>Ga0207872_100651_pt1 | contig 16413 bp, 12 predicted proteins | sample Passage260B_FD_187372 | JGI IMG/M metagenome (GOLD analysis project Ga0207872, IMG submission 187372) | Cellulose adapted compost microbial communities from Newby Island Compost Facility, Milpitas, CA, USA - Passage2 60B (SPAdes) (version 2) ...
CCCCCCCCAGCCGATGCACCCATTCTTCCCACTCGCCGTCCTCGTGCCAAATCCGCGCCAGGCCGCCGATGATGTTCCCTTCTTCGTCCCCGAAATACAAATCGTACACGAACGGCGTTACCGTCGGCCTTGTCCAGCGGATGTCCCCCGTCACGTATCCGGGCCGCACGTCCTCGTCGGCGAACGATTGATACACGGTTTCGGGCCAGTCATCACTGGGGAGATTGTAAGGGATCATGCCGGTCTGACCGGCCATGTGATCGATCGGCGAAAGCCCCATGGACATCAGCGATGGGTTGCCGTACCGGTCGATGAACTGCAGCCACAGTCCGTCGCGATGGTTCAGGTTGAATGCCGGCAATTCGAAGACATTTTCGGAAGACGGAATGAACGCGACCGGTACTCCGCCCGCAGGCGAATATCGGTCCCCGACGACGAATTTGTAATACGCCAGGTCGGGGTGATTCGGCAAATGATCAAAGGTCGCTCCATAACGGACGACACCGGCCGCAGGTTCAAGATCCGACAGCGTGACCGACGGGAAATCGAGCGCCTCGAGCCACAGCTTGACGGAGGCCGTCTTCTCGACTCCGCTGCCGTCTTTGTATGACAGTTGAAGGTAGGTACCGTCCGGCGGAACCGGGTATTCATCCAGGTAGTAGATATACTCTTTATCGCCTTCGGGCACGCCGTCAACTTGCAAGTCTTCTTTGTTCCCGTCGGCATCCGTGATTTGCAGCACCGCATCGGCCGCTTCGTCGTCCGGGTGGTACACTTTCACATAGCCGTACAACGCTCCATTGCCGTAACTGACATTCGAAAAGTCGACCACAGGCTCGTCAGCGGGCACGACGAACCGTTCATGGACGGTCCGCCAGCCGGAAATCACGTCCGTGTCCAGCCTGTATCCGGGACTGCCGACCAGCTTGTAATCATATTCCGGACCGCACGCGAAGGTTATGCGTACAAGATATCTGCCCGAATCCAAATTCCATTCAAATTCTTTTTCCAGGTCTTCCACTTCGCGGATAAATGCGTCCGCCTGATATTCCTGGATCGTCAGCTCGAAATTCGCCGGTGCGCCGTACAGATAGAGGACGCAGGCGCCGGAAGCTTTCGCGGCGGCAGCGCTGCCGCTTTCCCCGATACCGGCAGGCAAATGGAACGAAAGCAACACCGCAATCAAAACCAGGCAAAGCCTTCGGATTCGCTCTGTTGAATTTCTCATGCCATGACACCCTGTGATCCAGATGATTCAATCCCCGTCAATGCTTGATTTACATGTTGAACCATGCCGAGCAGACGGTCCGAAGCAACGCCGTCCCGGCAATTCGCGCAGCCGCGGTTTTCTGCGGATTTATCGGTTTCATCGGCATCACCCGGAAGATGGGATCCGACAATGAGGAGCCGTCCGCATCACGGCCCGGCCCGGCTCTTCGGCCTCGTATGGTGAATGATTTTCCCAAGATTCAGAGATGGCCTGAGACGACGGTGCGATTCCTGCCCGCGCGCTTCGCTTCGTACAGCGCGGAATCCGCGGCTTCCAGCAGATCATGGGCTGTCCGCGCGTCATCGGGCCAGGCGGCCACCCCGCAGGATACGGTCACCGGCTCGCCCGCCGGGCTGACCTCGCGTTCCAGCTTCGACCGGATGCGCTCCGCGATGCCTTCCGCCTCCGCGGCCGACGTCTCCGGCAACAGGACGGCGAATTCTTCGCCGCCGTACCGGCAGCAGCAGTCTCCCTTGCGCAGTTGGGCCGCCATGATCCGGGCCGTAAACCGCAGCACCTCGTCGCCAACCTGATGGCCGTATGTATCGTTGATCCGCTTGAAATGGTCGGTGTCCAGCAGAATGACCGCGAACGGTTTGCGCACGCGGATCCATTCTTCGATCCACCGGTCCATCGTGCGGCGGTTGGCCAGCCCGGTCAGCGGATCCGTCAGGGATTCATGCATGAAGTGCTCCGCCTGCTTCATGAGCCGGTCCATCGCCAGCATGACCGTCAGATGAAACTGGTTGGCTTCCCGGGTGAGGAACACGGGCTTCGGCGATTCCTCCGCCCGGTATCCCTCCACCAGCCTGTCCGCCCTTTCCGCCAGCCCGGAGAACGGCTCCGCGATCTTCTCCGCAATCCAGATCGTCACCCCGAGCAGAAGCACAAAGTACGGCAGCGCAAACCCGATTTCCCGAAGGATCACGTCCCGGACCTGCCCGTCGATTTCCCCGACCGGCGTCTGCACGACGATGCCCCAGCCGTTCTCGGAGACCGCCGAATAGCCGGCCAGGAACACGTTCCCGCGCGTGTTTCTCACCTTCTCGCAGCCCTGTCCTCCGTTCATCAGTTTCCGCACGACCGGATTGGACGCTTCGCTGTCTCCCAGCCGGTCCGGATCGGGATGGTACAGGATGTTGCCGGACGGATCGACCACATAGATGTACGTTCCCGATTCGCCGGACGGACCCGCGCCGAAAATTTCATGCAGCACATTGGGTTCCGCCAGATGGATCGTGCCCCCGATCCAGCCGAGGTATCCGCCATCCTCGTCGTGAATCGGCCAGGTCATCAGGACGACCAGCTTCCCGTCCGGGGAACGGAAAGGCGCCGAAATGGCCGGTTCCCGATAGTCCGACAGGGTCAGGCCCGCCGCTTCCGCCAATCCGGCGCCTTCCGCTCCGGCCAGGTTTTCCGAAGCCGCCAGCACGTTCCCCGCGGAATCCGCCACGACGATCCCGTTGAAGAAATTGTTGCTTTCCATGAAGTGGTCCACATGGGGCTGGGGGTCTCCGCCAAGTTCCGTCTGTTCGGCTATGTGCTTCGCGTTTCCCCTCAACGCGTTCTTCATGGAACGGAAAACGGCCCCCATCGTCAGGCCCATCTTCATCGAACTCTCATGATTCAGCTTGAGCGTCGTGTCATACAGGGATTTTCTCGCTTCAAGCCAGGATGCCGCAATTTGCAAAACCGACAGACTGAGCATGGCCAGACTTACGAACAGCGTCAGCAGGTGGACCAGGCGGAACTTGTCGAGACGCATCGGCATCCCCCCATTCCACCTTTCGACACCCCGGCGCGTTCCCCTTTTCCTGTCATGCTTTTGTCAAGAATCCATCGGCATGCTTACCGTTGATCGGAGAAGGATTTCATGATCCGGTGCTTCTTCTCCGACTCGGCTTCCCTGGCGGAACCCGTCATGCCAACAAATCCGGCAACTCACCCAGCCGTTCGATGCGGACGGCCGGCTCGATGCCGCGCGCCTCGAGATCGGAACCGGCGCGGTACGCGGCAAACGCTACGCCGGCGCCGGCGGCCGCCGCGCCGTCGATCCAAGAATCCCCCACCGCAAGCCAGCGGTCGGGCGGGATGTCGGGACGTCGCGCGAGGATGGCGCGGACGCCGGCCGGAGAAGGCTTGAGCTCCGGCACCGATTCCCGGCCCGCGACGATGTCGAAGCAGTGGCGGATGCCGGTCTCGTCTAGCGCCCGCTCCGCGGCGGCCTCGGCGTTGTTCGTCAGCAGCGCGAGCGTGAGGCCGCGTTCGCGCAGCCGCTCCAGCGTCTCCCGCGCCCCCGGCTCCAGCGCGGCACCGCGCATCCCCTCCGCTTCGTGCCGGGCGCAGATCGCCCAGACCCGATCCAGCGCATCGCCGGCGAGTCCCCGTCCGATTGCGGTCCGGATGAGCGAAGCCGTCGTGTCGTCCTCCGCTTCGCCCGGCGCGAGGTATCCTTCGCGGACGAGCCAGCCGCCCACCTCCCGCCGCATCGCCGCGTAGTCGATCCGGGAGGAGAGCAGCGTGTTGTCCATGTCGAACAGGACCGCCCGGACGCGGAAGCGCGCCCTCGACATCAGCGCTTCTCCCGGACGTAGAGCCGCGCCGTCTCCTCCCAGATATCTCCCGGCGCGAGGCTGAACAGGCCGATCTCCTCGGCCGGCAGATCGACGTTCGGCGCGTTCACGAGGTTGACCTGCGGCTCGGGGCAGAAGAACCCTTCGCGGGCGCCGTTGTTCCAGACCATCCAATGTTTCCAGGAGGTGCCGACATCGTAGACCAGCGTCACGCCGATCCGCTCGTCGGTCAATTCCATCCGGTTGCGGCCGTTCTGCGGCTCCGCCGTGTAATGGTTGTCCATCGGCGCGAAGAACGGGTAGACCCCGCCGGCCTTCATCGCCTCTTCCTCGGCGGAGAGCGGCTGCTTGCGGCCGGTCGGCAGCATCCGCCCGCTCATCTCCCAGCGGCTGCCGATCGTCAGTTTCAGCTTGCAGTCCCGCGCCGAACTGCCCGGCGCGAACGGGGCGTTGATCGCCGTATGGAAGGCGAGCAGCACCGGCATCTCCCCATCGCCTTCGTTCACCAGCGTCAGATGCTGCGAAAGCCCGCGGGCGCCCAGCGCGTAGCGCAGCCGGATCGTGAACCGGAACGGCAGGTATTCGTACAGCTTCTGCCCCTTGTCCACCGTCAGCTTCACTTCCGCGTACGCTTCCTCGTCGTCCGCCCCGTACCGGACCAGCTCCCAGACCGCGCTGTGAGCGTAGCCGTGCAGATGGTTGTTCGTCGACTCTTCGTTCACCGGCAATTGGTAGACGTTGCCCCGCCATCTGAGCCTGCCGTCCTCGTACCGGTTCGGCGGGAACAGCACCGGGATGCCGTGGACCGACGGATTCGCCTTGAACGCTTCCATCTCCTCCGGCGCCGGCTCGCGCAGATAGCGATGACCGCGCGCTACGTCGCGGAACGCGATCAGGTTGCCGCCGATCTCCGGCAGCAGCGCCGCCTCGTAAGAGCCCGCGCGCAGCCATACCGCGCGCTCGCCCTGATAATCGCCGATGGCAGCCGAAATGACGCCCATGTCACTTCTCTCCCCTTCTTCGGAGCCGGTTATCCGCGATACCCGGCCAGCTTCTCGTTCAGTACCCGGGTCTGCGCATACACTTCGCGGTAAATGTCGAACAGACCGCGGTAAATCTCCACCGTTTCCGGATTCGGTTCATAAGACGCGGCATGCTTCACGAACTTCGCCGCGCACTCGTCGAGGCTTCCGAACCAGCCGCAGCCGTACGCCGCCAGCATCGCCGCGCCGAGGCCGGGTCCCTGCTCATTCTCCAGCGAGACGACCGTCGCGTCGAAAATGTCGGCCTGCATCTGCAGCCAGACCGGGTTCTGCGCGCCGCCGCCGATCGAGATGACGCGGTCGATCGTCTTGCCCGTCCCGCGGAAGATCGCGATCGACTCGTTCAGCGAGAACGTGATGCCCTCCATGACGGACCGGGCGAAATGATCCCGCGTGTGCGCGCTGTCCGCTCCGATGAAGCTCGCCCGGATGACGGAGTCCGCGTGCGGCGTCCGCTCGCCGACCAGATACGGCGTAAACAGCAGGCCCCCGGAACCCGGCTTCACCTCTCCGACCCCGCGCAAGAAATCCGAGAATGATTCGTTCGGCGCGAACGTCTGCTTGAACCAGCTCAGCGAATAGCCGGCCGCAAGCGTCACGCCCATCGCGTAGAACGCGTCGGCTTTGCCGTGGTTGAAGAAATGCACCTTGCCGGCGTAGTCGGTGTCCCTGTTTTGCTCATAAGTCAGGATGACGCCGGATGTGCCGATGCTGCACATCGTAAGCCCCGGGGACAGGATGCCGGCGCCGATCGCCCCGCAGGCGTTGTCCGCGCCGCCGGCGAACACCTTCGTGCCGGCCGCGAGGCCGGTCTTCTCCGCGATCTCCGGCAGCAGGCCGCCGACGTGAGCATGCGATTCGGCGAGCGGCGGGCAGAACGACTCCGGCAAATCGAATGCGGCGAGAATCTCCGGGCTCCACCGCTTGTTCGCCACGTCGAGCAGCAGCGTGCCGGCCGCGTCCGAAAAGTCCATGTGGATCTCGCCCGTCAGCCGGTAGCGCACATAATCCTTCGGCAGCACGAACCGCTTCGCCTTCGCGAAGGCGTCCGGCTCGTGCTTGCGGACCCACAGAATCTTCGGCAGCGTGAACCCTTCGAGCGCCGGATTGCGCGCGATGCCGAGAAGGCGCTCCCCGAGCTCCCGTTCGATCTCGCGGCACTCGGCCGTCGTCCGCGTGTCGTTCCACAGGATCGCGTTCCTGACCGGCCGGTTCGCTTCGTCGAGCAGCACCAGGCCGTGCATCTGGCCGGAGAAACTCAGCCCTTCGATTTCCTCCGGGCGCACGCCGGCGGACGCCGTAAGTTCCCGCAGCGCTCCGATCGTCCCCTCAACCCAGTCTTCCGGCCGCTGCTCGCTCCAGCCGGAATGCTCGTGGAACAGCGGATAGCTTTTCGACGCTTCCGCCCGCACCTTGCCGTCCCGATCGACCAGAAGCACTTTCACCGCGCTCGTCCCAAGGTCGACGCCGATAACGTAGCTCATTCGCGCATTCCTCCCGCAGGGAGCCTCCACGCTCCCGGATTTTCGTTTTCCGTCCGTTCAGGGACGAACAGCCGGCCGATAGCGGCCGGCTGCGTCCGACAAGTCCGACAAGCCCATTATACACTGTAAATGATTTCGTTGAGCATCGCCTTGATTTGTTCCTGACGGCCCGAACGATTCACGATCGGCTTGTTCTGGAGCGCGTAGGCCTCGAGGCTCTTCAGCGTCGCCCGTCCTTCGACGATCTCCTTGCCGATGCCTTCGCGGAACGAAGCGTAACGCTCCTCGATGATCTTGTCGAGGACGCGTTCCTCGATGATCTTCGCGGCCGCCTTCAGACCCCACGCGAACGTGTCGACGCCCGCGATGTGTCCGAGGAACAGATCCTCCGGCTCGAACGAGCCGCGGCGAACCTTCGCGTCGAAGTTGATGCCGCCGGTCTTGAACCCGCCCGCCTTCAGGATTTCGTACATCGCCAGCGTCACGCTGTAAACGTCGGTCGGGAATTCGTCGGTGTCCCAGCCGAGCAGCAGATCGCCCTGGTTCGCGTCGATCGAACCGAGCACGCCGTTGATCGCCGCGACGCGGAGCTCATGTTCGAACGTGTGGCCCGCCAGCGTCGCGTGGTTCGCCTCGATGTTCAGCTTGAAGTGGTCCTTCAGGCCGTATTTCTGCAGGAATGCGATCGTCGTCGCCGCGTCGAAGTCGTACTGATGCTTCGTCGGCTCCTTCGGCTTCGGCTCGATCAGGAACTGCGCAGTCAGGCCGATCTCCTTCGCGTAATCGATCGCCATGTGGTAGAAGCGCGCCAGATTGTCGAGTTCAAACGCCATGTCGGTGTTGAGCAGCGTTTCGTAGCCCTCGCGGCCGCCCCAGAAGACGTAGTTCTCCGCCCCGAGTTCCTTGGCCACCTCGAGCATCTTCTTCACCTGGGCCGCGGCATGGGCGTACACATCGGCGTTGCAGGTCGTCGCCGCCCCGAACACGTAGCGCGGATGCGTGAACATGTTCGCCGTGTTCCAGAGCAGCTTCTTGCCCGTCGACTGCTGGTATTCCTTCAGCATCGCGACGATCGTGTCGATGTTCTTGTGCGTCTCCTGCAGCGTGTCGCCTTCCGGCGCGATGTCGACGTCATGGAAGCAATAGTAGTTGATGCCCGTCTTCTCCAGGAATTCGAAATTCGCTTCGACGCGCGCCTTCGCCTTGTCCATGCCGTCATACTTGTCCCAGCTTCGGATCATCGTGCCGGCGCCGAACGGGTCCGTGCCCGCGCCCGTGAACGTGTGCCAGTACGCGACGGCGAAGCGGAGATGCTCCTCCATCGTCTTGCCGAGCACGACTTCCTTCGGATTGTAGTGCTTGTACGCGTAAGGATTGTCCGAGCCCCTGCCCTCGTACTCGATCTTGCCGACGTTCTCGAAATAAGCCATTGCCGACTGACGCCTCCTCGCATTGGAATTCGATGCTAACCAGCGCGTATGTAAACGCTTCGATTTTATTATAGCGCGTCCCACTTTGTTTGTCTATTAAACAAACAATGCTGACAAAAATCTTGTGATTACCGGAAAATCGGCATCCTTTCTCCTCCATGCCCCGAGTTGCCCGATCCGGTTGCGGGCGTGGGAGTCTCTCAATCCGTCGGAAAGCTTCGATATTCCGATCCCCGCCCCGCCATTCCATCATGCCGCGAATGAACATTCATTCCCTTCCGGGCGGTCTATGAGCCGCGAATAAATGATTTTTTCCCTTCCGGGCGGTTTATGATATGATAACGTCGATATAGGTCTCAAGAATCTCAGGATTCGCCGCCTTATTACGGAAGGGATCGGTACATGCATCGATTGAGCGGCACGGGCGATTCCGCCCTGATCAGACGAATCAATACCGCCATCGTGCTCGAATGCATTCGGAACGAATCGCCGCTCTCCCGCGCGCGCATCTCGGAGCGGACCGGGCTGAACAAGGCGACGGTGTCCAGCCTCGTCGCCAGCCTGATCGACGCCGGACTCGTGTCGGAGATCGGCACCGGGGAATCGAGCGGCGGCCGGAAGCCGGTCATGCTGCTGTTCAACGCCGGAGCCGGCCACGCGGTCGGCATCGACGTCGGCGTGAACTACGTCCGCGGGCTGCTGGCCGATCTGGCGGGCGAGCCCGTCGCGCGGCGCGAGATCAGACTTTCGCGGCGCGGGCCGGATGAGGTGCTGCCCGTCTTGTACGACGTGATCGGCGGGCTGATCGCCGCGGCGCCGCGGAGCCGGTACGGCATCGTCGGCATCGGCGTCGGCGTCTCGGGCATCGTGGACGGAAGCGGAACGGTCCTGTTCGCGCCGAACCTCGAGTGGCGGGACGTGCCGCTCGGACGCTTGATCGGAGACCGGTTCGGGCTGCCGTGCGTCGTCGACAACGAGGCGAACGCCGGCGCCGCCGGCGAGCTCTCCTACGGGGCGGGGCGCGGCTTTAAGGATCAGATTTACGTCAGCGTCGGAATCGGCATCGGCACCGGCATCATCATCAACCGGGAACTGTACCGCGGCATGTCCGGTTCCTCGGGCGAGCTCGGCCACATGTCCGTCGAGGCGGAGGGCCGCCGCTGCAGCTGCGGCAATCTCGGCTGCTGGGAGCTGTACGCCTCCGAGAAATCGCTGCTCGAACACGGCGAACCGTACGCCTCCTTCGAAACGGCGACGGCGGCGGCCGAAGGCGGCGACGAACAGGCCGCGCGGCTGCTCGGGACGATCGGCCGCTACCTGGGCATCGGGATCGCGAACATCGTAAACATTTTCAATCCCGAAGCGGTCATCCTCGGCAACCGGATCTGCATCGCCGAGCGGTTCGTCCGCGGCGCCATCGAACGCGAGATCGCGACCCGCACGCAGAGTTACAGCCGGGACGGCCTGCGCCTCCTGTTCGCCGAGCTCGGCGAACATTCCGCGGTGCGCGGGGCCGCGGGTTACGCGATCAGCCGCTTCTTCGAAAGCCTGAACGGACACTCCGCAGGTTGACCCGCTCCATTGCGCCCCTTGTTTTCGTTCCCCGCGCCCGCCGAGGGCGGCGACGGGGCATTTTGTTTGGACCTCTGCTCGCATCACTGGCCGGCGGTCCGGAATTTTCTCCGCTGTCGACAGGCGGGCATATTTCAGACGAGACAGGGGATGACTTTTTGCGCACGTTATGGTATTGGCTCGCGCTTGCGGCGCTTCACGTTCTGTTCGGCGTTCATCCGGCGGAGGCGGCGGACGAGCGGCAGAAGCTGATCCGGGAATGGGAAATCCGGTGGATCTTCGCCGATGAAGCCGCGGAAACCGGTCCCGGTTCGCCGCGGGCAGACGATTCGTCCTGGATCGCCGCGTCCGCAGGGCGGCTGCAGCGGATGCCGGCAGCCGCCGCGGGAATGTGGGTCCGGTTCACGATTCCGCCCACCGATTCCTGGCGCCAGCCGGCGCTGCTGATCAACCGGCTGTACGGCCGCAGACTGGCCGTCTTTCTGGATGGGAAGCTGCTGCAGGAATCAAGCCGAACGGTCCGGTTCGACGTGAACAAGCTGCTGCTTCCGCTGCCGGCCATGCCTTCTTCCGCGACGCTCCTCATCCGCATCGAAGAGACGGTGGGGCGCGGAGGCGTCTATTCGGGCATCAGGATCGGCGAATTCGACGATCTGACCGCCGGATTCATCCGTCAGGAAACCGACGACATGGCGCTCAGCAGCGGCATGATCATGGTCGGCCTCATCATGCTGGCCTGCTCCGGCTTCCTGCCGCGCGGCATGCGCAAATTCTGGCTGTCCCTCTCGGTCATCGCCCTGGCCTCCGGATCGCTCATTTTCACCAGTTCGCCCATGCCGTATTTTTTGTTCGGCTCCCGTGCCGAATGGCTGCAGACGGCGTTCGAACTCGCGCTTTACGTCGCGGCACCCGCTTTCATGCATTTTGCGGACATCGTGTTCCAGGGCAGATACCTGTTCTACACCCGGCTGCGGCAGGCGCTGTGGGGATACGCCGCGCTGTGCTTTCTGATATACGTGCTCAATGTCCTGATGCCCGGACGGTTCGAAACGGGATTCGAGCTGATCGCGGTCAAGCTGCTCAATCTGACCATGCTGGCCGGATTCGCGACCACCGCCGCGCTGGCTGCCGTCGACGCCTTCCGCGGCAACCGGAACGGGGCCGTCCTGTCCGGCGGCATTTTCATCCTGACGTCGGCGGCCGCCGCCGATCTCATAATGTACTTCGCCAGGGGAGAACTGTACGAGCCGGTTCTGTGGAAATTCGGCACCCTTGCGCTGCTCGTCGCGCTGATCATCATCCTGTCCGCCGAGCTCGCGAGCAACCACGCCGCCCTGATCGCCTACACCAGGGAGCGCGAGGAATACAACCGCAGGTTGCAGCGTGCGGAAAAACTCCGGATCATCAGCGACCTCGCCGCCTCCGTCGCCCACGAAGTCCGCAATCCGCTCCAGGTGACGCGCGGCTTCCTGCAGCTGCTCGCGGAGCGGGAAATGCCGAACCGCCGCTACTACGACATGGCGATCGAGGAGCTCGACCGCGCATCGGCCATCATCACGGATTTCCTCACCTTCGCGAAACCGGAGATGGAGGAATTCACCGTGCTCGATCTGACCGACGAACTGGGGAAAATCAACGCGATCATGACGCCGCACGCCTCGCTGAACGGTGTCGCCTTAAGGTTCGACGTGCGCGACGGACTCCGCATCGAGGGCAATTCCTCCCGATTCAAGCAGGCGATCATCAATTTCATCAAGAACGGCATCGAAGCGATGGAGGATGGCGGCGAAATCACCGTCCGGGCATACCGGGAGGACCGTCAGGCGGTCATCCGCATCCGCGACACCGGAAGCGGCATGGACGAGGAGCAGATCGCGAAGCTCGGAACTCCCTATTACTCGACCAAGACGAAGGGCACCGGCCTCGGCCTGATGGTGACGTTCCGCATCATCGAGGCGATGAACGGCACCATCCACTTCGAGAGCGAGACGGGAAAGGGAACCGAAGTCACGCTCCGGTTCCCCGCCATACATCCGGATCAAGGTTAACCCCGTGTTCCCGCAAGATTCCGCACCCGGTCGAACAAATTCCGGAAAACGGCATCCCGCCGCACATGATGCGCCATTTTGATCAAATGCCGGCTTCCGTCGAAGCTGAAAGTGCCGCCGTCGTTCAGGATCGGGCTGTGCGTGATGCGGCACGGCACCCTCGACTCGTCCAGCAGCCAGCCGTTCGTCGAGATGTCCCAAATCACGCGCGAATACGCGCAGTGGTCATCGCTGCAGGACGCGCAAGTCTCGGCGAGATACCGGCCGATCTCGCCGCAATCCTTGAGGCGGGCGTCGATCTCCGCCTTCGTCGTGATCAGATGCGAGGCGACTCCCATGCACGGCACGAGCACCAGCGGCACGCCGCAGTCCAGCACGACGCGCGAGGCGTGGACATCCTGGATCATGTAGCGCCTCGATCTCAAGCCGGTCCGGCGAACCGAGCGCGGACCGCTTATTCCTCTTGCGCGGCGTCCTCTACAGCCGCCCGGACCGCCGGCGATTCCGGAGCCGAAGAGCGGGATGCGTCCGGGGTTCCCGCGGCGAGCCGGTTCGTCAGCCCCTTGATCAGCGCTTCGACGTCAATGCCCGAAACGTCCTTGAGCATCTGCGGCGCCGTCGCCATGAGCGACGTGACATAGTTGCTGACGCGCGCCGCGCCTTCGCCGCTGCCGGTATCGACGACGGTGAGCTTGTCGATGCTCCGGATCGGCTCCGCCACCTTCGCCGCCAGCTCCGGCAGCATCTTGACCACGATGTCGAGCACGGCCGCTTCGCCGAACTTGGCGAACGCTTCGGCGAGTTTCTCCTTCGCTTCCGCTTCGGCAAGACCCCGGAGCCGGATGACTTCGGCTTCCGCCGCACCCCGGGCCCGCTCCGCTTCCGCTTCGGCAAGACCGGCGAGCCGCTTCTGCTCCGCGAGCGCCTTCGCTTCCGCTTCGATCTTGAACTGCAGCGCTTCGGCCTCGCGGATGCGCCGCATCTTCTCCGCTTCCGCCGCCTGCTCGACCGCATACCGCTCGGCGTCCGCCTTCTTCTTCACTTCCGCGTCATACTGCTTCTCGCGGCGGAGGATTTCTTTTTCCTCGAGATCGATCTCGCGCTCCTTGCGCACGAGTTCGACCTTCATCTGCTCCTCGACGACGCTCTGCTTCGCGCGCGCTTCCTGGATCGCATACGCCTGGTCGGCTTCCGCCCGCGCCATGTCCTGCTCCTTCTTGAACGCGGCGATTTTCAGCTCCTTCTCCTTCGTCGCCTCGGCGATGTTCGTGTCGCGCAGGAGCTCCGCCTTCATGCCCTCTTCCTCGGCCCGCGCCTTCTGGATGCGCGCGTCGCGGATCGCCTCCGCCTCCGCGATCTCGGCGTCCCGCTTCACCGCCGCGATGCGCGGTTTGCCGAGCGCCTCGAGGTAGCCGTGCTTGTCGCGCACGTCCTTGATCGTGAACGAGACGATCTGCAGCCCCATTTTCTTCAGATCCTTCGCCGCCACGGCCTGCACTTCCTGGGCGAACTTGTCGCGGTTCCGGTATACCTCCTCGACCGTCATCGAGCCGAGGATCGCGCGCAGATGGCCTTCGAGCACTTCCTGCGCCTCCGCCTTGAGCGCCTCGATCGGCTTGCCGAGGAACTGCTCCGCGGCCGTCGAAATATCCTCGATCGAACCGCCGACCTTGATGATCGCAACGCCGTCGGCAATGACCGGAACCCCCTGCTCGGTATAGACTTCGGGCGTCGAGACGTCCAGCTTGTGCGACAGCAGGGAGAGATATTCGGCCTTCTGGAAGATCGGAAGAATGAACGCGCCGCCGCCGCGGACGATCTTGATCTTGCGCCCGCTCTCGTCAACGAGCGTGTTGCGGTTGCCGAGGAACGAGCCGGTGACGAGCATCGCCTCGTCCGGTCCGACCGTCTTGTAGCGCGCCCAGAACGCCAGGCCGAGCACGACCAGTACGACGACGACGACAATCGGAATCCAATCGATCATGTTCTGTCTCCTTTCATGTTGAGATCAGCCGCAAAATCGGAATCCAGCCTGGAAACGTACAGCGTGCCGTCCCGCACCTCGACGACGACGACCTGCGCGCCCGCTTCCACCGGCTCCCCGTCGAAGCTCGCCGCCGTCCGGTTCGTCACCCCGGCCGCGCCCATCCGGAGCATCACCTCGCCGTAGCCGTCGGCGGGAATCGGAACGAGCACCTCGGCGATCCTGCCCGCCATCTCCTCGAGCGAGTAACCCGTCGAGCTCTCGGTCGACCGCATCGGCCGGACGTAGAAGAAATAGACGCCCGCGCCGACGACGACGGCGGCCAGCAGCGCGAAGGAGACGATGCCGCCCGTGCCCAGGTCCGTGTACCGGTCGAGCAGGAGCCCGGCACCGCCGAACACGGTGATCCCGCCGACGACCGTCATCGGATGGAGCCATTCCAGTCCGTCGGCCGACAGAAAATCGAACGCGCCGTCGAACAGGCCGCCCAGCACGTCGCCGAAGACGATCGTGATGGCCGCGTACAGAACGCCGATCGTCAGACACGCCCAGAACAGCGCTTCCATTCGCATCCCCCGCTTTCCGATTCCGGTGCTTCGATAGAATATACGAACATTTCTCCCTGAAGTTCCATCCAATGTCAACTTTATTGCCGCTTGTTTCCGTGGATTCGAACAAACTATTGATTTTTGTTTTTCCCTGCTTCAAAATGAAGTAAGGAATTGATGTGAAACGTTTACAAGATTATGCGATTTTGCGAAAGCCGGTGTTGATCCGTGGAGGCCTACAGAGAGAAAGTCGAGTACGAGAATCCGCTGTTGTCGTTGAGAATTTTTCGCCCGATCCGCACCGACAATCTGTTCATCAACTGGCACTATCACCGGGAGATCGAGCTGCTGCTCGTGGAAAACGGCGAGCTGCATGTTCTGATCGAAGACGAGCAGCATGAGATCGGTCCCGGCGGCATCGTCCTGATCGGCTCGAACCAGCTCCACTGCGACCGCGCGGTCTCGCGGGAACTGGACTATTACGTCCTGCAGTTTGACCTGGAAAAATTTTTCGACGCGAGCACGATGCCCTATCTCCGCTATTTCAACGAGACGCAGCATCCGCTCAGCCGGCTGAACTACATCTTCCGCGAACGGCCCGCCGTCTGCGCCGAAATCGCCGAATGCGTGAAGCGCATTTTCGACGAGGCCGCCGCCAAGGCGGTCGGCTACGAGCTGGCCGTGAACATCCTGCTGAAGCGCATCCTGCTGCTCCTCTTGCGCAACGACAGCCGCCGCATGCTCGAGGAGCTCGACAGCTTCGACCTGCAGCGGCTCAAGCCGGTGTTCGATTACGTCGAGGCGAACCTGACCGGCCGCATCCAGGTGGACACGGTCTGCCGGCTCGCGAACATGAGCTATTACTACTTCGTGAAATTTTTCAAGAAGGCGGTGGGCATGTCCTTCACGGAATACGTGAACTTCCGGAAAATCAAATGGGCGGAGCGGATTCTCCTGACGGAGGACCGGAGCATGGCGGAGATCGGGGAAATGATCGGCATCCCGAACATGGCCCATTTCTACAAAATGTTCAAGAAATACAACGACTGCTCCCCGAAAGCCTACCAGAAGCGGATGCTGTCCTGGAGCAAAAAATGAAGGCGCGGAACCGCGGCCCGTCCGGCACGTGCGGCGCGCCTTTCTGTTCTCCGTACGGGCGATCCGGACGCCGGTCAACCCGGCACGCTTTCTTCCTTCGGCAGCACCAGCTTGTAGCCGACGCCGCGGATCGACTCGATGCGGGCGGATCCCGGGCCCAGCTCGAGCTTCTTGCGCAGCGAGCTGACATGCACGTCGACCGTCCGCTGTCCGCCGATGTAGTCGAACCCCCACACCGCGTTCATCAGGTCGTCCCGCGACACGACGACGCCCGGGCGCCGCACGAGATAGAGCAGCACCTCGAACTCCTTCGGCCTGAGCTGAACCGGTTCGCCGTCCGCGGTCACCTCGTACTTGTCCGGATAAACCGCGAGATTGCCGACGCGGATGACGTTCTCCTCCCCGGCCTTCGGCGCCTCGCCGCCGCGCGAGCGGCGCAGCACCGCCGCGACGCGCGCCAAAAGTTCCGCGACGCCGAACGGCTTCGTCATGTAGTCGTCCGCCCCGTGCCGGAGGCCCTGCACCACCTCGTCCTCCGCGTTCCGCGCGGTCAGGATGATGACCGGCGTGCGGATGCCGTGCCTCCGGAGCTTCGTCAGAATCTCGAAGCCGTTCATGCCGGGCAGCATGATGTCGAGCAGAATGAGATCGAACGGCTGCCGCAGCGCAAGCTGCAGCCCTTCTCCGCCGTGGCCCGCGACCGTCGTCTCGTAACCTTCCTGCGACAGGTTGTACGTGAGCAGCCGCGCCAGCGTCGGCTCGTCTTCGATGACCAGGATGCGTTCCGCCATGGCATGCCTCCAACCCCAGCGGGATCTTCCACTCTACTATACCACGGCCGGTCCATCGAAGTGTAAAGCTATTGTAAAAAACGCCCCGCCTCGTCCCCGCTTTCCTGCAGCACCGGCAGTTCGATCGTGAACGTCGTGCCGACGCCGACCGTGCTTTCGACGGTTATGGTGCCGCGATGCAGCTCGACGAGATGTTTGACGATCGACAGCCCCAAGCCGGTTCCTCCCGAACTCCGGGAACGGGCCTTGTCCACCCGGTAGAACCGTTCGAAGATGCGCGGCAGATCCTTCTTCGGAATGCCGATGCCGTTGTCGGAGATGCGGATGCGGATCGCGTCGTAATCGCCGTCCGGCGTGTCCGTCGCTCGGGCTCCGACGTCCGCCGGACCTTGATCGCGCGATTCGCCGTCCGGCGTGTCCGTCGCTCGGGCTCCGATGTCCGCCGGGCCTCGATCGCGCGATTCGGCATCCGGCGTGTCCGTCGCTCGGGCTCCGACGTCCGCCGGGCCTCGATCGCGCGATTCGGCGTCCGGCATGTCCGTCGCTCGGGCTCCGATGTCCGCCGGGCCTCG
>Ga0207872_100653_pt1 | contig 16359 bp, 12 predicted proteins | sample Passage260B_FD_187372 | JGI IMG/M metagenome (GOLD analysis project Ga0207872, IMG submission 187372) | Cellulose adapted compost microbial communities from Newby Island Compost Facility, Milpitas, CA, USA - Passage2 60B (SPAdes) (version 2) ...
CGGGGAGAGGGCCTGGGATCTCTTCGCCGCTTCAAGCCCGAAGCCGCTTCCGGTCCGCTACTTTCCCGCGGGTCTCACCAACCCGTTGCGATGGGCGTAGACGGCGAGCTGCGTCCGATCTTCGAGCCCGCATTTCATGAGCAGATTGCTGACGTGCGTCTTGACCGTCTTGATGCTGATGTGCAGCTCCTCGGCGATCTCCTTGTTCGAGCGGCCTTCCGCGATCAAGAGCAGCACTTCCCTCTCCCGTTCGGTCAGGCCGTCGCCCGCTTCCTGCGCGGTGCGCTGCCGCAGTCCGCGCGTCAGCGCCTGCGAGACTTCGCCCGTCATGACCGGCATGCCGCGGACGGCGCCGTTCAGCGCGTAGATCAGTTCCTCCGAGGAGACGGTCTTCAGCACGTAGCTCGTCGCGCCGGCTTCGACGGCCGCGAGCACCTTGTCGTCCTCCAGGAAACTCGTCAGCATGACGATCCGGATGTCCGGCCAGCGCGCGAGGATCGCGCGCGTCGCCTCGACGCCGTCCATCCCGGGCATCATCAGATCCATCAGAATGAGATGCGGGAGCCTGTCCGGCTCCAGCGACTCCAGCACCCGCAGCGCCTCCTCGCCGCTGCCCGCCTCCGCGCACACTTCGAACTTCGGCTCCAGCATCAGATACGTCTTGAGCCCCGTCCGGACCATGTCGTGATCGTCCACGATCATGACGCGGCATTCAGCCGTTCCGCCCATTACCGTCGTCCTCCCCTTCCGCAAATTTCGGTATCGTCACGCGGATGCGCGTGCCTGCGCCGGCCTTGCTGATGATCTCCGTATCGCCGCCGAGCTTCTGCGCCCGCTCGCGCATCGTCGTCAGACCGTACGACCCCGACTTCACCTGATCGGCCCGGAATCCCGCGCCGTCGTCCTGCAGCGTGACCACATGCTGCCGCTCGTTCTCCGTCGCGTACAGCTGCACCCGCTGCGCCGAGGCGTGCTTCACGATATTCGCCATCGCCTCCTGGATGATCAGGAAGAGCTGGTGTTCCTTCGCCTCCGACAGCGGCGTCTCGATGTCCCACCGGAGCTCGCCCTGCAGGCCGTTCTGCCGGCAGTAGTCCGGGAACCACTTCTCGAGCGCTTCCTTCAGCGACCGACCCTCGAGCTCAAGCGGGCGGAGCTGCGCGATCAGGCCGCGCATCTGCCGCTGCGCCATGTTCGACATTTGGATCAGATTCCGCATCACTTCCTCGGCCCGCCCGCGGTCGATCACGAGCAGCTTCGGCAGCGACGACGCCGACACGTGGATCGCGAAGAGCTGCTGGCTGACCGTGTCATGCAGATCGCGCGCCAGCCGCTTGCGTTCTTCCAGCACGGCCGCCTCGTTCGACGCCGCCTCCCGCATCACCTGCTCCTCGCCCAGTCGCTGCAGAAGCTGCAACCGCTCTCCGAGCTTTGCCGCCATCTCGTTGAAATCCCGGTAGATCGGCGCGAACGAGCGCGCGCCGTCCTCCGGAATGCGGACGGACAGATTGCCGTTCAGCGCCTGCTTGATCGCGAGATGCAGGGCGTCGACGCGCCGCTGGATCCGCTGCGCCGCCCAGTAGCCGATGCCGATGTTCACGAGCACGAAAACGGCCGCAGCCGCCGAGCGCCAGTCGCCCGGCGGCAGCACCGCTTCCGAATAGATCGTGCCGACGGCCGCAATGGCCGTCGACAGCGCCGAGGTACCGAGCACGATGAAAATGAGCTCCCACTTGCTGCTGCGCCATATCCGCTCGAACATCGGGCTCATCCCACCTTCACGATGCGGACGTCACCGATGAACGAGCTCACGTTGAGCCGAACCCGCCTGTCCGCCTCGTGGTAATACGGCGTCTCGAATTTCACGTTCTTCAGGAATCCGCCCTCGTGCCGATCGATCACCTTCGTGTCCCCGATGAACGAGCTCGAGGAGACGCTGATGCCGAGATCGCGGTCGTTCGGGACGAACACCTTGACATCGCCGATGAACGAGGAGATGCTGAGGCGCGTCTCGCCGGGCGGGATCTGGGCCTTCGTCAGATCGATCACCGTGTCCCCGATGAACAGCGAGATGTTCATCGGGCGGAGCTCCCAGTAGTCGCCGCCGATGTGGATATCGCCGATGAACCCGCTGCGATTCTCGACGTTCGATCCCGCCGTCCAGCCCGGCCGGTGGCCGTCTTCGCGCTTGCCGCCTTCGCCGGCGGCGCCCCATCCCGAAGGACCGTGCGCGCCGCCCGGACCGTCCGCGCCCGGCCATGCCGACGGACCGTACGGTCCGCCCGCGCCCTGTCCTCCGGCGCCGGGCTGTCCGTGATTCCCGGATTGCCCGTCCGCGCCGGACGGCCCGGTTCCGCCATCCGGATCGAACGGATCCGGATGGAGCGGGGGCGGAGGCGGAACCGGACGGCCGCCGTGGTACGGAAAGTCCGGACGCGGCGGATACGAATGCCAGCCGTTGTCGGTCCGCTTCTTCCCGCCCGGCCGGAAAATCAGGACGAATCCCCAGTAGATCAGGATCACCGGCCATCCGTAAACGAACACTTCGCCGAGCGTCAGGTCGGTGAAACCGAGGTTTCGAGCCTGGAAAAAGAGACCCAGCCCCAGCAGGAACAGCCCCCACCACCAACCGCCGCGCTGCGTCAGGCCGAACACGCCGACCGCGACCAGCACGAGCGGCCAGAACGTCGACGCGAGCAAGCCGATATCGATGTCGAATGTCACGAGGCCCAGCTGGCGAAGCAGGAACATCCCGCCGACCGCGAGCAGGATCAGCCCGCCGAGCACCCTGCCGAAAGTTCTCGAATTCATGTCCATCTCTCCAGACGCTTGTATGGTACGTCCAGTATACATGGAACGCCGTCGGGACGGGAAGGACCCCGCGAATGAGCGGCGGCTCGGTCCGTGGACCGAGCCGCCTGGAAATGGCTGGTTAAGCCCGTGAGAATGCCTTCATTTCTTCCGGCGCGATCCTGCCGATCCAACACCGGATCAGCCGCCGGCCGCCTTCGGCCGGGACTTTGGCGCCTGCTCCATGCCGATGTCGATGCCGATGACGCCGGCCGGCTTGCCGCCGTCGTCCCGTATCGGCATCGAGATCGTGAGGCACGGACGCTTCGTGATGGCGGATATATAAATATCGGAAATATACGCGCCGCCCTCCATCGCCCGCTTCCACCATTCCCGGCTTCGCGCGTTGAGCAGCCCGGCTTCCGGGAAGGAGAAAATGAACGAGCCGTCCGACCGGTTCGACCAGATCGCCTCGATTTCCGGCTTCGCTTCGATGAGCTGCTTCAGCATCGCCGCGTGAGCCTTCTCGTCCAGCGAGCGGATCTGCGGCATGCCGGCGACCGACTTCAGCCATTCGACCATCGGCTCGACCGGAAGCCCGTCGGAGTCGAATTCGCGGAGCAGGCCGACCTCCTGGATCGCCGCGCTGAGCGACCGCGAATTCTTGCCGAGATCTTCCCGCACCCGGTCCAGCTTCGCGATCTGCCGGCGCTGCTCGGCGGTCAGTTCCAGCGTCTCGTCGACGCTCCGGATCGTCATCCCCATCGCCTCCACCGCTTCTTTCAGCATCGCCGTCACTTCCGCCGTCAGCCCGGACTGCTGCGCGCTCGCCTCCGCCGCGGAGGAGACGAGCGGATCGAGCTGGATGATGCGGGCATAAATGTCGTCCATCCAGGCCTTCGTCTGCGCCATCTCGGCAATGCCGCGCTGCACCGCCGCCTTCTCCGCCTGCACCGACTGAATGACCTGCCGCGCGCCCGCCTCGATCTCCCCGACGATGCCGCCGGAGCGCCGCAGCGCTTCATGGCTCTGGTCCGCCAGCTTGCGGATCTCCTGCGCCACGACGGCGAACCCGCGGCCGTACTCGCCCGCGTGCGCCGCCTCGATCGAGGCGTTGAGCGCCAGCAGCGACGTCTGCGCCACGACCTCCTGGAGGAAGGCGTTGATCTCGCCGATGCGCGACATATGGCTGATCAGTTCGTCGATCCGCTGCTCCATCGTCCGGTTGTGCCGCCCGAGGTCGTTCATCACCTCGTCGGTGTTCACCAGCGACCGGCAGACGTCGATGACGACCTGCTTCACTTCCCCGCTTCTCTCGCTCGTTCGGAGCATGCCGTGCTTGATTTCCTCGGCCCGGGCCTCCACCGTCTGGAGCGCGGCGAACGTCTCCTCGATCAGCTCCACCGCGCGGCGCCCCAGCCCGCGCAGCCGTTCTTCCTGCGCTTTGGAGCGGTCGGCGATCTCCGCCAGTTCCCGGGCGGCCAGATCGACTTCCTCCACCGCGGCCTGCATCCGGTCGGAGATGACCAGCGATTCATGGATGAGCTGCGCCACCTTGTCTTCGTGATCCGAAGCCCGGAAGGCCGAAGCCGGCTCCCGATCAGCGCGGTTCCACCAACGTCGGATTGGGCTCATCTCGATCGCTCCCGTTCCATCCTCGAGATTTGTGTAAATTTTTATAACATTATAGTCGAATTATGGAGAAAAATAAAGAGGAACTGCCACAATTGTGTCAGATCCTCTTTCACAAAATTTGCACTTATATGACACGCTTCGGTTCCCTTTCATGTATGCGATTCCAAGATTCGCCCTAAACCGAGCCGCCTTTGCTTCGCAAATCCAGGTCCGCGAGCCGCGCTTTCTTCAGCCTTTCGCGCGCCCGGTGGATCTTCGCCTTCACCGTTCCGACCGGCATCGACATGGCGTTCGCGATTTCCTGGTCCTTCAGGCCGTAATAGTACTTGTACAGGAACAGGGTGCGCGCCGCGGGCTCGAGCTGGCCCAGAAGCTCCGAGATTTCCATCATGAGTTCCTCCGTCCGCGCTTCCCGGTCGCCGGCGGCCCGCAGAAAATCCCCGTCCCAGGACCGCGTCCGCGCCGCCGACCGGTTCACGTTGACCGCGACATTGCGCGTAATCACCTTGGCCCAGGCGGTCAGCTTGTCCGATTCACGCAGCGTGGCACGCTTGGTCAGCATTTTGACCCAGGCCTCCTGGACAACGTCCAGCGCGTCGCATTTGTTGTACACGTTCGCGTAGGCGACGCGGATCATCTGGTTGTAAAGTTCGATCAGTTCCGCTTCCTTGCGCGGATCCAGAAAGCCCGAGAGCTGCACGCCTTTCCCGTCCATGGACCTGCACCGTCCAATTTCGAACAAATGGTTACAAACCCCTTGCCACCCACCATCCATCTTATCATGTTGCCCCGGAGATGACGAGTACCGCGGGAACCATTGTTTGCCGTCGAAAAAAAAACAAATCCCGCCGCGGGGAGGCGACGGGATGTATCGCGCCGGTATCGTGAACGGTCGCGCGGATGGGCAGGGTCACGCTTTGCGTCGGGCGACGGGCAGCCATTTCCCGGTCTCCACCGCGCGTCCCAGTTCGGCGAGCCGCGCTTCGGTGAGTTTGCCGTCACCCCGCACGAGCACGTCGACCTTGACGGTCCTTTTGCCCCATTCGCGGTAGACCTGACCGGGCGTCTCGAAGTAGAGATCGATGCGGTTGCCCTTGATCGCCTTGCCGGTGTCGGCGACGACGCCGTAACCGTAGCCGGGAATGTACAGCAGGGTGCCGATCGGAAAAACCTTCGGGTCGGCGGCGATCGTCGAGACGATGCCGCGCCTTACCCTCACGCCGGAATAGGTGATCCCGTATCCGCGGTCGCCCGGCCGCTTGCCCGTCGATTCCACACCGGCCGTGTAGCCGGTCGCCGTCACGACGACGGATTCGATCGGGCCGGTCTTCGCGTCCTCCGCACCGGCCGCCGGACCGCCGGAAGCTTCCGGCGCGGCCGTCGCGGATCCGGCCGGGCCGCAGACCGCGGCGACGGCGATGAAGGCCGCCGCCGCAAGCCGAAAGGCCGCCGGAAGGCGGCGACATATGCCAGAGTCCGTCGACATCGAGTCGAATCTCCTCCTTGCATGTCGGAGGATGCCCCGGACCCCGCGGTTTTATGCATGGCGGACATTACGGCTTCATACCTGGCGGGTGCGGATTTCCTCAAGCAACAGCCCGATCATCAAGTGGACGGGCCGGGCGCCGATGTCCCCTTCGCCGCGCTTCCGCACGGAGACGGTCTCGCTCTTCGCCTCTTTCTCGCCGACGATGAACATGTACGGGATTTTCTCGAGCTGCGCCGCGCGGATTTTGTAGCCCATTTTCTCGTTGCGCAGGTCCGCTTCGGCGCGGATGCCCGCTTCCCGGAACCGTTCGGCCGTCCGCTTCGCGTAGTCGTCGAACTGCTGCGACACCGGAATGACGCGCGCCTGAATCGGCGAAAGCCAGAGCGGCAGCGCACCCGCGAAGTTCTCGAGCAGGAACGCGGTCATCCGCTCCATCGTGCTGATGATGCCGCGGTGAATGACGACCGGGCGGTGCTTCTGCCCGTCCTCGCCGATGTATTCGAGCTGGAACCGTTCGGGCAGCAGGAAGTCAAGCTGCGCGGTCGACAGCGTCTCCTCCTTGCCGAGCGCCGTGCGGATCTGCACGTCCAGCTTCGGTCCGTAGAACGCCGCCTCGCCTTCCGCCTCGAAATACGGCAGGTCGAGCTCCTCGACGACCTCCTTCAGCATGCGCTGCGAGTTCTCCCACATCTCGTCGTCCGGGTAGTATTTCTCGGTGTCCTTCGGATCCCGGTACGAGAGCCGGAACCGGTATTCCCTGATCCCGAAATCCTTGTAGACCTGCTGGATGAGCCGCACGACGCGGGCGAACTCCTCCTTGATCTGGTCCGGCCGGCAGAAGATGTGGGCGTCGTTCAGCGTCATCGCGCGGACGCGGTGCAGACCGGTCAGCGCGCCGGACAGCTCGTAGCGGTGCATCGTGCCGAGTTCGGCGATCCGGATCGGCAGATCGCGGTAGCTGCGCAGCTCGCTCTTGTACACCATCATGTGGTGCGGGCAGTTCATCGGGCGCAGCACGAGCTCCTCGTTGTCGAGCTTCATCGGCGGGAACATGTTCTCCTGATAATGCTCCCAGTGCCCGGAAATCTTGTACAGCTCGACGTTGGCCAGCACCGGCGTGTAGACATGCTGATAGCCGAGCTGCTCCTCGAGATCGACGATGTACCGCTCCAGCGTGCGCCTCAGCTTCGCGCCGTTCGGCAGCCAGAGCGGCAGCCCCTGGCCGACCTCCTTCGAGAACGTGAAGAACCCGAGCTCGCGGCCGAGCTTGCGGTGGTCGCGCTTCTTCGCTTCCTCGAGCAGATGCAGGTATTCGTCGAGCCGGGCCTTCTTCGGGAACGCGGTGCCGTAGATGCGCTGAAGCATTTTGTTCCGGGAATCGCCCCGCCAGTACGCGCCCGCGACGCTGAGCAGCTTGAACGCCTTGATCCGCCCGGTCGACGGCAGGTGCGGCCCGCGGCACAGGTCGAAGAACTCTCCCTGATCGTAGATCGTGATGACCGCATCCTCCGGCAGGTCGTTGATCAATTCGAGCTTCAGCGGGTCGCCGACCTCTTCGTAGATCCGGATCGCCTCTTCGCGGCTCACGACGCGGCGCCGGATCGGCAGATCCTCGGCGACGATCTTCTCCATTTCCTTCTCGATTTTCTCCAGGTCATCCGAGGAAATCGGACGGTCCAGATCGACGTCGTAATAGAAGCCGTCCTCGATGACCGGCCCGACGCCGAGCTTGACGTTCTTCGCGCCGTACAGCCGCTTGAGCGCCTGCGCCATCAGGTGCGCCGTGCTGTGGCGCATGATCTCGAGGCCGTCCTGCGTGTCGAGCGTGACGATCTCGAGCGTCGCGTCCTCTTCAATCGGGGCGTAGACGTCAACGAGCTTGCCGTTGACTTTGCCCGCGACGGCGTTCTTCTTCAGTCCGGGGCTGATCGAGCCCGCGATTTCCTCGACGGTCGTTCCCGCGGCGTACTCCCTTACCGCGCCGTCCGGGAACGTGATGCGAATCGACATGGCCAACAACCTCCCTGTAAAAATGAAAACGCCCGCCCCGAAAGGGACGAGCGTGTGTCAACCCGTGGTTCCACCCTTCTTCGCGGACGCCGGTCCGTCATGCTCCCGACAACGAAGCAGACGTCCGCCTCGAACATCCGGTAACGGGGATGAACCGGTGCGGCTTACTGGGGCCCGGCCCGTTCAACCGCACGGCTGATGAAGGGGTATTCCCGTCTGGCGCCGGGAGGGAATTGCAGCCTGATGTTCCCTCTCTCTGTGCCGTGCCGGACGACGGGAACATGTCTTCGTCGTCGCCGTTGGCTTTCATTGGATTGCATCGTCCATTATACCCCCGGCGTCCGGCCCGGTCAAGGGCACGCGCCGCCGGCAAGGCGGTCTGTCGGAAAGCGCGGCGGCAGACCGACGGCACCAGATCCTCGCGGCGGTCAATTCGGGAAAATGCCGGCAAGGCGGTCCGCCGGAATACACGGCGGCAGGCCGGCGGTACCCGGAACGGTCAGTCCGGGACGGCGCCGGCATGGCGGTCCGCCGGAATACGCGGCGGCAGGCCGGCGGTATCGGAACCCGGGATCAGTTCGGGACGGCGCCGGTCAGCGGCCGGCAGGACCGGCAACCCGCACACAACGTCACCCTCCCGGCGAAGATCGCGCCGATCGTCCGCACGACCGGCAATTCGTGATCGCGGGCGTGCAGCGTGATCTCCCGGGGCGAAATCGCGAGGAGGCAGCTCACGACCATATCCTCGACATTCAGATCTTCCTCGGCGATGCCGGCAAATTCGTCGGCAAGGCGGCCGTTTCCCGCAGGATCCATCGGGCGGAACGCTTCGTCGTACAGCGCGAAGCCGCCGTCAGCCTTGAGCACCAGATTCACGCCGGACACCCGCGGCTGCTGCCGGCCCACGAATTCGTTCAGCAGCCCGACGAATTCCCGGTACTGGCGATCCGTCACGAACTCGTCGACCGCGGCTTCGGCCGCTTCCGCCAGCTCCTCCCAGTACTTGTCCAGCCGGAACGTGATATAGCCCTCGAGATGAAGCGACGGCCGCTCCTGCAGGTAGGCGAGCAACTCCTCCGCGATGTGCCGCTTGCGCCGCGCTCGGCTCGGAAAGCCATCCGCGCCTCCGCCCGGAATCGCGGCCGGCGCGCCGGCGCGGGACGCGAGGGCGGACCGCCCCGCGACGGCGGAGATCCGCGGAGCCGCTTCCCTCAGGGCTTCCCTCAGGCCGCCGGCCGACGGCGCGTCCGTCTCCGTTCCGCGAACCGCCGGAAGCGCGCTGTCCCGTTCCGCTCCGGCCTCGGCGGCTTCCCCCGGGAAAGCATCGGCCTTCGCCCCGTCCGGCCCGACGCTTCCGGCTTCCGTCGGCCGGTTCGCCGCCTTCCCGGGGCCGCCGGACTCCGCATGCGGGCTGCCGGCCGCATTCCGCTCCGGCGCGGCTTCCCCGGAGAAAGCGTCGGCCGCCGGCCCCCCGTCCCGCCGGTCCGGCCGTCCGCCGAGCATCCGCGCACACAGCTCCGCGATCCGCTCCGCATCGTCATCGCCGCACGGATAATATCTGCGAATCATGATCCGAATCAATTCCGGCTCGACCGAGGTGAGCACGTACTCGGCCATCCCTTCTGCGGCGCGGCTGTGAATCGCGAGCCGCTGACGCTCGTCCGGTGCGGCGCCGGCGCACCGGTAGACGATCAGGCCGAGCGTCGGGAAGGTCTCGAGGCGTCCGTCGAACTCGAGATCCGCGAAGGAATCGGCCAGACACCGGGCAAGTTCGGACAGCTTGTCTCCGGATGCGGCGGACAACCTGACCTCGAAGATCTCCATGGGCCCACTCCTTTCCTCGCTGACAGTATATGGCCGCCGGTCGGCCGATATACGAAGAAAGGAGCGGTTCGGCATGCAAGAAGCGGAATAACGGGCCCCGCGCACCGGACTGGCGGGCGCGGGGCCTGGGCGGACGAGCGGAGATTCAGTTCTGCATGGCGAAGTCGCGGGTGACGCCTTCGGAATCGTGGAACACCTTCAGAATCTCGTAGCGCGTGTTGCGCTGGGCCGGAATTTTGCCCGCCTGGCGGATCAGATCGAGGATGAGCGCGATGTTCACCTTGTGCGTCGTTCCGGCCGCCGAGACGACGTTTTCCTCGATCATCGTGCTGCCGAAGTCGTTCGCGCCGAAGCGGAGCGTGAGCTTCCCGATCTCCGGCCCCATCGTCACCCAGGAAGCCTGGAAGTTCTTGATGTTGTCGAGCGCGATGCGGCTGATCGCGAGCGTCTTCAGATATTCTTCGGGCGTCGCCTTCTCCCGCTTCAGGTTCGTGTTGTCCGGCTGGAACGTCCACGGGCAGAAGGCGAGGAAGCCCTCCGACTTGTAGCCGTTCCGGATGCACTCGTCCTGCGCGTCTCGCACGCGCAGGAGATGCAGCGCCCGCTCCTCCATCGACTCGCCGAAGCCGATGACCATCGTGGCCGTCGTGTTCATGCCGAGCTTGTGGGCCGTCTTCATCACGTCCATCCACTCGGTCCACGAGCCCTTGAGCCTGCTGATCTTCAGCCGCGTCCGGTCGTCGAGGATCTCCGCACCGCCGCCGGGAATGGAATCAAGACCGGCGTCGCGCAGCTGCCGGATCACCTCTTCGAGCGGCAGGCCCGACACCTGCTGCATCTTGCGGATCTCCGCCGGCGAGAACGAGTGCATCGTGATGCCGGGGAACCGCTTCTTGATCTCGCGCAGCAGGTCGAGATAATACGAGAACGGCAGATCCGGATGGGTGCCGCCCTGCATCAGAATTTCGGTTCCGCCGACGTCCACCGTCTCCTGGATCTTCCGGAAGATCGTCTCGTTCGGCAACACGTACCCCTCCGGCGATCCCGGCGGACGATAGAACGCGCAGAACCGGCAATAGGTGTCGCAGATGTTGGAATAGTTGATATTCCGGCCGACGACGAACGTCGTGATCGGCTCCGGGTGGAACCGCTTCATGATCGTGTCCGCCGCGGCGCCCATTTTCTCGATCTCGTCGCTCTCGAACAGCGTCACGATCTCCTCGAGGCCGAGCCTTTCGCCGTTCAGCGCCTTGTCCAGTATCCGGTCGATCTGGCTCATTTCCCGGATCCTCCCCCATTCCGGCCGTCCGATCCGGCCGCGTGCGTTGTCCTTCTCATTGTAACACAAACGGGTCTGTCGCGTCGACTGACAGACCCGTTGCGATATTTTGCATATTTCCATTCCATTCTGCCCGAATGCGCCGTAACGGCCCCATATCCCGCAAATATCCGTTCCATTTGCCCGGTATGGCCACCACGTCCGAATGCACGGCAAAACTGCACGGCAGTTCCGCCACGGAGGGCCGGACCGGAGCTCACCGCGCGTCCAGACGGCGCCGCGCCGCCGCGGCGAACCGCTCGAGCGCCTCGATCAGCACCGCGCGCGGGCAACCGAAATTGATGCGCAGCCAGCCCGCGCCCTGCCGGCCGAACACCGAGCCTTCGCTGAACGCGACGCGCGCCTCCTCGTACATCAGCTTCTTCAGCTCGGCCGGGTCCTCCGAGATCGCGCGGCAGTCCACCCAGGCGAGATAGGTCCCCTCCGGCTCCATGACCTTGAGTTCCGGCAGCCGCTCCTTCAGGAAGGCGATGAGCGCGTCCCGGTTCCCCCGCAGATAGACGAGCAGCTGCTCGAGCCACGGCTCGCCGTATCGGTAGCTCGCCTCCATCCCGGTCACGCCGAAATAGCCGTCCATGTGGATCGACAGTCCGAATCTCGCGGTCCGCATGTACCGCCTGCGCAGTTCGTCGTCCGGCACGATCGCCGCCGCGCAATGCAGACCGGCGAGATTGAACGTCTTGCTCGGCGCGATGCAGGTAACGGACCGCTCCGCATATTCCGGTCCGAGGGACGCGAACGGCACGTGCTTGTGCGGAGCGAAGACGAGATCGTGATGGATCTCGTCGGACACGACGATGACGCCGTGCCTGAGGCAGATGTCGCCGATCCGCCGGAGCTCCTCCGCGGTCCACACCCGGCCGCCGGGATTGTGCGGGCTGCAAAGCAGCATCAGCTTCGCGTCCTTCGCCTGCTCCTCGAGCAGATCGAAATCGATCCGATAGACGCCGTCCTCGATGCGCAGCGGGTTGTCCACGACGGTCCGGCCGTTGGCGCGGATCACGTCGTAGAACGGGTAATAGACCGGCGATTGCAGGATGACGCCGTCGCCCGGCTCCGTGAACGTGAGGATCGCCGCGGCGAGCGCCGGCACGACGCCGGGCGAACTGATGAGCCAGTCGCGCTCGATCCTCCAGCCGTGCCGGCGCTCAAGCCAGCCCGTCACCGCTTCGTAATAGCTGTCGGTCCGGATCGTGTAGCCGTAGACGCCGTGCTTCGCCCGCGCGACGATCGCCTCGACGACTTCCCGCGGCGCCTCGAAATCCATGTCCGCGACGAACAGCGGCAGCACGTCCTCTCCGCCGAACAGCGCGCCGAGTTGGTCCCATTTCAGCGACGACGTGCCGCGGCGGTCGACGATCCGGTCAAAATCATACCTCATTCCGCCGTCCGGCCGTTCTTCCGTCTTGCTTCGTTGTTCATCCGTCATGTTCCGTTGTCCTTTCAGTCTCGTGGTTCGTCGTCATGCCCGGTATTCCGTCCGTGATGCCTGATCATTCGTCCGCCATGCCCGGCATTCCTTTCCGTCATGCCTGATGATTCGCCGTCATGCCCGATATTCCTTCCGGCATGGCTGATGATTCGTCCGTCAATCCCGGCTTTCCTTCCGACAAGCCTGATCATTCGTCCGCCCTGTCCGATATTCCTTACGTCATGCCTGATGATTCGCCGTCATTCCCGGTATTCCTTCCGGCATGGCTGATGATTCGTCCGTCAATCCCGGCTTTCCTTTCGACATGTCTGATCATTCGTCCGCCGATGCCGGATTGAACCGTCCGCCATGCCCGCATTCCTTCCGTCATGCCCGAGGTCCGTTGTGCCCGCCGTCCGTCCGTTGCGCCCTTCGGGCTCACGACGAACCGCGATCCTTTGAACTCCGGCCGCCCGACTCCGGCCGCCCCGGCTCCGGTTGCTCAGGCCCCGATCTCCCGCGCCGCCCGTTCCAGAGCCTGTTCGAGGTCCTCGATCAGGTCGTCGCAGTGTTCGATGCCGACCGAAAGTCGCAGCAGCCGGTCGTCGACGCCGACCGCCCGCCGGATCTCATCCGGAATGTCCGCGTGCGTCTGGACGGCCGGATACGTCATGAGCGATTCGACGCCGCCGAGGCTTTCCGCGAACGCGATCAGCTTCACGTGGCGCAGCAACGGCTCGACGAGCCGCGCGTCCTTCACCCGGAACGAGAAGATGCCCGTGTTCCCCGACGTCTGCTTCCGGTGAATCCCGTGACCCGGATGATGCGGCAGCCCCGGATGGTAGACGGCCTCGACGAGCGGATGGCCGAGCAGATATTCGGCGATGCGGAGCGCGTTCGCCTGATGGCGCTCCATGCGGAGCGCGAGCGTCTTCATGCCGCGCATGAGCAGCCACGAATCCTGCGGGCCGAGCACCGTGCCCATCGAGTTGTGCAGGAACGCCATCCGCTCGCTGAGCTCCCGGCCCTTCGTGACGATGAGCCCGGCGAGCACGTCGTTGTGGCCGCCCAGATACTTCGTCGCGCTGTGGACGACGATGTCGGCGCCGAGCTCGATCGGGCGCTGGAAGAACGGCGTCATCAGCGTATTGTCGACGATCACGATGAGACCGCGGGATTTCGCCCATTCGCTGACCTTCGCCAGGTCGGTGATCATCATGAGCGGATTCGTCGGCGTCTCGATCAGCACCGCCTTCGTGCTGCCCGGACGCAGATTCGCCTCGAGCGCCGCGATGTCGTTCGTGTCGACGTACGACGCGGTCAGGCCGAAGCGGGACATCACCCGTTCGATGAGCCGGTAGGTGCCGCCGTACAGATCGAGCGACACGAGCAGATGGTCGCCCTGCCGAAACAGCGCGAAGATCGTCTGCAGCGCCGCCATGCCCGAGCTGCAGGCGAATCCGGCGTCGCCGGATTCCAGCTCGGCTGCGGCCTCCTCGAGCACCTTGCGGGTCGGGCTCTTCGTCCGCGCGTAGTCGAAACCGGTGCTCTGGCCGAGCCCGGGATGGCGGAACGCGGTCGCCTGGTAGATCGGATAGCTGACCGCCCCGGTGACGGAATCCCGGGTCGAGCCGATTTGGGCCAAACGACTTTCAATTCGCATCATTCAGAGCTCCTTAATCATGTATTGGGTTGCAAAAGACGCCGCGCGGCGCGGGGCCGTCCCCTGCCGCGGCGGCGTTATCCCCGGTCAGATGCCTGCTCCCAGCTCGTACGGCGTCTGCTGGTACACGTAGTAGTTGAGCCAGTTCGAGAACAGCAGGTTCGCGTGGGCACGCCACGAAGACAGCGGCGTCCGCGTCGGATCGTCGTTCGGGAAATAGTTCTTCGGCAGGTTGATCCTGAGCCCCTTCGCCTTGTCGCGCTCGTATTCGAATTTCAGGGTCAGCGGATCGTACTCCGAATGCCCGGTGACGAAGATCTGCCGCCCGTCCTTCGAGGCGACGATGTAAATGCCGGATTCGTCGGAAACCGACAGAATCTCGAGGTCGCCGACCTTCTCGATGTCTTCCCGCCGCACTTCCGTATGGCGCGACTGCGGCACGTAGAACAGCTCGTCGAACCCGCGCAGCAGCGGCACGTTCCTCTTCGTCACGTAGTGCGGGAAGACGCCGAACATCTTCTCGGGCAGCGGATATTTCGGAATGCCGTAGTGGTGATACAGTCCCGCCTGGGCCCCCCAGCAGATGTGGAACGTCGAGGTGACGTGCCGGCGGGACCAGGTCATGATCTCCTTCAGTTCTTCCCAGTAGTCGACTTCCTCGAACGGCAGATGTTCGACCGGAGCGCCGGTGATGATCAGGCCGTCGAAGTACTGGGACGAGATGTCGTCGAACGTCTTGTAGAACGTCGCGAGATGCTCCGCGGGCGTGTTTTTGGACACGTGCGACTTCGGATGCAGCAGCACCACCTCGACCTGCAGCGGCGTGTTGCCGATCAGGCGAAGCAGCTGCGTCTCCGTCGTCTCCTTCGTCGGCATCAGGTTCAGGATGACGATCCGGAGCGGACGAATGTCCTGATGGAACGCAACCGTCTCGTCCATGAAGAAAATGTTCTCTTCTTCCAGAATCTCTTTGGCTGGCAAATTGTCTGGCACCTTGATCGGCATTGCAGGTCACTCCTTCGTCTCGACCACTGCTTACGGGAGCGTCTCGGCGGCAAACTTAAGGCCCTTTCCCGATCGAGAAAGGGCCGAATGTTATCAGTCACCCGCCTTCCTCATCTCTCGGAAAACATGACATTTTCCGCAAGAATTAGCACCGTGCGGATCGCCGCCGGTTGCCGGGCTTCATCGGGCTCGTCCCTCCGCCTGCTCTTGATAAGAAAGTGGTCTATGCGGTTGTATTGAGTTGTGATTACCTATACTGTAGCGTATTCCGGGAGCGGCGTCAAGAAAAGTTTGCGGGGCGTGAAGCGGAGTCGCGGCCGCGGGCAAGGCGGCTGACGGATGCGGAGAAAACCCGGCCCGTACCGCCCGGGACGCGGCAATTCCGCTTGTAACGCCGGATGGCGGGGAGTATACTAGACAAGGATTGACATTCCGGACGACGGTCGTCCGGAAGACAACGCGCGAAGGAGGCGGAATCGGCAGCATGGGCAGTGAGGGACCGGACATACGTCAATCGCAATATCCTTCTTGTGCCGCCGGGTCCGAATCCGCGGCGCGGGACGGTCGTCCGGACGCATCGGCACCGGCCGCGGGCTGACGGGCGTTCCGCGCGCTTCCGGCGGCATTACGGCGTGCCACGGGGACGCCGCAATACTCGCGGAAAGGAGCGAGCGGAATGAAAACGCGACTGGTGCGCAAAGGCGTCTTCACGCTGATCGACGATGCCGCCGCGGCGGTGAACCCGCCGGACGAGGGGTTTTACTGGATCGACGCCAACGTCGAGGAACTTTCGATCCTGCAGCCGCTGTTCGGCCTGCACGACCTCGAGGTCGAGGACTGCCTCAGCGAGGAGGAGCAGCGGCCGAAGCTGGAAGTGCACGAAGGACATTATTTCATCGTCTTCAACAGCATTCGCTACGACGACGAGGAGATCTTCCTGCGGGCGCTGAACATTTTCCTCGGGAAGCACTACATCATCACCGTCACGCGGCAGAAGATCAACGAGCTCCGGGCGGTCAAGCCGATCCTGCTCGAGGAAGAGGTCGACCGGCCGGACGTCTTCCTCTACCATCTGATCGACCGGGTCGTGGACAACTACTTCCTCGTCGGCGACCGGATCGAGGCGCGGATCGACCAGCTCGAGGAAGACATCCTGATGCATACGAAAAAGAGCCATCTCGAGGAGATCATCA
>Ga0207872_100655_pt1 | contig 16328 bp, 19 predicted proteins | sample Passage260B_FD_187372 | JGI IMG/M metagenome (GOLD analysis project Ga0207872, IMG submission 187372) | Cellulose adapted compost microbial communities from Newby Island Compost Facility, Milpitas, CA, USA - Passage2 60B (SPAdes) (version 2) ...
ATCACCGGCGACGGCGGCATGGACATCGGCATGGGGCCGGCCATCGGCGCCGCGCTGCGCAACCATAAGATGATCATCCTGGAGTACGACAACGAAGGGTACATGAACACCGGCGCCCAGCTGTCGTACTCGACGCCCATCGGCCACCGCACGTCGACGTCCAACGTCGGCAAATACCAGGGCGGCAAGGTGTTCCATCACAAGGATACGCCGCAGATCATGGCGGCCACGAACATCCCGTACGTGTTCACCGGCAGCGAAGCGTTCCCGCAGGATCTGGTGCGCAAGGCGGCGAAGGCGCAATGGTACGCGCAAAACGTCGGCCTCGTGTACGGCAAGATCCTGATCACCTGCCCGCTCAACTGGCTGTCCGAAGAGCGTGACGGCACGAAGATCCTCGAACAGGCGGTCAATTCCTGCTTCTTCCCGCTGTACGAGGTGGAACGCGGCATCACGACGATCACCTACGATCCGGAGGAAAAGGGCAAACGGGTGCCGGTGATGGAATGGCTCAAGATGCTGGGCAAGACGCGGCATCTGTCCCGTCCGGAATACGCCGAGACCCTGCGGGCGTTTGAAGAGGAAGTCGAGCGGCGCTGGAGAGCCCTCAAGGCCAAACACGAAAATCCCTATCTGTGACGGGGAAGACCTGCCATGCCGTACGCGCTGAGACGGAATTCGAGCGGCGAACTCCTCGCCGCCCGCCAGATCAACGTTCACGGACTGGAATACTTCGGCGTCGTGCTCTGGCCCGGCCGGCCGGACGAAGCGGAATGCCGGCGGGCGCTCGAGCGGGCGGGCGCCGGGGATCCGGCCGATTGGACGCCCTGCGAGCTCACGGAGCATGAAGCGAAAATGGCCAACGTGAAGCTGCGGAACGATCCGTCGCGGCGCGTCTTTCTGCGGGGCGGGGTGCTTGAGGCGGAGAAATGAATGCGGACACGAATTGCCCCTGGGGCTTCAGAGCCCCGGGGGTTTCGCTTGCGCTGCGGCGAGCGGCTCGGATCCCGCCGTTTCCACGACGTCAATTACGCGCTGCAGGCGCAGCCGTTCGTTCGGCGCCAGGTCCTGGCGGAAATAGCCGAACAGATAGACGGCATCGAGAAACGACAGGCCCGGATAGCAAACCACGGGCTGGGAAACATACGGGTTGTCGATCAACACTTGCCATTCGCCGTCCCGGGCGGACGGGGGAATGGCGGCCAGCGCTCCGTTTTTCGCGGCGCAGATCCCTTCCAGTTCCCCCCAGAGGTTTTCCCAGGCCGGGCTGAACCGCTCCGGCGAGGGGAACAGTTGCCGGGCCCGCCGGATCAGGGCTTCCATGGTTGCCGTTTCATCGTCGGCGTACGTTTTGATGGCTTCACGGAAATCCGACACAAACGCAAAAAACGCGGAATATCCCGCCCGTTCCATCCCTTCCCGGAACGCGCGCAATTCCGCATCGCCGTCAAGCTCGCGGAAACGGCGAAATGACAGGTCCGTGGTCAACGGGATTTCTCTCCTTTCTCTGCATCATTATAACGCAAACGCCGGCATCATGTCCGTCATTTTATGATATAATGGGAAGCAATGCTTGAATCCGTTCGACATGCAGGAGGGAGATGGAACGGATGACTCGTCGCTTTATCATCGAGGCTGTCATGATCGCAATCTACGGCCAGCTCTTGCAGCCGAAGCGGCCCGTGCAATACTGCATCCCCTACTCCACGATCCTGGAGTTGTACGATATGAAAGACAGCCCGGAACCGGTCATGCCGGAGCCGGAGGATGACCGCCACGTCAAGGAAAAAATCGGGGAAATGATCGAGTTCTTCGAGAATCCGTTCAACAAAAAGAAGGTGGAGCGGTCGCTGATGGCTCCCTGGCGTGAAAGCCCGCCGCTGCCCGTCAGCGACATGGTGAGCCTGGTGGTGGTGAACGCGACGGAGAACATGCAGTACGGGGAGGCGTTCGATCCCATCGAAACGGAACTGATTCTGACCTCCCTGCGCCTGCAGTGTCCGATTCTGACCGACCAGGTCGAATTCCAGGACCGGGTGGTGCAGCACGAAGTGCCGGTCCAGCTGTTCGACATCGACGACTTCGAGTTCGCGGTGGAAGAAGGCGGCGATTCGTCGGACCAATACCGCGTCTGAGCCGGCTGCCGGACAAAATCGGCCCTTGGGCCGGTTTTTTTGTTTTGGGCGGGATGCGGTCCGGGCAAAAATGGCAATACTGGGATGGTGTCCGGACCCATCCTTCTGCAAGGGAGGAATCAGCATGCACAAAGTGTGGTTTGCCGTCGGCATCGCCGCGGCGCTGGCGCTGAATGCCGCTTCGGTGTCTGCCGCAGACGGGAAGACGGTTGCGGCCGCCGCGGAAACGCCGCATGACCACGGATCGCCGGCCGAGACGGACGGCGCGGCGTCCGGGGGGCCGAAGAAGGTGGGCGGGAATGTCGATCCCGGGGATGCCGGGGAAAAGAAAGCGCGTCACCGTCCGGCGGGAGGCATCGTCTTCAGCTCCGAAGTGCTCGGTCTGCTTGGCATGGACAGGGCCGAACTGCGGCAGAAGCTGGCGGACGGCAAGTCGCTGGCGCAGATCGCCGAAGAGCGCGGCGTGTCGCGGGACGCGATGAAGAAGGCGCTCACGGACGCGTTCAACCGGCGCCTGGAAGCGAAAAAGGAAAAATTCCAGGCCCATCTGGACCGTCTGCTCGATGCCCGCTGGAACGCCTGGATCCACCACCGGGAAAAAGAAAAGGACAAGAAAAAGCCGGCGCTGTTTTTCGGACCGGGACCGCACGGAGCCGGCATCGGCGTGGTCGGGCCGCTTCACGGCGAGCTATCCGGCTGAAGCCGGACCGTTCGGACAACGATTTGCGGGGGGGCGCCCGGCCTGCGGCCGGGGCGTCGTGCCCCGTATTTTTTTGCGGCCGGCCGCCAAACGTGATATGCTTGATCGCAGAGTGCGGGTACACGAACGGAAAAAACAGGGGGAGGGAACCGCCTTGACCGCGCCGATTCGCAAGGGCCGGTTTGCGCCGACGCCGTCGGGCCGCATGCATCTGGGCAATGCCCTGTCGGCGCTTTTGGCCTGGCTGCAGATGCGTTCCTGCGGCGGGCGAATCGCGCTGCGCCTGGAGGATCTGGACCGGGCGCGCTGCAAGCCGGAATACGCTCCCCTGCTTCTCGAAGACATGGCCTGGCTTGGGCTGGACTGGGACGAGGGGCCGGATGCCGGCGGGCCTTGCGGTCCCTACCGGCAAAGCGACCGGACGGAGTGGTATGAGCAGGCGCTGCGCCGGCTCGAAGAGCAACACCTGCTGTATCCCTGCTACTGCAGCCGGGCGGATTTGCGCATGGCGGCCGGCGCCCCGCACGGGCTGGCTTCGGAGGGTCCGGCGTATCCGGGCACCTGCCGGCAGCTGACGGCCGAGGAGCGGGCGCAAAAGGAAGCGTCCGGGAAAACGCCGTCGCTGCGCTTCCGCATGCCCTGGCGCACGGTGCGTTTCCGGGACGGCGTCGCCGGACCGCAGGAATTTCCGCCGCCGGCGGGCGGCGATTTTGTGGTGAAACGCGCGGACGGCATCATCGCCTACCAGCTCGCCGTGGTGGTGGACGACATCGCCATGGGGATCACGGACGTGTTTCGCGGCCGCGATCTGCTGGATTCCACGCCGCGGCAGATCGCCCTGTACGAAGCGCTGGGAAGCGAACCGCCCGCCTTCGCCCACGGGCCGCTGCTCATCGGTCCCGACGGCGCCCGCCTGTCCAAGCGGCACGGCGCGGTCAGCCTGGCGGAGCTGCGCGAACGCGGGGTGACGGCGGAGGAGATCGCCGGTTTTCTCGCCTGGCACGCCGGACTTCTCGACCGCCCCGAGCCGGTGAAACCCCGGGATCTCGTGCCGCAATTCCGGCCGGACCTGGTGCCCCGGACGGACATCGTCCTTTCCGCGGAGGAACTGCAGCGGCTCGCGGACGGCACCTGGCCCGGAAACCGCCGGCGGGTTCATGGGACTGCCAATTGATGGATAAAAATAAGTTCTGGTATACTCGGAAAAGAAGGACAATCCATCCGCACCAATCCAGAAGGAGGTATGCGTGACATGGCTTTCACGCTGCAGCTGGGCGATTCCGCCGTCGATTTCTCGTTGCCGGCGACGGACGGACGCACCTATTCGCTGAAGGACTTCGCCGACGCCAAGGGACTCGTCATTTTCTTCACCTGCAACCATTGTCCGTACGTGATCGGTTCGGACGAAGTGACGCGGCAGACCGCGCTCAAGTACGCGCCCCACGGCATCCGCTTCGTGGCCATCAACTCGAACAGCGTCAACACGGTGCCCGAAGACTCGTTCGAGAACATGGTCAAGCGGATGGAGGAGCACAAGTTCCCGTGGGTGTATCTCCGCGACGAAACCCAGGAAGTCGCGCTGGCTTACGGGGCGCTCCGGACGCCGCACTTCTTCGTGTTCGACGAAAACCGCAAACTCGTGTACACCGGCCGCGGCGTGGACAACCCCCGCGATACCTCGAAGATGACGGTGAACGACCTGGACAACGCCCTGGCCGAACTCGTCGCGGGCAAGCCGATTTCCGTGCCCCTGACGAACCCCATCGGCTGCAATGTCAAATGGGAGGGCAAGGACGCGCACTGGATGCCGCCGGAAGCGTGCGACCTGGTCTGACGGGCCGCCGTGCCGCGTCTGCGGAAAAAAACGGGGCGGGCAACGGCCGTCACCCGTCCCGTTCGAAGCCGCGGTCGATGGCCTCGGCCATCGTCCTGTCCGTCAGGTGCGCATAGATCTGCGTCGTCTCGGGCGAAGCGTGGCCGAGCTGTTCCTGCGTCTTGTACAGGTCGTTGCGCATGTAATAATCGGTGGCGAAGGAATGCCGCAGCTTGTGGATCGAAAGGTTCGGCTTGCCGAACCTTTTGGCGTATTTGACCACCATTTCCTGGATGGCGCGTTTCGTCATTCGCGAACCTTCCGTCTTTCCGTTGGCGATGGCGAGAAACAGCGCCTTTTCTTTTTTGCCCGGTCGGTAGCGCGTCTCCCGCTCGCGCAGATACCGCTCGAGGTCAGGGACGGCGTCTTTGCGGAAATAGACCGGCGTTTTGAATGTTTCGTCGTTTTTCCCCTTGCGGTGCACAAACACGATGCGCCGCTTCAGGTCGAGATCGTCCACGTTCAGGTTGACCACCTCGGACACGCGCAGCCCCGAGTGCAGCACGAGGCTGACGATGCAGGCGTCGCGGATGCGGTTTTGCTCGTGGGCCGAGAGCGCCTGGGGGTTGTCCGCCACTTCCGCGGCGTAACCGCTGCGAACGAACTCGATGAACTCCGCGATTTCCTCTTCCTGCAACAGCTTCCCTTCCAGCTTCGCCGCCGAGTCCTTCGGCCGGTGGACCCGCTTGATGGGAATCTTGGCCATGACGTTGCGCTTAAGCAGGGGGTTCAGGTTTTCGTCCTCGGCGATCTGGCTGAGGTAATGGAACAGCGAACGGAGGGAAGACAGCTTGCGGGAAATCGTCACCCGCGCGTTGGCGCGCCCCGCCCGGTCGGCGAGATGGAGCCGGTAGCTGTCGATGTTGTCCACGCGAAGCTTCTCCAGGTCCTCCAGCGGGATGTCGTTCATTTTGTCCGCCCGGGTAAGCCCCTCCGCCATCAGCCACGAGAAAAACGTCTCGTAATCCCGCACGTATTCGAGCAGGGTGGAAGGCGACAAATCCGGCATTTTGTAGTGGATGAAAAGGTCCACGTACCAGGGCATATCCGGGAGCTTTTTCTCCAGTTCGGCCCGGTCCTTCGCCTTCAGGACGTTCACGCGCCGACACCTCCGGGAACTCGACGCCGTTTGATCCGCCACGCCGGCAAGACGGGGATGCGCCGGGAAATATGAGCGGTTGTTCGCACAAAATTTTTAGAGTTGCCCGCCCGTCGGGCCGATATGTGCGGTTTTTCGCACATATTCCTCCAGCTGGGTCATCCGGCGGATCATTATGGGCGGTTTTTCACACAAATTCTCCAGATTCGCCCCCGCGGCGGGGCATTATGGACGGTTTTTCGCACATATTGCTCCAAACGGGTCATCCGTCGGAACCATATAGGCGGTTTTTCACACAAAATTCTCACCTTAAGCCCCCGCGGCAAGGCATGATGACCGGTTATGGAACCGTTCTCTATATATAGTGACAGGATCGCTTCGGGAAATCAATCAAAGACCAAAATCCTGATTTGTGAGCGACATCACGATATGGAACAACGGACGGCGTTACACTTTTGGCAGAAGCATTACAGGCTTGGACCAAGCCAAAGGAGGAACCGGCATGAAACAGACGTTTGACGGCACCGAAACGATCGGCGAAATTGTGGCCGGTTTTCCAGGCGCCGGCAATTTGTTCAAGGAATACGGAATCGATTTTTGCTGCGGCGGCCACCGAATTTTGTCCGATGTGTTGAGGCAGCAACAGATCGAGGAAGGACCGTTTCTGGAGCGTTTGAACCGGATGTTTCAACAAGCCGGGCAGAAAGGCGGGGAGGATGTGGACTGGCGGGAAGCGCCGTTAAGCGATTTGATCGACCATATTGTACAGACCCATCATGCCTATTTGGTCAAAGAACTGCCGCCGCTCGGCGAGATGGTCACCGAAATTTTCCGTGTGCACGGTTCCGCCCATCGTGAATTATCCCGGCTCCACAGGCTGTTTCATCACATGAAAATGGAACTGGAACAGCACATGATCTCGGAGGAGGAAATCGCATTTTCGCTCATCAAAAAAGCCGAACAAACCGGGGACAAGGCGTCCCTGTCCAAAGCGGCGGCATCGATGGAGGAGCTGGAAGCCGAGCATGGCGCGGTGGGCCAATTGTTGAAAGAAATGAGGAATATCACCGGCAACTGCCGGCTCCCGGAGGATGCGTGCCGGACGTACACCTTGACGTACCGGAAGCTCGAGGAATTGGAATCGGATCTGTTCCGGCATATTCATCTGGAAAATAACGCGCTTTTTCGTCGGGTGGAATGGCTTTTGTCCCAGTGAATACGATGGGCGACAAGGGGATCAGGTGATGATGGACAGAACCGGTGAATCCGAAACGGTAGTGATTCGCCGCTACATGATGGGGAAGGACCTGGTGTTCCTCAATAACCGAGATCGCTTTCTCGGGGGTACGGGAGCGAGGGGTGCGGGAGTGATACCCTTGGGCCGTGACTTGGCGGGAAACCTTCCTCTCCTGCCGTCAGCCGCAAAAGCCGCAAAAAATGAAAAACTGTTGAACGGTTCGGGAGAAGTGATTGCGCTCACATTCCGGAGTTGCATTCTGCTCTAGGATGAAAGCGGCGGCAGCGTATTTTGGGAGAGGAGGGAGCGCATGTTACCTGCTACGGGGAAAGAACGAAATTATAACGTAAATCCGTTTATCGTCATCTGGGAAGTGACCCGCGCCTGCGCTTTGAAGTGCCTGCACTGCCGGGCGGAAGCGCAATATGCGCCGGATCCGCGGCAGCTGACGCTTGAGGAAGGGATCAAACTGATCGACGACATAGCCGGGATGGACAGTCCGCTCGTCGTTTTTACTGGCGGTGATCCGCTCATGCGTCCCGATCTGTTCGATCTCGCCCGATACGCCATCCGGGAAAAAAAGCTGTCCGTGTCGATGACGCCGAGCGCCACGCCGAAGGTGACGCGGGAGGCGATCCGGAAGGCGAAGGAAGTCGGTTTGTCCCGCTGGGCTTTCAGCCTGGACGGGTCGTGCGCGGAGATTCACGATCACTTTCGCGGCACGAAAGGATCGTACCAGCTGACAATGAGGGGCATCGAATATTTGAAGGAGCTGCACATTCCCATCCAGGTGAACACCACCGTTTCGAAATACAATTTGCACGATCTTCCAGCCATTGCGGAGATCGTCAGGGAAATGGATGCCGTGCTGTGGAGCGTCTTTTTCCTTGTGCCGACGGGCCGCGGGATGGAAAGGGACATGATCACCCCGGAACAGCACGAAGAGGTGATGAAATGGCTCGTTGGCATCCAGCGAACAATGCCTTGCGGGGTGAAAGTGACGGAAGCTCCGCATTACCGGAGAGTGTTTCTGCAGGAAAGCCGGCGCCTCGGCAACGGCATGGCGGCGGCCAAAACCGAAACCAAGCGGGATGATTTGATCGGACGCGCCCCGAAAGCTGTAAACGACGGCGACGGGTTTGTGTTTATCAGCCATATCGGGGACGTGTATCCGAGCGGATTTCTTCCGGTGGCCTGCGGCAATGTCAGGGAACGGCCGCTGGCCGACATTTACCGGAACTCGCCGGTCATGAAGCAATTGCGCGACAAATCGCTTTTGAAAGGGAAATGCGGTGTTTGCGAGTTCAAATCGGTATGCGGCGGTTCGCGGGCCCGGGCCTATGCGGTGACCGGAGATTATTTGGCCAGCGATCCCTATTGCGCCTACATTCCGAAGGGGTGGGATCCCGATAAACAATAATGTAACGGCAAAGGGGAATCCTGATACCGGCCAAAAAAGGGACGAAAGAGCGGGACCATGGAATATGCAAACACGGTGCGGGGAACTTTCGTGAGGCGGCTGAACCGCTTCGCGGCGGAAGTCGAACGGGAAGGAGAAAGGGAACTGGTTCACGTCAAAAATACCGGGAGGCTGAAGGAGCTGCTTCTGCCCGGGGCGGAAGTCGTGCTGGAGAAGGCAAGCCGCGCGGACCGAAAGACGAAACACTCCCTGATCGCCGTCCGCAAAAACGGCGCTTTCGTCAATATCGATTCCCAGGCGCCGTCCGTCGTGGTGGAAGAAGCACTGCGCGCGGGACGGGTGAAGGAAATCGGAAATGTGCGGACGATCCGGCGCGAAGCGGTTTACGGCAATTCCCGCTTTGATTTTTATTATGAAGACGAGGGTCGACAAGGGTTCATCGAAGTGAAAGGCGTGACCCTGGCCAGGGGCGACACCGCCATGTTCCCCGACGCGCCGACCGCGAGAGGGACGAAGCACGCGCTGGAACTGGCGGAGGCCGTAAAACACGGGTACGAAGGCATGATCCTGTTCCTCGTGCAAATGAAAGGCTGCCGGCACTTCAGGCCAAACGCGGAAATGGACGCCGCCTTCGCGGAAGCGGTGAAAAAAGCGGCGCAAAGCGGCGTCCGGGTGGTGGCGTATGATTGTGCCGTGGGCGCGTCGTCGATCGTTTTTGGGGAACCGCTGGCCGTTTCCATTGAATAAATTCGGTCATTTCAAAAAAAGGGTTTGACGGTCCCAAAAGCGGTGTGAAAGGGATCTCGCCAGGATGTTCGGGGTCACCCGCGGCAGAATACGGGAAGCGTTGCGCGCCCTTTCCGTGATCGGGCTCATTACCATCAAGGCCGGGGAAGGAAGTTTCGTCAAGGAACAGGAAGTGTCCATTCCGCCGGAAACCATCATCTGGATGTTTCACAACGAACGGAATAATTTTTATGAAATCTTCATGGCGCGGCAGTTGATCGAATCCGAAGTGTACGCCCTGGGCGGGCGCAAGGCCGGCAAGGAACAGATCGCCAAACTGGAAGAATACCTCGTCCAGCTTCAGCAGGTGCGGGATGTGGAGAAATATGTCGACATCCTGGACCAGTTCGACTTGCTGATGGCACAATGCAGCCAGGTCCAGATCTACGTGAAGCTGATGCAGACCATTATCTATCTGAGAAGGGAAAGCAGCATCAAGCTGCTGAGCATTCCCGGCTCGTGGGACCACAGCATGCGGACGCGCATCCAGCTGGTGCAGGCGATGAAGGAAGGCGACGAGAAAAAGATCGACAAGGCCATCAAGCTTCACTACAAAACGCTGAAAAAGTTTTACGAAACCATCTTTCCTTCCGCCTGATTCCATACCGTCGCCGGCGGCACCCCGGATTCGGGGTGTCTTTTTTTTACTGGTTTATCAAACAATCAAATGAATATTTGACTGATGGCGGCAATTGGATTATTATAACATTAAAACAATCATTTAAATGTGTGGTGAGCGCGGAATGGCCCAGGACATCTGTGAAGTTTACTGCTACGACGAAGAGAAGGTCAACCGGGTGAAGGAACGCCTTTCCCCGATCAACGCACAAAATATGGTGAAAATCTTCAAGGCGCTGGCGGACGATACCCGGATGAAAATCGCGCTGGCGCTTTGCGAGGAAGACGAGCTTTGCGTCTGCGACGTCGCCAACATCATCGGAACCACGGTGGCCAACGCGTCGCATCATTTGCGGCTTCTCCACAACATGGGGCTGGCAAAATACCGCAAAGAAGGCAAGCTGGTGTTTTACTCGCTGGACGACGAACACGTGCGTCAGCTGGTTTTGCTGGCCCTGGAGCACGGGAAGGAAGGAAAAGTCCATGGATGAAAGCGCCGGCAAAAAAAGCGTCTATCGCGTGCAGGGGTTTACCTGCGCGAATTGCGCCGCGAAATTCGAGCAGAACGTCAAGGCGCTGCCCGGGGTCCTGGACGCGCGGGTGAATTTCGGCGCCTCCAAGATCACGGTATACGGGGAAGCCGGCATCCGGGAACTGGAGCAGGCCGGGGCGTTTGAAGGGCTTAGGGTTTTTCCGGAAAAAGAGCCGCACGCGGCGGAGCGCAAACCGTTGTGGAAACGGAAAGCCGTCGTCACCGCGGCGCTGTCGGCCGTTTTTCTGGCGGCCGGATGGGCCCTGGGAGAAGGGCATCCGTACGCGTCGGCCGCCTTCGCCCTGTCCATCGCCATCGGCGGATATGCGTTGTTCATCAGGGGCTTCCGGAGCCTGGTCCGCCTGGACTTCAACATGAACACCCTGATGACCATCGCCATTCTCGGGGCCGCCGCCATCGGCGAATGGGGGGAGGGGGCGGCGGTCGTGTTTCTGTTCGCGGTCAGCGAAGCGCTGGAACGGTTCTCGATGGACAAAGCCCGCCAGTCCATCCGTTCGCTCATGGACGCGGCTCCGAAGGAAGCGGTTGTCCGCCGCGGCGATCGGGAATTGACGGTGGATGTGGGCGATATCCGAATCGGGGATATCATGATCGTGAAACCCGGCCAGAAGATCGCCATGGACGGCAGGATCGTGAAGGGACATTCCGCCGTGAACCAGGCCGCGATCACCGGCGAATCCGTCCCGGCGGAAAAATCGCCGGGAGACGAAGTGTTCGCGGGCACGCTGAACGGTGAGGGTTTGCTCGAAGTGGAAGTCACCAAGCGGGCGGAAGACACGACCATCGCCAAAATTATCCACCTCGTGGAGGAAGCCCAGGCCGAAAAGGCTCCGTCGCAACGGTTCGTGGATCGTTTCGCGAAATACTACACCCCCGCCATCATGGGGGCGGCTTCGGGTCTGGCGGTGATTCCGCCGCTCTTCTTCGGCGGCGCGTGGGGCGACTGGATCTACCGCGGACTCGCCCTGCTGGTCGTCGGGTGTCCGTGCGCGCTGGTGATCTCCACGCCGGTGGCGATCGTGACGGCGATCGGGACCGCGGCCAGGAACGGCGTCCTGGTGAAAGGCGGCATCCACCTGGAGGAAGCCGGGCAGCTTTTGGCCGTGGCCTTTGACAAAACCGGTACCCTCACGAAGGGCGTGCCCGTCGTCACGGATTTCGTCCGCCTGCGGGGGCCCGCCGAAAGCGAGCTGCTCGCCATCGCCGCGGCGATGGAGAAATGGTCGCCGCATCCGCTGGCCTCCGCCGTCGTCCGCAAGGCCGAAGAAAGGCGGGTGAACCTCTCCGCCTGGAAAGCCGAAAACTTTGCTTCACTGACCGGGAAGGGCGCGAAAGCGGTCGTAAACGGCCAGACCTATTATATCGGCAGCCCCGGGCTTTTTGGGGATCTTCAGGCCGCGGGCGGCGAAGCGGCCGCTCTGGTGCGCCGGCTGCAGGAACAGGGCAAGACGGTCATGCTGCTCGGCACGGAGCGGGAGGTGCTGGCCGTCATCGCGGCGGCCGACGAAGTGCGCCCAGGCAGCGGGGAAGTCGTGCGCAGGCTCCACGCGCTGGGCATCCGGAAAACGGTCATGCTGACCGGAGACAACCCGGAAACGGCGAAGGCGATCGCCCGGAAAGTCGGCATCCGCGAAGTGAAGGCCGGGCTGCTTCCGCACCAGAAACGCGAGGCGGTCAGGGAACTGGCCCGGAGGGGCAACGTCGCCATGGTCGGCGACGGCGTCAACGACGCCCCGGCCCTGGCCAGCGCGACGGTGGGGATCGCCATGGGCGGCGCCGGCACGGACACCGCCCTGGAAACGGCGGATATCGTCCTGATGGCCGACGACTTGACGAAGCTGCCCTATACGGTCCGGCTGGGCCGGAAGGCTCTGCAAATCATCCGGCAGAACATCGCCTTCTCGCTGTTCCTCAAGCTGGCCGCCGTGCTTCTCATCATTCCGGGGTGGCTCACCCTCTGGATGGCCGTTTTTGCGGACATGGGCGCCACGCTTCTCGTAACCTTGAACGCGATGCGTCTGCTGGGAATGGGCAAGTCATGAAAAGGGAGTATGCAGCATGGGCTTTTTTGAAAAATTCGAAAGACAATTTGGCAAGCCGCAGGGATTTTTGGGCCGAATTGCGGGAAAATTGATGGAATTCAAGGGAACGGAAAAAATCGAATGGACGATTTCGTTGCTGGATGTCCGGACGGATGACAAGGTATTGGAAATCGGTTACGGACCCGGGATTGCCGTCGAGTTGCTTGCGAAATTGACCCCTAACGGATATATTGTCGGCATTGACCATTCGGAATTGATGTTCAAGCAAGCCAGAAAGCGAAATTGGGCGGCCATAAAAGAGGGACGCGTGGATCTGAGGCTCGGCGACATCGCCGATCTTCCCTCGTTCGAAATCGGGTTCGACAAAGTGCTTTCGATCAATACGATATTTTTCTGGGAGAAACCGATCGGGATCTTGAAGCACATCCGCCGTTTGATGAACCCGGGCGGCGTGATCGCGCTGACGGTCCAGCCGTTTAACGAAACGGACGACAAAGCCAAATCATATGGAAATCAAATCATGAAGTACCTTGAAGATGCGGGCTTTGCGAATGTGCGGGTGGAAATGAAATCCATGAAACCCGTTGCCTCCGTTTGTGTGCTTGGCAAAAGGGAATAATGCAGGGAGATGGGACTGGCCTGAAAAGCCCAAAACCACCGCGAAAGGGTGTTTCCCGATGAAAGAATTCCTTGATCGACGGGACCGCAAAGCCAACCGTCTGATCCGCGAAAAATCCCCCTATCTTCTGCAGCATGCCTACAATCCGGTGGACTGGTATCCCTGGGGAGAAGAAGCGTTCCGGAAAGCGGAAAGGGAGAGCAAGCCGGTGTTTTTGTCCATCGGCTATTCGTAGCCCTGCGGGGCGCGAATATTTTTAGAAAGGAACGCTGCGTGTATCGACCTGTCATTGGTGTCATGTGATGGAACGGGAATCGTTCGAGGATGAAGAGGTGGCGGAGCTGCTCAACCGGTCCTTCGTGGCGGTCAAGGTGGACCGGGAGGAGCGGCCCGACGTCGACCATATCTACATGACGGTTTGCCAGGCGCTGACGGGGCAGGGCGGCTGGCCGCTCACGGTGTTCCTCACGCCGGACCGGAAGCCTTTCTTTGCGGGCACCTATTTTCCGAAGCGGGCGCGATTCGGGCGGATCGGGTTGATGGAGCTGCTGGAGCATATCGAACGCCGCTGGCGGGAAGACCGGGAAACGCTCGTGGCCGTCGGCGAGCGGCTGGTGGAAGCGATCCGCGGTGAGGGCGAAGGCCGGAAACGGGCGGAACGCGGGCCGGAGCGCAGCGCATGGGACCCGGAGCTGGCAGACAGGGCGTATGCCCAGCTGGAGGCGCTCTTCGACGCCAAATACGGCGGATTCGGCCGGGCGCCCAAGTTTCCGTGTCCCCACCAGCTCATGTTTCTCTTTCGCCGGTATCGCTTCACGGGCGACGAACGGGCTTTGGACATGGCGGTGCGCACCCTGGACGGCATGGCCCGCGGCGGCATCCGCGACCACATCGGCGAGGGTTTCGCCCGCTATTCGACGGACGACCGGTGGCTGGTTCCGCATTTCGAGAAAATGCTGTACGACAACGCGCTGCTCGCCATGGCGTACACGGAAGCCTGGCAGCTGACCGGGGAGGAGCGGCATGCGGAAGCGGCGCGCGGCATTTTCCGCTATGTCGGGCGGGACATGACCGGTCCGGAAGGGGAGTTCCATTCGGCGGAAGACGCCGATTCGGAAGGGGAAGAAGGGAAGTTTTACCTTTGGACGCCGGCGGAAGTGGCGGAAGTGCTGGGTGAAGGCGAGGCCCGGTGGTTTTGCGAACTGTACGGGATCACGGAAGAGGGCAATTTCGAAGGCCGCAGCATCCCGAACCTCATCGGCGCCGATCCGGACGCGGTCGCCCGCGGGGCGGGCATGTCAAAGGAGGAACTGCTGCAGCGGGCGGCGGAAGCCCGGGAACGGCTTCTGGAGCGGCGAAGCGGACGGGTGCGCCCCCACAAGGACGACAAGGTGCTCACGGCCTGGAACGGGCTGATGATTGCCGCCTTCGCCAAGGCGGCCGCCGCTTTCGGAGAGCCGGCCTATGCGGAAGCCGCCCGCCGGGCGGAATCGTTCCTGCGGCGCCGCCTTCGCCGGGCGGACGGCCGGCTCCTGGCCCGCTGGCGCGACGGGGAGGCGGCGGTCACCGGTTTTGTCGACGATTACGCCTTTTACGCCTGGGGGCTGCTGGAGCTGTACCACGCCACCTTTGACGCCGCATATCTGGAACGGGCCGTGGAGTTGTCCCGGGAGATGATCCGGCTGTTCTGGGACGAAGCAGTAGGAGGCTTCTACTTTTACGGCGCGGACGCCGAAGCGCTCATCCACCGCCCCAAGGAAACCTATGACGGGGCCCTGCCGTCCGGCAACGCGGTGGCGGCGGCCAATTTCGTCCGCCTGGCCCGGCTAACCGGCGACGAAACGTGGACTTCTTACGCAGAGCGGCTGTTCGGGGCGTTGGCCGGGCGGGCCGGCATGTATCCGGCCGGGCATACGATGCTCTTGACCGCCTGGCTTCACGCTTCCGCCCCTTCGCGGGAATTCGTGGTGGTCGGGAAACGCGGCGATCCGGCGACGGAAATGTTTCTCGAAAGGCTCAAGCGCCGTTTCATGCCGGAAGCGGTCGTCCTGCACGCCGTGCCGGACGGCGGAGGGGAGGAAGAGCCGCTCCTGCGGATCGCGCCGCATATTCGGGAATACCGGCAAAAAAACGGCAAACCGACGGTCTACGCCTGCGAAAATTTCGCCTGCCTCGAGCCGGTTTGCCGCTGGGAAGATCTTGAGCCGGTATTGGATTCACGGTGACGGCAAGATGGCCGCCTCGATTTCGTCGTTCAGTTCCAGCCGGATGTCGTCGGGGTAGACGCGCTGCCCGTATTCGCGGAGCACATACCGGACGATGGCTTCCTTCAGGTTGGCCTCCACCAGGTAGCGGCTGCGCCCTTCCACCCACGCTTCCGCGTTGAAGCCGAGTTCGTCGTCGTACATCAGCTCGACTTCCACCGCCGTCACCGGCACCTGATGGCGCTCGGCCAGGTGCAGGCAGACGGCGTTGATGATTTCGTCCATGGAAAGCCGCATCCGTCAGTACCCCCGGTTGCGGGGGTCGGGCTGCGGCGGTTGCTGTTTCCTTTGAAAGAACCGATTGTAGACATACATGGCGAGCATGAACAGCAGGAAGATGGCCGCCGCGTTGATGAGGAATCCGACCAGTTCGGCGAAAAATCCGGTGCCGAGCATGCCGCCGAGCAAAAGGCCGGCCAGTCCGCCCACCGCCATGCCTTTCCAGAATCCGCCGCCCAGCGCGCCGCCGGTCGTCCCCGCGCCGGGCGTTCCCGTGCCGCTGCGGGCGGCCGTGGCATTCGTCGTTCCCGTGCCGTTGCCGCTGCTGTTTTGCATCACGTTGTCGTCGGCTTTTTTCGGCGTGGTGGTGAAGGACCTCTTGCCGGAGCTGAAGCGGGGCTTCGCCTCGGCATCATCCATGAGCGGGGCCGCCAGGGTCAGGGTGAAGGCGAACAGACTGAGCAAAATCAGCGTTTTTTTCCACATGTCGGGTTGTCCTACCTCCGTCGTCGTGATGATTTTCCATCTTAAATTTACGGACGCAACACGGTTTGGTTTCGGGTGATCGCCGGAAATTACGGCCGGGATCCGGCCTCCGCGCGCTGCCGTGCCAGATATTCATCTCCGTCGGTCACCAGTTCCAGCGCTCCGGTGTGCGGATCGATGATGAGCCCGTGCACCGGCGTGCCGGGCGGCAACAGCGGATGGCGGCGGACGATTTCCACGCTGCGCTCGACGCTGTCCCGGACGCTGTCAAACCCGG
>Ga0207872_100665_pt1 | contig 16067 bp, 13 predicted proteins | sample Passage260B_FD_187372 | JGI IMG/M metagenome (GOLD analysis project Ga0207872, IMG submission 187372) | Cellulose adapted compost microbial communities from Newby Island Compost Facility, Milpitas, CA, USA - Passage2 60B (SPAdes) (version 2) ...
TGACGTTCCACCGGCGGAGCGGCGTGCTGCGCTGCCACTACTGCGGCCACGCGGAACGGCAGCCGGAGATGTGCCCTTCGTGCGGCAGCCCGCACATCCGCTATTTCGGCACCGGGACGGAACGCGTCGAGGAGGAGCTCAGGCGCGCGTTCCCCGGCATCCGCGTCATCCGGATGGACGTCGACACGACCGGAACGAAGGGGGCGCACGAGAAGCTCTTGGCGGCGTTCGGGCGGCGCGAGGCGGACGTGCTGCTCGGCACGCAGATGGTCGCGAAGGGGCTCGATTTTCCGCTCGTGACGCTGGTCGGCGTCATCGCCGCGGACACGTCGCTCCATCTGCCGGATTTCCGCGCGGCGGAGCGGACGTTCCAACTGATCACGCAGGTGGCCGGCCGGGCGGGGCGGCACGAGCTTCCGGGCGAGGTCGTCGTGCAGACGTACGCGCCGGACCACTACGCGATCCGCGCGGCGCAGCGCCACGACTACATCGGCTTCGTGCGCGAGGAACTTCGCGTCCGGCGGCTGCTCTTCTATCCGCCGTACTGCCGGCTCGCGCTCGCGACGCTGTCGCATCCCGATCTGCCGAAGCTCGCCGCGGCGGCCGAGACGTTCGCCGCTTTGCTCAGGAGCGCCGCCGCCGAAGCCGGGCTGCTGCGGCCGCTGGCGGGGGATCATGAAACCGCGCTCGAACTCGTCGGCCCCGCGGCGTCTCCGATTCCGCGCCTGAAAGATCGCTACCGGTGGCAAGTTATGATAAAATATCGGGGAAATGTCGACGCGGCCGGGTTGTTCCGGCGGGCCGCCGAAGCGCTGGCCGCGGACCGTTCCGCGGGCGACGTCCAGATCGGCGTCGACGTCGACCCGCAAATGATTCTGTGACCAGAAGGATGTGCGTAACCGAATGGCCATCAGGCTGATTGTGAAGGATCCCGACCCCGTGCTCAGGGAGCGCGCGAAGGAAGTGACGAAGTTCAACGCGAACCTGCACAAGCTGCTGAAGGACATGGCGGACACGATGTACGACGCGAAGGGCGTCGGGCTCGCCGCGCCGCAGATCGGCATCCTGAAGCGCGTCATCGTCATCGATGTCGGCGACGAGCACGGACTGATCGAGATGGTGAATCCGGAGATCGTCGAGCGCGAGGGCGAGCAGATCGGGCCGGAGGGCTGCCTCAGCATTCCCGGCCTGAACGGCATCGTCCGGCGGGCGCAGCGGGTCGTCGTGAAGGGGCAGGACCGGAGCGGCAACCCGTTCACCGTCGAGGCGGAAGGGTATCTCGCGCGCGCGTTCCAGCACGAGGTCGATCATCTGAACGGCGTGCTGTTCACCGACATCGCCGACGAGGTGTACAAGGTTCCTCCTGAAACTTCGGAAGAGCGGGAAGAAGAGGAAGCATGAGCGACATCCGGATCGTATTCATGGGAACCCCAGAGTTCGCCGTGCCGTCGCTGCGCGCGCTCGTGGCGGCGGGCTATCGCGTCGCGGCCGCCGTCTCCCAGCCGGACCGGCCGCAGGGGCGCAAGCGGATCCTCGCGCCGACGCCGGTGAAGGCGGCGGCGGAAGAGCTCGGCATTCCGGTGCTGCAGCCCGAGCGCGTGCGCCGGCCGGAGGCGGTCGAGGCGATCGCCGCGTACAGGCCGGATCTGATCGTGACGGCGGCCTACGGGCAGATTCTGCCGAAGGCGCTGCTCGATCTGCCGCGGCTCGGCTGCATCAACGTGCACGGCTCGCTGCTGCCGAAATACCGCGGCGGCGCGCCGATCCAGCGCGCGATCATGAACGGCGAGACGGTCACCGGCGTGACGATCATGTACATGGCCGAAGGGCTCGACACCGGCGACATGATCAGCAGGGTCGAGGTGCCGATCGAACCGGAGGATACGGCGGGCACGCTGTTCGGGAAGCTCAGCGAAGCGGGGGCCGATCTGCTCGTCCGCACGCTGCCGGACATCATCGCGGGAACGGCGCGGGCCGTGCCGCAGAACGACGCGGAGGCCACCTACGCGCCGAATTTGACGCGCGAAGACGAACGCCTCGACTGGTCGCGCACCGCGCGGGAGCTGTACAACCAGGTGCGCGGGCTCGTGCCGTTCTCCGGCGCCTTCACGATGCTGAACGGCGAAGTGTTCAAGGTATGGAAATGCAGGCCGGCGGAAGCGCCGGACGGCGCGGCGGACGCCCTTCCGGGGACGATCCGGGCGGAGGGCGGCCGGCTCTTCGCCGCCGCGGGAGACGGCTGGCTCGAACTCCTCGAGGTGCAACCGGCCGGCAAGAAGGCGATGCCGGCCGCCGAATGGCTCAAGGGCGTGCGCCTGCATCCCGGCGCCGCGTTCGGAGGATGATGGCGATGCTCGCAAGACGCGGCACATCGGCGCGGGAAGCCGCGCTCGACATGCTGCTGCGCGTCGAGACGGAAGGCGCTTACAGCAACATCGAACTGAACCGGACGCTGGGCGGCTCCGGTCTCTCCCGGGCCGACGCGGCCCTTGCGACCGAACTGGTCTACGGCACGATCCAGCGGCGGCTGACCCTCGACCACTGGCTCTCCCGGTTCGTCGCGCGCGGACTGGACAAGCTGCAGCCGTGGGTGCTCGTGCTGCTCCGGATGAGCCTGTACCAGCTCGTGTATCTCGACCGGATTCCGCCGCACGCGGCGGTCGGCGAGGCGGTCAAGATCGCGAAGAAGCGCGGACATCCGGGCATCGTGAGCCTGGTCAACGGCGTGTTGCGCAGCCTGGCCGGCTGCCGGGACGAGCTCGAACTGCCGGACGATCCCGATCCGGTCCGCCGGCTGTCGCTGAAGCATTCGTTCCCGGAATGGATGGCCGCGCGCTGGATCGAAGTATACGGCGAGGAGACGGCGGACCGGATCATGGCGTCGCTCAACGAGCGCCCGAGGACGTGCATCCGCGTGAACCGGCTGCGCGGCGGACGCCGCGCGGTGCTGGAGCGGCTCCGGGCGGCGGGCCATGACGCGAAGCTGTCGCTGATCACCCAGTCCGGCATCATCATCCGCCGGGGCGGGAACCTGGCCGACACGGACGGGTACCGCGGCGGCGAATGGACGGTGCAGGATGAAGCCGCGATGCTCGTCGCGGAAATCTGCGATCCCGAGCCGGGCATGCGGGTGCTCGACTGCTGCGCCGCGCCCGGCGGCAAATCGACCCATCTCGCGGAACTGATGGGCGACATCGGCGAAGTGCTGGCCAACGACATCCACGCGCACAAGGAGCGGCTGATCGTCGAGCAGGCGCGGCGGCTCGGCCTTGCGTCCGTCCGCACCCTGGTGGGCGACGCCGCCGATCTGCCGTACCGCGTCGGCCGCGGGACGATGGACATCGTGCTGCTGGACGCGCCGTGCAGCGGCTTCGGCGTCATCCGCCGCAAGCCCGAAATCCGCTGGACGAAGAAGCCCGGGGACATCGACGACATCGCCGCGGTCCAGTACCGGCTGCTCAAGGCCGCCGCCGCGGTCGTGAAGCCCGGCGGCCTGCTCGTCTACAGCACCTGCACGTTCGAGCCGCGCGAGAACGAAGGGCAGATCGCGAAGTTTCTCGCCGCGCATCCCGAATTCGCGCCGGATGCCGACTGGCCGCAGCCGGTGCTGGAGGCGTTCCGCGGCGCCGGGCTGCCCGAGCCTTCTTCCGACACCGGCGCGGTGACGCTGCTGCCGCACATGGCGGGAACGGACGGTTTCTTCATCGCGCGGCTGCGGAGGCGGAAGTGATTGCCGGGCGAAGTGGTTCGGACCCGTCCGCCTGTGGTACAATAATATGGATTCGGGAGCTTTCCGCCGGTTGCGGATCCCGGACGGGCCGCGCCGGACGGACGGCGGCAATCGACTCAGCGGATGGGGACGAAAGCATGAAACCGTTCATATACGATTTGACGTATGACCAAGCGAAGGAATGGATGAAGGAAGCCGGCGAGCCCGCGTTCCGCGCCGACCAGCTGTTCGACTGGCTGTACGTGAAGCGCGTCCGGTCGTTCGCGGAGATGACGAATCTGCCGAAGGCGCTTCGGGAGAAGCTGGAGGATGCGTTCGCGTTCGTGGCGCTGACGGAGATCACGCGGCTCACCTCGAAGGACGGAACCGTCAAAATCCTCTTCGGCCTGCACGACAACCACGCGATCGAGACGGTCATCATGCGGCACAACTACGGCATCAGCATCTGCGTCACGACGCAGGTCGGCTGCCGGATCGGCTGCACGTTCTGCGCGTCGACCCTCGGCGGGCTCAAGCGGAACCTTTCGTCCGGCGAGATCGTCGCGCAGGTGGTGACGGCGCAGCAGATGCTCGACGAATCCGGCGAGCGGATCTCGAGCATCGTCGTCATGGGTTCGGGCGAGCCGTTCGAGAATTACGACGCGACGATGGCGTTCCTGCGCATCGTCACGCACCCGAAGGGGCTGAACATCGGCCAGCGCCACATCACGGTCTCGACGAGCGGCATCGTGCCGAACATCTACCGGTTCGCGGACGAGAACACGCAGATCAATCTCGCGATCTCGATCCACGCGCCGAACGACGAGCTCCGGTCGAAGCTCATGCCGGTCAACCGGCGCTACCCGTTCGACGAGGTGATGAAGGCGATCCGGTATTACATCGACAAAACGGGTCGCCGCGTCACGTTCGAATACGCGCTGATCGGGGGCGTGAACGACCGTCCCGAGCATGCCGAGGAACTGGCCGACGTGTTGAGCGGCATGCTGTGCCATGTCAACCTCATCCCGGTCAACTACGTGCCGGAACGGAAATACGTGCGCACGCCGCGGGAAGATGTCATCAAGTTCCAGCGCATCCTGCAGAGCCGCGGCATCAACGCGACGATCCGCAGGGAGCAGGGGCACGACATCGCCGCGGCGTGCGGGCAGCTTCGGGCGAAACACATGGAATCGTTGAGGTGATATCGGTTTGAGAACGGCCAACCGAAGCGACGTCGGACGCATCCGGCTCGTGAACGAAGACCGCGCCTGGGTTGCCGAGCTTAAGAGCGGCGTGACGGCCGCGATCGTGGCGGACGGCATGGGCGGGCATCAGGCCGGGGACGTCGCCAGCCAGCTCGCGGTTGACACGTTCCGCGAGGCGATCACGTCCGTTCGGGCGGAGCTGACGCACGAACAGGCGAAAACGGCGCTTTGCCAGGCCATCCTGCAGGCGAACGAAGCGGTGTTCGATCTGGCCGCCCGCAACGAGCATTACCGCAATATGGGCACGACCGTGGTGGCGGCGCTGCTGCTGGCGGACGCCGGGTTCATCGGACATATCGGCGACAGCCGGGCGTACAGGCAGCGCGGCGATACGCTTCGGCTGCTGACGGAAGACCACACCCTCGTCAACGAGCTCGCGAAGTCCGGGCAGATCAGCCCGGAAGAAGCGGCGAACCATCCGCGCCGCCACGTGCTGACGCGGGCGCTCGGGACGGAGCGGGAAGTGGAAGTGGACCTGAAGGATTTCTCCTGGATGCCGGGGGACCGGCTGTTGCTCTGCAGCGACGGTCTGTACGCGATGGTGTCCGAGGAGGAGATCCGCGAGACGCTGCTGGACGAGGCGCTCGATCTCGACGGAAAGGCGAACCGGCTGATCGAGCTTGCCCTCGAAGCGGGCGGCGAAGACAACGTGACCGTCCTGCTGATCGAGCACTCGGGCGGGGAACCGGGGGGTGAGCAGCAGGCATGATCGGATTCGAACTCGGGGGCCGTTACGAGATCATCGAGCGGATCGGCGGGGGCGGCATGGCGCTCGTCTACCGGGCGCAGGACATTCTGCTGGGTCGCAACGTCGCCGTGAAAATTCTGCGCCAGCAGTTCGCCAACGATGAGGAATTCGTGCGGCGGTTCCGACGGGAGGCGCAGGCCGCGGCTTCGCTCTCCCACCCGAACATCGTCAGCGTCTACGACGTCGGCCAGCAGGACGACACGCACTACATCGTCATGGAGTATGTCGAAGGGCGCAACCTGAACGACATCATCAAAGAGCGCGCGCCGCTGCAGCCGGAAGAAGCGGTGCGGATCGCCACGCAGATCTGCGACGCCCTCGACCATGCCCACAACAACCAGATCATCCACCGCGACATCAAGCCGCACAACATCCTGATCGGCAAGAACGGGCGGGTGAAGGTGACCGATTTCGGCATCGCGCGCGCCGTCACGTCGTCGACGATCACCCAGACGGGATCGGTGGTCGGGTCGGTGCACTATCTGTCGCCGGAACACGCGAAGGGCGTCGTCACGGGCGAGAAATCGGACTTATATTCCCTCGGCGTCGTATTGTATCAGATGGTGACGGGGCGCCTGCCGTTCCTCGGCGACAGCCCGATCAGCGTCGCCCTGAAGCATCTGCAGGACGGCTTCGAGGAGCCGCGCCAGGTCAATCCGCTGATCCCCCAGAGCCTCGAGAACGTCATCCTGCGCGCGATGCGCAAGAACCCGGACGAACGTTACGCTTCGGCCCGCGAGATGCTGGACGATCTGGAGACCTGCCTGAATCCGGAGCGGCTGCACGAGCCGAAGATCACGTTCGACGACATCGATCTGGAGGAGACGCGCGTCATGCCGGCCATCCGCGGCTCGGCCTCCGCGCAGGCGCCGCGCGTCCGCGAGACGAGGGAGAGAAGCGAGGTCGCCGAATCCGGTGCGGCGTTCCCCGAGGAGCCGGATTGGATCGACGAGGAGCGGCCGCGCCGGAGATGGGTGAAACCGGTCGTGGCGCTCGTCCTGACGGGGATTTTCGTCGCGCTGGCGATATGGGGCGTGCGCACGGTGCGCGACCTGCTGAAGACCGATGAGGTCGACGTGCCGTATGTCGTCGGCCTGCAGGAGGCGGCGGCGCGCGAGCGGCTGGCGGCGGCCGGGCTGAACGTCGAGGAGCCGGTGATTTACGAAGAGAACGACGAGGTGCCGGCGGGCATCGTCATCGCCCAGAACAAGATGAACATGCGCGTGAAGACCGGTTCGTACATCCAGCTCACCGTCAGCAGCGGGCCGAAGCTCGAGACGATGGAGAATTTCGTCGGACGCAAGTACGCCGAGGCGCTGATGCTGCTGGAAGCCCTCGGCGTCACGGGCGACCGGATCGAGCGCGAAGAAGTGTTCGACGATTCCGAGCCGGGCGACATCCTCGAGCAGTCGATCGCCGCAGGCGAGAAGTTCGATCCGGAGACGGTCCGCATCAAGTTCGTCGTCAGCAAGGGGCAGGAGACGTTCCCGATGCCCGATCTGACGAACATGATGCTGGAGCAGGCGCTGAAAGAACTGGAGGACGCCGGCCTCAAACTGGGGCCCGGCGAAGGCATTGCGCGCGAGCCGAGCTACAAGCCCGAGGGCACGGTCATCTTCCAGTTCCCGTACATGCCGGGCGATCCCGTCGCGAAGGGCAGCGAGGTGACGCTGACCGTCAGCTCCGGGCTGCTGCCGGAGGACGCGGTGCGGTACACGTTCAACATCCTGATCTCGCCGGCCGTGGCCGGCAGGGCGAGCCAGGTCAGGATCGAGTATTCCGACGCGTCCGGCGAGAAGATCGACTGGGGCACGCGCCGGATCGAGCAGACGGAATCGTTCCCGGTCGAGGTCGTGCTCGCGCCGAACACCGAGGCGATCGTGACGGTTTACCGGGACGGCCAGTTCACCGATTCGTTCTCGGTGACCTATGAGGAAGCGTTGGCCGGAGGACGGGGCGTCCAATCCGTGCCGGGCGCGTCGCCGGCCCAGGAAGAGCAGCCGGCGTCGGGCACGCCGCAGGAAGAGAACGGCGCGGAGCAGGCGCCCGGCCGGGATGCGGAACAGACGCAGGCCGGCGAACCGTCCGATGCCGGTTCCGGCGGCGGAGAAGCGGATGCCGGCGACGGGTCGCAGGCCGAAGAAGGGCACCGGGAGGATTGACGCGTGGCAACCGGACGCATCGTCAAAGCGTTGGCGGGTTACTACTTCGTGGAACCGGACCGGCCCGAGCCGGGCGCGGAGGGGCCGGTCCGGTGCCGCGCGCGCGGCATCTTCAAGAAACGGGGGGAAACGCCGCTCGTCGGCGACCGGGTGGACTATACCCTGATCGGAGGCGGGGAGGGCACCGTCGACCGGATCCATCCCCGTTCATCGGTGCTGATCCGTCCGCCGGTCGCCAACATCGAGCTCGCGGTCGTCGTCTTCTCCGTCGCGGAGCCCGCGCTCAACCTGCAGCTGTTGGACAAATTCCTTGCGTTCATCGAGCACGCGGGCATCGACGCCGTGATCTGCCTGAGCAAGAAGGATCTGATCGACGGGCCTGACGGGGAGGAGGCGCGGGAGGCGCTGGAGACCGTCACGCGCATCTACCCGGCGATCGGCTACCGGACGATCGCGACATGCGCGCGGACCGGCGAGGGGCTGGACGAGCTGCGCGAGGCGCTGGCCGGCCGGCTGTCCGTCGTCTGCGGCCAGTCGGGCGTCGGCAAGTCGTCGCTGCTCAACGCGATCGTGCCCGGGCTTGAGCTTGCGACCAGCGAGATCAGCGAGAAGTTGGGCCGGGGCCGCCACACGACGCGGCACACGGAGCTCGTGCCGATCGGCGGCGGAGGCTACGTGGCGGACACGCCGGGCTTCAGCCAGCTCGATTTCGCGGAGCTCAAGGACGCCGATCTCGGCTCGTGCTTCCGCGAGTTCCGCGAGCTGGCGCCCGGATGCCGGTTCCGGGGCTGCACGCACGTGCGCGAGCCGGGTTGCGCGGTGACCGAAGCGCTCGCCGGGGGCAGGGTCGCGCGAAGCCGGTACAACAACTACATCGCGTTCCTCATGGAAGCCGGCGAGAAGAAGCGGAGGTATTGACATGACGATCATCGCGCCTTCGATCCTGTCGGCCGATTTCGGCCGGCTGGCGGAGGAGATCGCCGACGCCGAGCGCAGCGGCGGCGACTGGATCCACATCGACGTGATGGACGGCCTGTTCGTGCCGAACATCACGATCGGCCCGCCGGTCATCCGGGCGGTCCGCAGCGCCACCCGGCTGCCGTTCGACGTCCATCTCATGATCGAGCGCCCGGAGCGGTACATCGCCGAATTTGCGGTCGCCGGCGCGGACCGGATCACCGTTCACGCCGAGGCGTGCGTCCATCTGCACCGCGTCGTGAATCAAATCCGGGAGCTCGGCCTTCCGGCGGGCGTGGCGCTCAACCCGGCGACGCCGATCTCGTTCGTCGAACATCTGCTCGACGACGTCGACCTGATTCTGTGCATGACGGTCAACCCGGGGTTCGGCGGCCAGTCGTTCATCCCGTCCGTGCTGGACAAAATCCGCGCTTTGCGGCGCTTGCTCGCCGAACGCGGCAGGGGCGACATCCATATCCAGGTGGACGGCGGCATCAATGCGGAGACCGCGCCGCTCGTCCGGGAAGCCGGCGCCGACGTGCTCGTGGCGGGCAACTTCGTGTTCGGCCGCGCCGACCGGGCCGCGGCAATCGCCGAATTGCGCCAGGGGAGCCGACGGCATGAACGATCTTGAGCGCATCACGCCGAAGGACGTGTTCTGGCTGGTCGCTTACAGCGCGCTGATCGGCGCGCTGCTGGTCGCGTTCACGATGTTCCAGCCGATCGTGCGGGTGCTGTTCTCCCTGATCGCGCTGCTTGCCGGCATCCGGTTCTTCCGGCGCTACGAGCGCCTCGCGATGCGGGTGTGGCTGATCATCCTGTCCATCGTGTTTTTCGTCATGTTCACGTTCCTGGTCGTGGTTTTCCTCTATTCGACGGGATATTTTGCGGGACAAATCGCGCCGGCGGCATGACGGTTTTCCCCGGAATAGGACATATCGGCCGCGCATAGGATGGTTACGGGAGCAAGGCACCCGTAACCTTTTTGTCTGTCCGTGTATATAAGTGATAAGTGGATTGACGGTGGGCGCGCCGAAGGAGGGGAGGAGCCGTGAAGTTCTACACGATCAAGCTGCCGAAATTTCTGGGCGGAATCGTGCGTGCGATCCTGAATACGTTCCAGAAGAACTGACCTCCGCCGCTCCGGCCGCCGGCCGCGCATCCGCCGGCGGATCGGCGCGGCTCGTCGCACATACCCCAAGCCGGAAGAGGCACCTGCGCGGGCAGGTGCCTTGTTTTTCAACCATTCATCGAACCGCTCCATCCGCATGAACCGCATGTCGGCGAACAGGCAGGCGACAGGGAGAGGCTCGGGCGTTTTCGGACGGCGATTTGCCGAAGCGGAGCGCTTCCGCCCGCCGCCTGCGGTTGCGGCAAGGCACCGGCGTCGATCTGCCCGTTCATGGGAGCGCTTACACCCGAATGCGGCATGCGGGCATCCTTGCGGACGTGCGGCCGCCTGTTGGAAAACGGAAACCGGTTTTCCGATTTTGTGGAGAACCGCACCGCATGATCGTTTTTCCGTTTGCCGAATCCATAAAAAAAAGATACAATCAGAAAAAAACCAACATCTTCACAACAAAAACAAACAACATGGCCGAAGAGGGGATTCCATTGCGATACGAACTGCTGCACCCTGCCGATCAGCTCATGCTGGTCATGGAGCGGATCTACCGGTACGGCATGACGACGACCTCCGGCGGCAATCTGTCGATCCGGGAAGACAACGGGGACATCTGGATCACGCCGGCCGGCGTGGACAAGGGGTCGCTCACGCGGCGGGACATGCTGTGCGTGAAGCCGGACGGCACCGTGATCGGCAGCCATCGCCCGTCGAGCGAGCTGCCGTTCCATCGGCTCATCTACGCGGCGCGACCCGACCTGAAGGCCGTCATCCACGCGCATCCGCCCGCGCTCGTCGCCTACAGCATCGTCCGCCAGGTGCCGGACGTGAGGCTTTTGCCCTATGAAGGCGAGATCTGCGGTGAAATCGGCATGGCCGAGTACGCGCTGCCGGGCAGCGAGCAGCTCGGGCGCAACATTGCGGCTGTGTTCGCGCGGGGAATGAACGCGGTCATGCTCGAGAACCACGGCGTCGTGACGGGCGGGACGGATCTGTTCGAGGCGTTCAAGGTGTTTGAGACGCTGGAATTTCTGGGAAGACTGGAACTGAAGGCGCGGAGGATCGGCAGCCCGTCGCCGCTTGCCGGCGAAGAGGTCGGTCTGGCCCGGGAAGCGGCGGAGACGGGCGGACCGGGAACCTTCAGGCCGTCGGGCTTCACCCCGGAGGAGCGGGCCGTCCGGCAGGAAATGTGCGCGTTCATCCGGCGGGCCTACGACCAGCGGCTGTTCACGAGCACGCAGGGGACGTTCTCCCACCGGCTCGAAGGCGGCGCGTTCGTCATCACGCCGAACGGCATGGACCGGAAAATGCTGGAACCCGGCGATCTGGTGAGGATCGAGGGCGGACTGGCGGAGGAAGGCAAAACGCCGAGCCGGTCGTGGCGGCTGCACGAGCGGATCTACGCGCGGCATCCGCACGTGAATTCGGTTATCATCGCGCACCCGCCGAACATCATGGCCTTCGCGGTGACCGACGCGGAATTCGATTCCCGCACGATTCCGGAGAGCTACATTCTGCTCCGGAAATGCCCGAAGCTGCCCTTCGACGCGGCGTTCGCGGATCCGGACGGAACGGCCGCCGTGTTCGGACGGGATACGCCGATCGCGATCGTGAAGAACAACTGCGTGATCGTTACCGGCACCAGCCTGCTGGACGCCTTCGACCGGCTCGAGGTGGCCGAATACAGCGCGCGGGCCGTCATCGACGCGCTGAGCATCGGCGAAATCGTGCATATCGATCATCAGAAAATCAGAGAGATCGAGCGGGCTTTTCATCTGGACTGAAACCGACGGGTCCGCCCGGGGTCGGGCGGAGCCGTCTTTCGCGGCAGGGGGGGTTGGGGTGATTGCAACCGCGGAGTCGATGGAGTCGAGCCGGATGGTTGGTGCTGCTGGCCGCGCTGGTCTGCGCTTGCGGCCGGCAGCCTGATGAACCCAGATATGAAATCGTTTACATCGATCATTCCGGACCGCCGGTCGTCGAGCAGAACGAGCCGCCGGCGGAGGCATCGGAGCGGCCGTTCAAGATTGCGCTCGTATCGAAAATTTCCGGCATCGCCTATTTCAACGTGGCGGAGGAAGGGGCGATGGAAGCGGCCAGGGACCTCGGCGTCGAGCTCGTCTCCACCGGTCCGCGGGTGGCCGACGCCAGGCATCAGATCGAAGTGGTGGAGAATCTCATCCGGCAGGGAGTGGACGCGATCGCCATCGCCGCCAACGATCCGGAATCGCTGGCGCCGGTGATGCTCAAGGCGAGGGAGCAGGGCATCGAAGTCATCACCTGGGACTCCGATTCGGTTCCGGAAGCGCGGACCTTTTTCGTCAGCCAGGTGGACGCGGAAACGCTCGGCCGGCATCTGATGGATCTGCTCGCTTCCCACATGAACGAGCGGGGCCGGTATGCGATCATGACGGGCTCGGAGACGGCCCTCAATCTGAACGAATGGATTCATTGGATGGAGGTGCAGCGGAGCGAATATTATCCGGAGATGGAACTCGTGGACATGGCCGCCAACGACGAGGATCCGGAGAAAGCTTACCGGGAGGCGCTGCGGCTGCTCGATGAGCATCCGGATTTGGAGGGACTCGTCGGCATTGCGTCCATCAGTCCGCCCGCCCTTGCCAAGGCGGTCGTGGATCGGGGACGGGAAGGCGAAGTCCTGGTGGTGGGCGTGTCCACGCCGGAATTGATGCGCCCCTACATCAAATCGGGCGTTGCTCCGGTCATCACGCTGTGGAGTCCCAAGAAACTGGGCTATTTGACGGTCTACCTGGCCAAACAGCTGCTCGAAGGACGAATGCCTTACGACGGACAGCGAATTCCCGAAGTGGGAGACATCCGATATCGGAACGGCGTGGTGATCATGGGTGAACCGCTGGACTTTACGAAAGAGAATGTGGATGAATACCATTTTTAACCGTTACCGTTTCACCTCCAAACTGATGATCACCTATTTGCTGCTGACGGTCATTCCGATTTCATTGCTCGGCTATTTTTCCTTCGTGCAGTACACGCGTTCGATCGAAACCCAGGTCGGCAAATACGTGCCGCGCATTCTGCACCAGGCCAATGCCAACATCGATCGCGCGCTGGAGGAATTCATCAAGCTGACGGATCTGATCTACAGCTCCAGGGAAGTCATGACGGCGCTGCGCACGGTCTCCTATCCGTCCCAGTCCGAATTTCTGCAGGACCGGTTCACCGTGGAAAGCTTTTTGTCGCAGACGTATCTCAGCGGAAACTACCGTGACGTGCTGGCCGTGTTCATCGTGTCGGAGAACCGGCTGTTCGCCAACAGCCGGCTGGCCTATGCCGATTTCGATTTCCAGAATCCGGTTCCGTACGGCAGAGGATTCGATCTCCGCGACAAATTCCGCATTGTCCTGCCCGATGAAACCAATCTCCGCTTTGAAGGCGATGTTCCGTATCTGCTGATCGTCCGGCAGATCGCCGACTTCGACAACAGGCGGAGTCTCGGCACCCTTTTCCTCGCCGTGACGCTCGGTTTCATGGACGACATTCTGCAGGATATTGCCGAACGGGAAGCCGCGAATCTGTGGGTGATGAATGACGACGGCCGCATCGTGTACCATACCGATCCGGAGATGATCGGCACCTTCTATCCGGACGTCTACCGTTTTCCGATCAAAAGCGGCAGTTTCAAAAAAACGGACGGCGGCGGCGCCGAACTGTTCAGCGTCAGCGTGTCGCAGCTGACCGGATGGACGCTCGTCCACCAGATTCCGATCAAGGCGCTGACGAGCCTGACGGATCGGACCCTCAACGCCGTGATCGTCATCTTCGTCCTGTTCGTCATCGTGACCGGGTCGATTTCCATCTTCATCGCCTGGAATTTCACGCGGCCGCTCAACCGCCTCAGCCGGCTGATGCGGGATGTGCAGCGGGGCAATTTCGAGGTCGATTTCCAGATCGACTCGCGGGATGAAGTCGGCATGCTGGCGCACCGGTTCAACGACATGGTGAAGGAAATCCGGAATCTGATCCGGGAAAATTACCAGATCGAGCTCAAGCAGAAGGAAGCCGAACTGTACGCGCTCCAGTTCCAGATCAATCCGCATTTCATGTACAACACGCTCGAGGCGATCGCCATGTCCGTCGAAGACGGCGAGAAGGAGAAAGTGGTGGAGATGGTCACGCTGCTCGGGCGGATGCTCCGGTTCTCGCTCAGCAACCGGCGGCGGACGGTGACGATCGCGGAGGAAATCCGGCATGCCGAAGACTATCTGCGCATTCAGAAGTACCGGTTCGAAGACGCGCTGGAGTACGATATCCGCTCGTCCATCGAAGCCGATCGGTACGAGACGCCCAAGTTTGTTTTGCAGCCGGTGCTGGAGAACGGGATCAAGCACGGGCTGGAACACCGGAAGCGGGTACGCATCGAAATCGACATCGTTAAGCTGCCGGAGGGACCGGAGCATCCGGGAGCCATTCGTTTCGTCATCCGCGACAACGGCATCGGCATGAGTCCGGAACAGCTTGCCCAGGTTCGCCGCAAACTGCAGGATCTGTCGTTCCGGCGGGATTCCTCCTTCGGACTGGCCAATGTGCATTCCCGCATCGTGCTGACCTACGGCAAGCCGTTCGGCCTTATGATCGACAGCCGGGAAGGACAGGGAACCGAAACCACCATTGTCATTCCGATTTTGCCGCATGAGGGGGAACAGCCATGATTCGCACGTTGAATGCGGTGGTCGTGGACGATGAACCGATGATCCGGCGCGGCATCGCCCGCATCATCGAGCAGCATGAAGGGCGGTGGAACGTCCTGGGAACGTTCGCCGACGGCATGGAGGCGCTCGACTTCATCCGCCGGTGCAAGGGGGACGAGATCGACCTTCTGGTTACCGACATCAAGATGCCGGAGATGGACGGCATCCGCCTGATCCGGGAGGCGGCGCGGGATCACCGTTTCGAGACGCTCGTGATCAGCGGCTACGACGATTTCGACTATGTCCGGCAGGCGCTGAAGGAAGGCGCCTTCGATTACGTGCTCAAGCCGGTCGATCGCGCGCAGTTCCGCAGGCAGCTGAAGGAGCTCGGGGACCGGATCCGCCGGCGGCGGAAACGGGAAGTGATCGAAATGCTCCGCCGCCGGATGACGGGCGACGACGCGGGCGCCGTCTCCGGCGAATGGGAGCGGATTTTCCCGCCCGGCAGCTACCGCCTGTGCTGCGCGGCGTTCGACGAGCCGCCGCAGAAGATGCGCGGCTATTCGCCGAAGGACTGGGAGCTCTTGCTTTACGCGCTGGAAAACATCGCGGAAGAAACGGTGGACGAACGGGCGAAGGACCGGACGCTCCGCGGCTGGGTGTGGCGTGAGCCTCCGCGGCTGTGCTGGATGCTGCTGTGGGGGGAAGAGGACGCGGAACAGCTGGCCGAACAGGTCCGCGCGGCGGCGGGCCGCAACCTGAAGGCGACCGTCACGGTCGCCGTCGGCTCGCCGTTTCAAGGCTTCGCGGATCTTCGGCAATGCCGGAACGAAGTGCTGTCGCTTCTCTACATGCGCCCGATCGGCGGCGGCAACCGGGTGTACGCTGCCGTCCGGCCGCCGATGGAAAGCAGGGCCGCTCCGTCCGAACGGCATTCGCAGCTCGGCGAGCGGTTCCGCCTGGCCATCCGGCAGGACAGGCCGGAAGATGCGCTCCAGCTCATGCGGGAAGCCTGCGCGAGCTCGAAACGCTGAAATCGCACGAAGCGCTCGAACAAGCCGTGCAGGCGATTCTGCTGCAGATCGCGGAAACCTGGATGCAGACGAATCCCGGCAAGGGCAGGCAGTTCATCGACGCGGAAGCGCCCCGCGTCCACGAATACACGTCCAGTTTCGCGCGGCTGTGCGGCAAGCTGGAGGAATGGGGCATGGAGGCGTCGAGGGCCTGGAGGGCCGCAAGGCCGGAGGCCGACCTTTCGCCGGTGGACAAGGCGCGGGAATGGATCCGCCGGCATCTGTCCGAGCCGCTTACGATTGCGCTGATCGCGGAGCAGATTCCGATGCATCCGACCTATTTCTGCGAGCTGTTCAAGGCCCGGACCGGCGAGACCGTTCTGGATTATGTCACCCGGGTCCGCATGGAGGAAGCGGCCC
>Ga0207872_100670_pt1 | contig 15872 bp, 12 predicted proteins | sample Passage260B_FD_187372 | JGI IMG/M metagenome (GOLD analysis project Ga0207872, IMG submission 187372) | Cellulose adapted compost microbial communities from Newby Island Compost Facility, Milpitas, CA, USA - Passage2 60B (SPAdes) (version 2) ...
CCCCCCCCGGCGCGCGGCTGCGGCCGCGCGATACCACAGCGGCGGCTCGGGCTGCCGCACGCCAAAGAGCGCAATCACCAACGAGATACGTTCAATAACGCCGCTGCGGGGCGACAACACCACGGGAGCCGGACCTGCCACACGCGACGGCATCACACGAGATCGCCGATGACCTCGGGCCGCACTGTGGGATGATCGTTCTGAGGGTGACCGGATTCACCGGAGAGGAGTCCGTGGTGTTGCCGACCCATGAGCACATTGCCGATCACCGGGGACACGCGATCTGGCGCCGCAAGCCGGGGTTCGAGTTCACGCCGGTCCTGCTCGGCAAGATCGCCTCGTTCCTGGTGCGACCGCCAGACGGCGGCGTAGCCGTCTTCGCCTTCATGTACTCGCTGCTCGACACGCTCGACGGCACGCCGCCCGACGAGGCGGACCTGCTCGACGCCGCGCTCCAGACGATCGAGGACGCCATCGACGCCGGGCCGCTCGCGGACCGCCACGAAGCTACCTACGAGTACCGGAGCGGCGAGTGGGTGCCGGTGCGCGATCCACGCTGGTGGGTCAGCGTGCTCCGCTGAGGCGCCCCAACACCCGAGTTGTCGCCACCCGCGCTACAATGCATCGTGTCATTCCGACCGAAGCGGAATGGTGCGACATCGGAGTGGAATCGCTCCGTCCGCGAGGTGCCGGAGGGGTGACGGGGAATGGATCCCTCCACTGCACCGCCTGCGGCTCGTGCCGGGATACCATGGTTGCGCCCCGCTCCCAACGTTGGGAGCGGGGACGGGGGTGAGGGCCATCCACTCGCGTCACAAAGGAGCTGGAATGACCGCGACGTTGACTCCCCGGTCGCACCCGGTCGCAGTGCCGAGCGCGGAGCGCTCGCTCTTGGCGAGTGTGGTGTTGGCGGCGCTGGCGACCACGGTCATGGTCGGGGCGATGCGCGTCTTCGTCTCCTACATGGTCTTCGTGATCGACCAGGCCAACCGGGGAACCCTGGCCGCCGTGGCGGTGGGGGTGTTTCTCGGCGTCGGGCTCGGCGGCCCGTTGATCCGGGTGATCGGACCACAGCGTGCGCTCCTCGGCACGGCCGAGGCACTGGTCCTGGCGCGCCTGCTCCTTCAGTTCTGGAACGCGCCCGTCCCCCGGCTCGTGCTCGGCGCCGCGGTGATCATCGCTTGGGGCTCGCTCACGCTGAGCCTCATCACCCGTGACCGCCGCGCCGTCGCGTTCGGCCTGCCGATGGGGCTGGCGCTCGACCTCGGCATCCGCATCGCGCGGGGCACGGTCGACCTCCCCTGGCTGCCCGGCCCCGGTGCCCATGCGGTCACGGTCGTCCTGCTGCTGGCGCTGCTCGGCAGCGCGCTCGCGGTAGGGCGGGCCGCACCCGGTGCGGAGTCCGCCGGCGCGGCGCTTCCGCTCCTGGTCGTCGGCCCGGCGCTGGCACTGTTCCACCTCCAAACCGGCAACCTCGGGGTGGCCGAGACGCGGCTCGACTTCGATCTGCCCGGCGCGGGTGCCACGCTCGCGCTCGGGGCGATCGTCGGACTGGTCGGGAGCGGCCTCGTGGCGAACGGAAGCGAGCACCGGCCGCGCATGAGCACCGCGGCCGCGCTCGCCATCGCCCTCGCGGCCGGGCTGTGGCTGTCGTGGAACACGGAGGGCCGGGCGCTGGTCGCGGCCGGGCTCGTGGCGACCGTCGCGGCAAGCCTACCGCTGGTGACGGCGGCGCTGCTCGCGCCCACGCGGCACGAGCGGGCGAGCCTCTCGGCCGACACCGCCGCCTTCACCGGCGGGATGCTGCTGCAGGTCGGAATCATCTTCGCCTACTACACCTTCTCCGGCCGGCCGGAGCTGATCTGGCCCGCCGTCCTGCTGCTCGCGGCAGGGGCGGTTGCCGCCGCGGCGCCGCGTCTACGTCTCCCATCGGTGGACATGCCGGCCTTGCCAGCCGTCACATTGGGCCTTGTCGGCTTCCTCGTGCTCGCCTGTGGCTGGTCCTGGCTCACCGCCGAGGACGTGGCCGCCGGTCCGCCGCTCGGCCCCGAGATCACGGTCATGACCTACAACACGCAGAACGGCTTCTCCATCGACAACCACTTCGCCCTGGACGCGCTCGCTCGCACGATCGAACAAGCCAACCCCGACGTCGTCGTGCTCCAGGAGGTCAGCCGCGGCTGGCTCGTCTCCAGCGGGGTGGACGAACTGCGCTGGTTCAGCCACCGACTCGGGATGCCCTACGTCTTCGGCACGAACGCCGACGACGGGATCTGGGGTAACGCGATCCTGACCCGCGCCCTGATCCTGGAAGTCGCCCACCGCCAGTACACGACCACGCAGAACCTCAAGCGCGGCGTCATCGGCGTGCGGCTTGCGACCGAGCGAGGCGACCTCTGGGTCTTCGGCACGCACCTCGACGACCCGACAGAGGCGGGCCAGGTGCGCATGACCCAGGTGACGGAGCTGATCGACGTCTGGGGCGGGCGAACACCGGCGCTCCTGCTGGGCGACCTGAACGCCGAGCCGGACAGCGAGGTGCTCCAGGCGCTGGCGGCGGCCGGGTTCGTCGACCTCGGGGAGGTCCTCGGGCCGGAGGCATGGACCTCGGAGGACCACCGCCGGATCGACCACATCCTGGCAACCACCGGCATCGAGTTACGTGACATCGAGATCCTGGACAGCCGCGCGTCCGACCACCGCCCCGTCGTCGCCCGGCTGACCATCCTGCCGTGACCAAGCCGGCAAGATCTCGGCGCTGCTGAGCAGGGAAAGGACTATGAGATGACCGCGATTCCGAACGAATTCCGCGCCCTGTACGTCGAGAAGGACGGCGAGGACGTCTCGGTTGACTTCCGCACGCTGCGCCCCGAGGACCTGCCGCCGGGCGAGGTGACCATCCGCGTGGCCTACTCCAGCGTGAACTACAAGGACGGCCTGGCGGTGATCCCGACCGGGCGCGTCGTGCGCCGCTATCCGATGGTGCCGGGGATCGACCTGGCCGGCACGGTGGTCGAATCGCAGGATCCTCGCTTCCAGCCGGGCGACGAGGTGCTGGCTACCAGCTACGAGATCGGCGTCTCACACTTCGGCGGCTACAGCGAGTACGCGCGCATTCCCGCCCAGTGGGTCCTCCCGCTGCCGGCGGGCCTGACGACTAAAGAAGCGATGGCGCTGGGCACCGCCGGGCTGGCCGCCGCGCTCTCGGTGCACCGCCTGCGCGAGCACGGCGTCACGCCGGAGCAGGGGCCAGTGCTGGTCACCGGCGCCACCGGGGGCGTCGGCTCGATCGCCGTCTCCATCCTGGCCCAGCTCGGCTACCACGTCGCCGCCAGCACCGGCAAGGCGGCCGAGCACGACTACCTCCGGAGCCTCGGCGCGCAAGAGATCCTGTCGCGGGAGGAGACGTCGGCCGAGAGCACGCGCCCGCTGGAGAGCCAGCGCTGGGCCGGCGCCGTCGACCCGGTCGGCGGGGCGACCACCGCCAACCTGCTACGCACCACCCGGTACGGCGGCACGGTGGCCCTCTGCGGTGTCGCCGGCGGTGCCGCGGTGGCGACGACCGTCTTCCCCTTCATCCTGCGCGGCGTGACGCTGGCCGGGGTCGACACCGTCGAGTGCCCGATGGACCTGCGCCGCGAGATCTGGCAGCACCTCGCCACCGACTGGAAGCCCGCCGGCCTGCTCGACCCGATCACCCAGGAGATCCCCTTCACCGACCTCCCGGCCACCCTCTTCGCCATCCTGCGCGGCCAGGTCCGCGGCCGGGTCGTGGTGCGGGTCGGCTCGTAACGAGCGAGGACGGCGGAGCAGCCGACTAGTGGTCCACGCGAACGGTCCAGCTCCTCGAGAAGATCTCGGTGTCGTCCATCCTCACGCTGACCGTAACCTGGATGTGTTCATTAGTCTCCACCATCCGCGCGGCGGCGCGCACGACGCCGCTCGCGCGGCGGAGCGTAAAGACCGACTCCGCATGAAGCGTCGAGCGACTGGGCTGTTGCCCATCCACGGTCAGGAGGCCGTAGAGGTCTGAGTCGAGCACCGCACCCCCGCCAAGATGCATCGTCTGCCCGGTGACCGCTTCGAACGAGACGACCGGCTCGACGAGATCGCGGATGAGACGCAGCCGCGCATCGCGCGTCATCGATCGGGCCGGAACGCGAAGCTCCGGCGGGGCGATCCGCGGCTCGGGGAGATCCGGGTCAGCGCCATGCACGACCGGCAGTTCCATGCAGGATGGGTAGAGAGTGAGCGAGAAGGGCTCGGCCTCCGGCCAGATGCGGGACAGATCCGCGCAGGAAACGGTCAGGTGAAGCCGGCTTCCAGCCGGTACACGCCAGGAGATTGGGCGAAGCTTGAGCTCTACCTCGACCGGCGTGTCAGACGGTATCTGGTTCTCCGAGGTGCCGGGAGTGGCCCCGCGTCCCTTCATCCAGCCCATCGTGATGAACTCACGCCGGCCATCCGGCCCGATTTGGAACAGGCGGCAGACCAGCGGTGGCTCTGCGTTGGTGGCCGCCACCCGGAGGCGTACCACCGGCGTGCCCGTGATCTCGAGCGGCGCACTGAGCGAGGCAGTGTCGAAGCAGAGGCTGACCGCATCGTCGGTGCCGGGATACAGCGGCGTATCCGGTCCCGGCAGCCAGTGCATGGCGATTGTGTCGATTCCGACCAGAGGGGTGTAGTCGTAGGTAATGACCTCGTTAGACGACGGAGAGGCATCGGTAGCGAGCGCCCCGTCGGCCGTCATGTGGTAGCGCACCGTCTCAGCCCGAGGGGGATTCCAACCCTGCTCATGGCGCCATTCAGCGGCCCCGTACATGTACTGGAGTACCGGCGGCTCGGATTCGATCCCGTTCGGCTCGTCCTTGAGCCAGCGATCCCACCAACGCAGCAGGTCCGGCATAAAGCCGATCGGTTCGTTCGCGGCGAGGTCAGGGAAGATGTGCTTCCATGGGCCCATCAGGAGCCGCTTGGGGCCTCGGAGCTCGTCGTAGACGCGCACCGCGACGTCGGCGAAGATATCTCGCCACCCACCGACGATGAAGGCCGGCGTTGTGATCGACCGGGGGTCAGTCGTGCGGCCGCGTCGCGCCTCGGCGGCAGACGCCTCTCCGTGCCACGCAGCGATCCATGGACGGTAGTGTTCTAGTCGCTCGCGCCAACGCGCGTCCCAGGTGCCGTCGTCGTCGTACAGCGGCGGGAGCAGGTTGCTTGCGGCCATGCGAATGCCCCAGTGGACATCCGGCGAGAACGCAGTCCGGCAGCCGTGTGCAGCGAGGTAGTCGTCAAAGAGATCGGTCGCAGCATGGATCGCCACGATCGCCTTCAAGTGAGGGGGATTCAGTCCCGCAGTGCTGAGCGCTGTGATCCCGCTGTACGAGAGCCCCCACATCCCCACGGCGCCAGACGACCAGGGCTGGCGGGCAACCCATTCCACGAGATCGTAGCCGTCGTAGCGCTCCGACTCGCCAAACGCGTCGTGTGCATGCCCCTCGGAGACACCGACGCCCCGCAGGTCGACCGAGATCGTGACATACCCGCGCTCGGCGAGGTAACGGTGCACCGCATCCAGGTACCCTATCCCGTAGGAACCGTCCTTGTGGTACGGCATCATACTCACCACTGCCGGGAAGGGCCCGGGTCCAAGTGGCACATACATCCGCCCCGCTAGGTGCACCCCGTCCCGCATCGGGATCCAAACATTCGGTTCTATCCTGTATGCTGACGCGTCCGAATGCACGCTGCTCTCCCCCCTGTCGCTCCCGCGTTTGTCCCTGTCTGTCCCTCGAGCATGCCTGGTGAGGTCACGCCGACGGCACCACCGCCGTTTCGACGTGCACACCGTCATGCCCAGTCGGTCCGAATGCGCCCCAAGTGCCGCTCCATGCAGGCCACTGCGGCGTCGGCATCCCCGGCCTCCAATGCCTCCAACAGCACGAGGTGATCGCGCCCTGATTCGTGGAGTTGTCCGCTAATCGCCAGCCGGCGTAGACCCGGAAGATGCATATGATCGCGCAACTCGCCGACCAGGCGTGTAAGTCGCTTATTGCCGAGCGCGTCGATCAGCGTGAGATGGAACTGTCGATCGAGGGCGAGGAACTCGAGCAGGTTCCCTTCATCGGCTGCCTTCTGGAGATCCGCGTAGATCTCACGCGCACGACGTAGCGCCTCCCGGGGCGGTGGCTGGAGCCGAGCGACCTGCGCGATGGCCGGGATCTCGAGCATCTGGCGGAGTTGGGTGATCTCTTCCACATCGTGCGCTGACATCGGGAGTACCCGAAACCCCCGGTTCCGATCCATCGTTAGCAACCCCTCGGCTGCCAGCGCCAGGAGCGCTTCGCGCACGGGGGTCCGAGACACCCCGAGCAACGCAGCAAACTGGCTTACTGAATAGAGTTGCCCCGGGATGAGATCACCGGCAATGATAGCCGCCTTGATATGCTCGTAGGCTTGCGTGGCAAGGCTGACCGCCTTCGGGATGGGTTCGATGAGCGGAGTAGCGTCGTGCTCAGCGCGCTCCATTGGGCGACCAGCGTCGGCACGCGATTCTTCCGGCATGGGAACAACCCCCTGTATCCATTCGCCGTCGCCAAGAGAACGAAGCAGGATCACGAAGAATGACGGTGGTAACGTACACCATAACACAGAATCATCATCGATGCTTCTCCTGGTGTAGATGGACAAGTGATCCACCTTCGGCGGCAGCGAGAGGTAGTTGCGTCCGGACTAGTCGCATGTAGCATGTCACCGGCTACACTTGACATGATACTACATCGCTGCTAGACTCACCACAAAGCCGTTCCTGGTACGTTGCCCAACGCAGATTTGTCGCGTTCAATGCGCCTTGTGCAGATCCTGCGAGGGTGAGGGCCGCGGGGAGACTCGATCGCATCAACCCTATTCCGGCACGCTGATCACGCACGGTGCCCCCAGTGGGGTTCGTGCCGACTGCTCATGTGTGGAGGAGAGGACATGGCAACCCGGCGCGACTTTCTAAAGGTAGCCGCGGGTACAACCGCCACGATGCTCCTAGTTGCATGCGGCGGAGGGGACACCGACAGTGCCGCGCCAACTACGGGCACGGGGAGCACCGGCGATTCGGGCGTGGGCCAGAGCACGCCTGCAGGGGAGAGCACTCCTGGCGCCGGCGGCTCCACCAGCGAGACGGAAATCCGGACAGGCGGTCGACTCCTCGACTCCCTGCTCTCAGAGCCCGACTCCCTCGACCCTCACAAGGGCACGCTCCTGGTGACCACGTACGTCTTGAACCTGCTCTACGACCGCTTGGTGTACGTCGATCAGGACCGCCAGCCGCAGCCATGGCTGGCCGAATCGTGGAACGTCAGCGACGATGGGACCCGGATAACCTTCACGCTGCGCGAGGGAGTTGTCTTCCACGACGGCACCCCACTCAATGCCGAGGCGGTGAAGTTCACCTTCGACCGCCTGATCGACCCCGCCACGGCCTCCCCGAATGCCAATCAAATCGGGCCGCTCGAAGGCACCGAGGTCATCGACGAGAAGACGGTGGAGCTGACTTGGTCCGAACCGTACGCTCCGGTGTTCATGATGCTCGCCGGGAGCCAGATGGGCATCATCTCGCCCACGGCGGTCGAGAAGCTAGGCGATCAGTTCGGGCGCAACCCAGTCGGGTCAGGGCCGTTCAAGCTGAAGCGCTGGGACGCCGGCAAGGAACTCCTCTTCGAGCGCAATCCCGACTACAAGAACTTCCGCGGCGACGTGCAGAACCCGGGTGCGCCGTACATCGACGAGTTGTCGATCCGGCTCGTACCCGAAGAGGGCACGCGAATGGCGGCTCTTGAGAGCGGGGAATTGCATCTGGCTTGGGCTCCGGTGCAGGATGTCGAGAACATCCGCGCCAACCCGGATCTTCAGATCTTCGCCCGCGAAAAGGGCACCAGTTGGGAGTACATCGAGTTCAACACTACCAAGCCGCCGTTCGACGACCTCGCCGTCCGGCAAGCGGTCGGCTACGCCCTCAACCCTGAGGAGATCCTGATAGCATCCTATATCTACGGTGATCTCATCAAGGCACCGCTCCCGATCGGAACCGCAGGCTACGATGCCGAGGTCGGAGAACAGTACGGGTTCACGCCCGACCCGGAGAAGGCCAAGTCGCTCCTGCAGGGGAAGACGCCCGTGAACGCCGTGCTAACCACCTGGAACGCACCGCAGGCGGTACGGGCAGCGCAGGTCATCCAGGCCCAGCTCCAAGCCGTGGGCATCAATGTGGAGTTGGAGACGATGGATGCTGGCACGTTCCTGGCCAAGCTGCGGGAGAGTGACTTCCATTTCGCGTTCAACCGTACCACTTGGCCAGACCCCATCATCTTGTCTCAGACCTTCAAGAGCCCCGGTCGGGACAACCAGTACTCGAATCCGGAACTCGACCCGGTTCTCGAGGAGATCGAGAGCACGGTTGATCCCAAAGCGCGCCAGGAGGCAGTTAGCAAAGCGCAGCGAATGCTGCTGGAAGACGCTGCCGTGGTCCCGCTCTTCTCGGACCACTTCATGATGGCCGGCAGCAAGGCGGTGCAGGGTTTCTTCTTCTCGGCGCTGGGCTACCCGATGTATCAGGACGTGTGGATCGCTGAGAGCTGACGGTACGGCGGAGTCCCCGTCCGTGTCGCGCCACGACACGATGCCTCGATCCGACGGGTTGGGTCTCGTGTCGTGGCGTTTTCCCCATACTACCGAGGGGACGGGTGAAGGGCCGTACCCAACGATTGGCCGAGACCAATGGTAAGATACGCCGTCCGACGGCTCGTGCTGCTGATACCCACACTGCTCGGGGTATCGATTGCAGTGTTTCTTCTCCGCGGGCTGATCCCCGGTGATCCCGTCGAGTTGATGTTCTTCGGGCAGTCCGTCGATCAGGAGACCATTGAGATCGTCCGGCGCGATCTCGGCCTCGACCGCCCCCTCCCCGAGCAGTACCTCAAGTTCTTGCTCCGCGCTCTCCAGGGAGACCTCGGCACCTCGATCCAGTCGGGGCTGCCCGTCACACAGGAGATCCTCAACCGCTACCCGGCTACCCTCTACCTGGCCATCTCTGGGACGCTCGTTGCGATCGTGCTCGGGGTCTCTGCCGGCGTCGTCGCGGCTATCTTCCGAGACCGCCTATGGGACACCCTCATCATGGCCGCCACGACCGTGGGACAGAGCATGCCTTCCTTCTGGCTCGGATTGCTCCTGATCTCTCTCGTGTCCGTCCGCTGGGGAATCCTGCCGGTCATGGGCTCAGATTCGCCACGCCATCTCATTCTTCCAGCGCTCACGATCGGGCTCATCACATCCGCCCTCATCGCGCGCATGACCCGCTCGACCCTCTTGGAGGTTCTGAACGAAGACTACGTCCGGACTGCCCGGGCTAAAGGGCTGCGGGAGATGCGCGTCGTGCTGGGCCATGCCATGCGTAACGCGGCGCTCCCGGTCGTGACGATCGTTGGGTTGCAGTTCGGCAACCTGCTCGCCGGGGCCTTCATCGTCGAGGTCGTCTTCAGTTGGCCTGGGGTAGGAGAGATGGCGGTTACGGCCATCAACCAGCGTGACTATCCGGTGATCCAGGGGATTCTGCTCGTAGTGAGCAGCAGCTACGTCATCGTCAACACTGCGATCGACGTTCTGTACGGCGTTCTCGATCCGCGGGTAGCCTACGACTGACGTATGAAGCAATCGATCCGTCTCGCGATGCAGCGACCCTACGATGAGCGGGAGCCGCGCTGTGTTGCCGGGGCCGGGAAGGGATGCACCACAGCATGAGCGACGTGGTCTCCGCAGATCAAATCCGCCTTGGCCAGGGAACTCCGGGACCCAAGCGGCGGCGCCCGGGCTTGCTACGCCAGGTGCTCGGGAAGGGTTCCGGGCGAATTGGAATGACGATCGTGGTCATCCTCGTCCTTGTCGCTGCGGTCGGCCCCGCGATCGTTCCGGCTGATCCATATCAGATGGCGGTGGGAGAGCGGCTCCGCCCCCCCTCGTCCGCTCATTGGTTCGGCACCGACGAGTTCGGCCGTGATATTCTGGCGCGCATCGTACACGGTTCTCGGATCACGCTATTCATCGGGCTGATCAGTGTGGCCATCGGCCTCGCTGTCGGCACGCCACTGGGATTGCTCGCAGGCTACTTCGGCCGGCGCGTTGATCTGGTCATCAGCGTCGTCACCGACATCATGCTTGCTTTCCCAAACTTCCTCCTAGCGCTCGCCATCGTCTCCGCGCTCGGTCCGAGCCTCCGAAACGCCATGATCGCCGTCGGGATCCGGACGGTGCCACTGTTCACCCGACTCGTTCGCGCGAGCACAATCGCGGTGCGAGAGCGGGAGTTCGTGACGGCCGCGCGAGCGGCTGGCGCTCGAAACGTCCGCATCCTCAGCCGCCATATCGCGCCGAACATCGTCGCGCCGATCATCGTACTCGCGTCATTGGAGTTTCCGGCCGCCGTGCTGGTAGCTGCTGGCCTGAGCTTCCTCGGTTTGGGAGCGCAGCCTCCCTCGCCCGAATGGGGCAGCATGCTCGTCGGTGGGCGCCTCTATCTCCGCTCCGCGCCCTGGGCTATCAATGTGCCGGGCATCGCGATCATGATCACCGTTCTGGGGTTCAACCTCTTAGGTAACGCGCTGCGGGATACCCTTGACCCGCGGCTGCGGCAGAAGTAATCGGGGGAGACCATGACAGAGCGCCGAGACCAGTGGCGGGAGCACCTACCGCGCGCGCGTGAGCTTCACGCCTCGACCATCGTGGCAGACATGCACTCCGACATTCCGACAGATGTCTACCGCCGCCGGGCCCGCGGCGAGGAACGGGTGATCGAACGGCTGCACCTCCCCCGCCTCCGAGCCGGCGGCGTGACCGCGGTCGGCATGGCGTTGAACAACGACTCCTTCGTCGGAGGGATGCAGACAGACGCTGCCCTGCGACGCGTCGTCGAGATGCTCGACGCGATGGAGTCGGAAGCGGCGGAGTCGCCCGATCTCGCCTGGACCCGCTCAGCCGCCGAGATTGTCTCAGCGGCCGAACAGGGCCGGCTCGCGATGCTAGTGGGTCTGGAGGGTGGCGCTGCCTTCGGCGAGAGTCTGGGAACTCTTCGCACGCTCTACCGTCTCGGGGTGCGCGTCGTCTGCCTGACCTGGAACTACCGCAACCCGATCGGCGACGGGGTCGCTGAAGAACACGGTGGTGGTGGTCTTACCCGCTTCGGGGTGGCCGCGGTCAAGGAGATGCAGCGACTCGGCATTCTCGTCGATGTGAGCCACCTCACACCGCGCGGTGTTGAACAGGTCTTGGCCGTAGCGGAGCGCCCGATTGTCGCGTCCCACTCGAACGCCCGCGCGTACTGCCCGCACCGGCGTAACTTGAGCGATGCCGCCATTGAGGGAATCGCTCGCACGGGCGGCGTCGTCGGCGTTTGCTTCTACCCTGGCTTCATCGATGCCGAGCAGCCGTCGCTCGAGCGACTGCTTGATCATGTGGATCACATCGTCCGCCTCGTCGGTGACGACCACGTCGCAATTGGGGCCGATTTTGTGGACTACATGCAGGAGTTCATCGACGAGCGGCTCGCAGCCTCCGGAGTCTACCAGGGGCACAGCAGCGTGTACCCCGCGGAACTAGCGGGCATCGACCAGATCCACAACTTCACCGCCGGGCTGCTCGCGCGGGGCTACTCCACAGAGTCGATCACGAAGATCCTCGGCCGCAACTTCCTGCGTGTCTGCCGCGACGCGATCGGCTAGCGTACGACCAGTGCTTGCAGCGTGAGCGGCATCCTACTCGTCAGCGTCATCTCGCCGCCCCACCCTCTCCCGCAGCGCCTCCCAGGCGGCGCGGGCGTGGGTGAGGTCGGTGGGGGTTTCGTGGTCGGCGTAGCGGGCGAGCTGGTAGCGCTGGGTGAGGTCGGCTAGCGGCTCGCCGGCCGAGGGCCACGCCTCGGCGGCGCGGGCGGCGTAGTCGCTGGGGGACTCGGTGGGCCGGCGGGGAAGACCGGCTCGGGCGGCGAGGACCAGCAGGTGGCGGTAGGCCTCGCGCACGCTGGTCGGGGGTGTGTCGAGGTCGTAGTGGCCGGCGCAGCGCCCGCCGCGCCCAGCGCTCAGCCCCTGCAGCCAGCCGCGGAGCTGCGCCAGCGCCAGCTCGCGTGACCAGACGCTCTCTCGCACCTCGTCGAGCGCCTGGTCGGTCCGCTCGGGCCGGAAGCGGCGGAGCGTGCGCAGCACCAGCCAGACCCCGACGGCGATCGCGCCCGCGATCAGCAGGATCTCCAGCGCCGTGCCGATGAACGCGGGCAGCGCGTTCCGCGCCTGCTCCTGGAACTCGGGCAGCGGCGGCGGGCCGGGGGACTGCCCCTCCTGCGGCTGTTCCCGCTCCCCGGCCAGGGCGCGGACGAGCCAGATCAGCGGCGTCAGCGCCAGGAAGAAGAGGTAGGCAACCGCGGTCATCACCCAGATCAGCCCGGTCGCGAGGGCCTCGAACACGAGGAGGAAAGGCCGCAGCACCTGGCGCCACACGTCCGGCCCGGCCACGCCCGCGAGCAGCAGCGCCAGGAGGACGATGCCGACCGCCAGCGCCGCGCCGGCCCCGATCCAGCCCGCGCCACCCTCGCGGACGCGCGCCCGCACCACCCGCTCCTGCGCGGCCGCCACCGCCACCAGCCCGCCGATCAGCACCACCGGCACCGCGGTGGCGGCGGCATCGAGCGCATTCCGCCCGGCCTCGCCGCCGGTCGCGGCCGCCACGCTCAACGCGACGGCCAGCAGGGCGACGCCACGTTCGAGCAGGCCCCGAGCGGACCCGGGCGGGAAGGGGTCGGGGTGCACGCCGAGGGCGATCCCGCGCCACCACGCCAGCCCGGCGACAGCGAGGAGCGCGTAGACCGCACCGTCGCGACTCACGAGGCCGTCGATCAGGGTCAGGGGCGCCGCGAGACCGGCACCGGCCAGTCCGAGCCAGACGATCACCAGCGCCAGCCAGAGGCCGAGGCTCAGCAGCCGCGCGGCGGCGATGTCCCAGCCGCTGACGAGGAAGCCGCGCGCAGACCAGAAGGCCACCAGTCCGGCCAGGGCGATCCCGAGCGGCGCAGGGACCGTCGCGCCCGGGTGCCCAAGCATCCCGGCCAGGAGGTGCAGCCACGGCGCGATGGCCGCGACCTCGACCGCCGCGACCAGCGCCGACAGGAGCAGATCAACCCAGGCGGAACGCAGCCATGCGCTCAAGGGATACCTCCGGACCGAAGCGGTGGACCGTGAAGCCGGGACGCGCGGGGAGATCGGGCGCCCGCTCGCCGAAGGCGAGCAGGGCCACCGCGTGCCCCGCGCGGTAGAGCCGCGCCAGCGTCTCCTCCAGCGCCGGGGTGACGTAGCCGGTGATGACCACGACCGTCGCGCCCCAGGGCAGCCGCCGCGCCTCGTTCGCCAGCAGCGTCTCGACGCGGAAGCCGGTGTAGGGGATCAGCAGCGCGAGCGCCTCCAGGATCTTCCCCAACTGCGCCGGGTGCCGGCTGGGCGCCAGGCGGACCGAGCGCTGCCCACCGACCAGCGGGGCGTTGACGTAGAGCCCGACCTGGCGCCGTTCCTCCAACCCGTGCGCGGCGAGCGAGGCCGCGGCGGAGATCGCCAGTTCCAACGCCTCCGGGTCGATCCCCTGCCAGAAGTGCTCGAACGTGTTGACGTCAAGGAAGATCGCCAGCGTCGGCAGCGCGCTCGGCTCGTACTGCTTGGACTGCAACGTGCCCGTTCGGGCGCTGGCGCGCCAGTGGACCCGGCGGGGGTGATCGCCCGGCACGTAGGGGCGCACCCCAGCCACGCGCAGCGGATCCTCCAGGAGCGGCTTGACCGGCTTTTCGTCGCCGAACGGCTGCTTGGCCGGCAGGCCGAAGGCGGTCACCGGGAGCACGCGCGGGTAGACGATGAGGGCATCGACCGCGTCCTGCGACGCGCGGCAGGTGGCGAAGCCGAAGACGTCGCCAGTGCTGAGCTGCACCGGGCCGAAACGATAGTAGCCCCGGCGCTCGCAGACGACCGGGTAGCGGCGGCGGACGCGCTCGTACGGTCGCGCGGCGAAGAACGTGCGGAAGATGTCGATCTTAGGCGTCGGCGAGGGATCCAGCGACAGGCCGGGGAACTCGAGCCCCTGGGGGAACTGGTCTTCCACCTCCAACCACGGCAGCGGCAAGAGCTTGGCATTCTCGACCGTGATCTCCAGCAGCACCTCCTCGCCAGGGAAGGCGCGGGAGCGTGAGAAGGAGCGGGTGTAGCGCACGTGCTCCAGGCCGTACCGCCGCCAGAGGAGCGCCACGCCGATCGCCAGCGCCACCGCCATCGCCAGCAGGGCCAGCAGCGGTTGGCGCAGCAGCGCCGCCACGAGGAAGAGCGCCACCGCCCCGCCGAGCAGATAGCGGACGCGCTCCGGATCCTTCCAGCCGGTGTCGGGGCGAGCCCCGTCGTCAGGAGTCATGCGTGATGCGTCATCCGTCATGCGTCATGCGTCTTTGTCCATGCTGACCGGAGACAAGAGAGCAACGGCGATGACGGAGCACGGAACACGGAACAGGCAACAGGCAGTACTCGTCGCGATTGACGCATGACGCATGACGCATCACGCATCACTCTCCTCCTCGACCGGCACGGGGACCTGGGCGATCAGGTCGCTCAGGATCGCTTCCTTCGTACGGCCCTGGAGTTCGACCCGCGCGGCCGGGATGATCCGGTGGGCCAGCACCGGCAACGCCATCGCCCGCACGTCGTCCGGAATGACGAAGCCGCGCCCGTTCATTGCCGCCGTGGCCTGTGCCGCGCGAGCCAGCGCCAGCGCCGCCCGCGGGCTGGCGCCCAGCTCGATCTCATCGTGGGAACGGGTGAGGCGCACGATGTCCAGCACGTAGTCCTCCACGGCCGCGCCGATGTAGACCTGGCGCACGGTACCGATCATCGCCGCCATCTCCTCTGGCGTGGTGACGGCCTGCACCTCGGTCAGCGGGTCCTGCGCCCGGAAGCGCCGCAGCATCTCCCGTTCGTCCTCCCGCTCCGGATAGCCGACGGCCGTGCTGAGGAAGAAGCGGTCGAGCTGCGCCTCCGGGAGCGGGAAGGTGCCCTCCAGCTCAACCGGGTTCTGCGTGGCGACGACGAGGAAGGGGCGGGGCAGGGGATAGGTCTGCCGCTCGACCGTTACCTGTCGCTCCTCCATTGCCTCCAGCAGCGCCGACTGCGTGCGCGGCCCGGCCCGGTTGATCTCGTCGGCCAGGACGACGTTGGCGAAGACTGGCCCGGGGTGGAAGGTGAACGTCGCGCTGCGCTGGTCGAAGACGAGCGAGCCGGAGACATCGGATGGGAGCAGGTCGGGTGTGAACTGGATGCGGTGGAACGTGCCGCCGAGCGCGAGGCTGAGCGAGCGGGCGAGCTTCGTCTTGCCGATCCCCGGCACGTCTTCGATCAGCACGTGCCCCTCGGCGAGGATCGCCACCAGCAGCCGGTCGATCACCGCCCGCTTGCCGACGATGACCTGCTCCACCGCGGCCCGCAGCCGGTCGACCGTGACCCGGATCGCATTGAGCGTGGCCTCATCCGGCCGATCCGTCACCTGTGCCGCGCTCCCCATCGCCAGCCTCCGTCATCGCCCGCCCCGCACCGACCGGGGCGATCGCTCCTCATTGATCAACGCGTGTCTCCACACGCAGGGTACCACGCGGGTCACACGGGCGCATAGGCAGCACAAATGTGGTGAGAGGCGCATCGTCCGTCGGCATGGGCCCGGGGGTGATGGAGTTTGACGAATTATTCTCGTCTTCCCGCCACCCGTTCCGGCACGGCTGTCATCCTGAGCGGAGCCGGCCGGCGCGGAGCGCCGGGCGGCGGAGC
>Ga0207872_100674_pt1 | contig 15741 bp, 17 predicted proteins | sample Passage260B_FD_187372 | JGI IMG/M metagenome (GOLD analysis project Ga0207872, IMG submission 187372) | Cellulose adapted compost microbial communities from Newby Island Compost Facility, Milpitas, CA, USA - Passage2 60B (SPAdes) (version 2) ...
CGGAGCCGAAGCCGAAGGTGATCGGCCGGGGCATCCGCGTCGCGCCCGAGCCGCGGGCTGCGGATGACGGGGCGGCCGCCGCCGCCCGCGACGGCCGCGTGCTGGGCGACGCGGTGCGCATCCGCTCGGGTCCCGGGCTCGGCTTCGCGATCGAAGGCCATCTGAACCGGGGCGACCGGGTGACGGTCACCGGGAGCGAGGGCGAATGGTACAACATCGTGACGGAGAGCGGTCAGGCCGGCTGGATCGCGGCCGTATACGTCGGGTTCCGCACGGACGCGGAAGAAGAATCGGCCGAAAGCCCGTTGCGCGGCAAAACCATCGTCATCGATCCCGGGCACGGCGGGAGCGATTCCGGCACGATCGGCACCACGCACGGCACTTACGAGAAGGAGCTGAACCTGGCCACGGCGATTCACCTGAAGCGGGAACTCGAACGCCGCGGCGCCGTCGTCGTCATGACGCGGGTGACGGACGAGGAGAAGCCGTCCCTCCAAGATCGGGTCGCGATCGCCGGGCGGTCCGGCGGGGACGCGTTCGTCAGCATCCATTACAATTCGGCCCCGGGCCAGGCTTCGGGCATCCTGACCTTCTATTACAGCGGCGCGAAGGACAAGCCGCTGGCCGCCGCAATCGAGCGCCGGCTTGCCGAGTCCGATCTCGGCCTCGACAGCCAGGGCCTCTCGTTCGGCAATTTCCACGTCATGCGCGAGAACAGCCTGCCGGCCGTGCTGCTCGAGCTCGGCTTCCTGACGAATCCGCACGACGAGGAGCTGGCGCGGACGGATACATACCGGATGGCCGCGGCGCGGGCGATCGCGCTCGGGCTCGAAGACTATTTCGCCTCATCGGGAGAGTGACATGAAGACTCGCTGCGAAATGTTGCGCTATATGGAGCGGTTCCGGTGCATCGGGCCGGCATGTGAGGATACCTGCTGCGCCTGGTGGGGGATCAGCGTCGACCGGAGCGCGTACGAACGGTTCCGCGCGATCGGGGACGAGCGCGAGCGCCGGCGCATCCTGTCGAAGCTCACGCTGAAGCCGGAGGGCTCCGCCCTGGACTACGCCTCCTTCGACATGAACCCCGCCACCGGCTGCTGCCATATGCTCGGGGAAGACGGCCTGTGCACGATCCAGGCGAAGCACGGCGAGACGATGCTTCCCTCGACCTGCGCCACCTATCCGCGCAGGGTGAACGCCGAGGGCGGCACGCTCGAGATTTCGGCGGCGCTCTCCTGCCCGGAAGCGGCGCGGCTCGCGCTGCTCCATGGAGACGCCTGCGAGATCGTCGCCGTGGACGAGATCGGCACGCCGAATCTGAACGTGAACCGGCCGCCGGCTTCGGCGCGGCAGGTGCCGCACGCGAGGGTGATCCGCGAATCGGTCATCCGCGTGCTGCGGATGCGGCAATACCGGTTTCCCCACCGGCTCATACTGCTCGGCCTCATGTGCGAAGAGCTCGACCGAATGTCCGCTTCCGGCGGCCAGGAGGCGATCCCGGCGTTTCTCGCCGAATTCGAAGCCGAGGCGGCCGGCGGATTGCCCGACAATCCGGAACTGCGCGATTACGCCGCTTTCCCGCGCGACACCGCGTTCCAGATCCGGACGCTGAACGGCTATCTGATGCGCCGGCTGGAGGGAACGATCTGGAATCCCCGTTACCAGCGGTGCATCGCCGACTACGTCAGCGGCATGACGCAGCGCGGCCGGGAGGCGGATCAGGTGATCCGCCATTACGAGGAGACGTTTGCCGCGCACGTGGCGCCTTTCATCGGGCGGTACGGCCATTTCTTCGAGAATTACGCGGTGAACCAGGTGTACGGCACATGGCTGCCGGGGCTCCGAAGCGGCCAGCGCATCGGCACGCTGTACCGGACGCTGGTCGTCGATTACGCTATGATCAAGCTTCATCTCACCGGCATCGCCGCGCACCGCGGCGGACTGACGCCGGAGACGGCCGTCGAGCTCGTCCAATGCTATACGAAAAATTACGAATTCGCTTCGAGCTGGCGCGTCGACTGCCTGCTCGAGCTGGCGGCCGAAGGCCGCGACGCGTTCGAGGACATCCTGCTGCTCATCACGGACTGAAGCTTTCAAGATCACAAGACAGACGGGCTGCCGTCCGGCGCCGCGCATATCCCCGCGCCCGGATGGGCAGCCCGTCGTGCGGTTGCAACCGTTCATCCGCTTCCGTTCCCATGCAGCCCGTTCTCGCCGTCACTGGCCACCGCTGAAGATCACCCGTTCGCCCGGATGGGCAGCCCGTCGCGCGGTGCAACCCGTTCATCCGCTTCCGTTCCCAGGCAGCCCGTTCTCGCCGTCACTGGCCACCGTCGAAAATCGCCCGTCCGCCCGGCCGGACGAAACCTTTGTAAGCGTTGGCCGGCTCGGGATAGCGGAGCGATCCGCGCTCGGCGAGCGTATCGATCGCGTTCGCCTTCAGCATCGCATCGGACAGCGTGTACAGCGTATCGCCCGCGTACAGGATCCGGCGCACCGCCCGCATCGGGTCGTAGCCGTACGTGCCGGATTTTGCGAGATCTTCTTCCGTGAGATGCGTGATCCTGCCCATGAACACAAAGCCGTTCTCCGGATCGACGCGATAGACGTAGGTGCCCTGATAGCGAAACTCGCCGTACGGCGGCGGGCCGTAGCCGTCCCATTGCGCCTTCACATCCGGGTCGACCACCGCCAGCTCGACCGGGAACGCCATCAGTCCCCTTTCGCGGTCGAAGAGCAGCGCCTTGTGGTTGTACAGCAGCTCCGATTGGGTGCCGCGGTCGCCGATCACTTCCTTGAACAGTTCCTTCGGCTGCGTGACGTCGGTCACATCGAACAGCGACATTTTCATGCCGAGATGGTACGCCATCGGTTCATCCCGCTCGTCCCGGGACGAAGACACGATCGTCTCCTTGCCGAAGCCGATCAGGTGGTTCTCGTCGTACGGATGGAGATAGTCGCTGTAGCCCGGAATTTTGAGTTGGCCGAGCACGGCCGGCCGCTTCGGATCGGACAGGTCGATCGCGAACAGCGGGTCGACCTGGCGGAACGTCACCAGATAGGCGCGGTTTCCCATGAAGCGCACGGAATAGATGCGTTCGCCCGGCGCGAGATTCTCGAGGCTGCCGACCTTGCGCAGCCATCCGTCGAGCACGTACAGGTTGTTCTTCGAGATCGCGTCGCCCGTCGCCCACAGGTGACCCGATGTCGTCGCGATCCGGAAATGCCCGTCGTATTCGTCCATCGAGAACTGGTTCAGCACGTGTCCGGGCACGCTGCCCTGGCCGGCGTAGACGGCGGAGCCGCCGTTCAGACGGAATTTGTACAGATCGGTCGAAAGCTCGGGCTCGACGTGCCGTTTCCGATCGGAGGCTTTTTCCGGCCATGTCGATATCGGCACCGCGATGTACAGGTTCTCCGCCGAAGCGTAGACCGTGCCGGCGGAACCGAGATAGGCCTCGACCCTGAACGCGGCATCGGCGTCATCCAGGTCGACCGCGCCGATGAGCAGCGTGCCGTCCTCCGGCGAATCCGGAAAATAGCGGAGCCGGGTCAGCGGGATCGTCTGCATGTCGTCCGAGACGGCGGTGTCGCGCCATGCCGGCTCGAAATCCTGCGGACGAATCTCCGGGTCGCCGCCCTTCATCGGGTAGAACAAGTGATTGGATTTGCTTGCGACCATGTACAGCGCGCCGCCGATCATTCGCGATGTGACGTAATGGCCCTCCATTTCGAGCTCCCGGACGAGGCTTGCCTCGCCGTCCTCGTTCAGCGCATACACCCTGGCCGAGGTGAACGACGGCGGCCAGATCCAGATGTCCCGCGCTCCGGCGGCGGCGTCCCGCGACGCTCCGTCTCCTTCGGCCGCCCGCGGGTCCGCCGACCGGTACGCCGTGCCGATGACGACCAGCCGGCCGTTCGACACGTACAACTCCTTCGGCTGGAATCGGGCTTCATCGTCTGCGTAATCCAGCACGGCGGCGAGCCGCGGCGTTTCGGGATTCCGGATGTCGGCGACAAGTACGCGGCTGCCGCTGATCTGGTAAATGAATCGTCCGTCCGTCTTCGCCCAATCCGCCTCGTCGACGCCTTCGACCTGCACGTTCGTCCTGGAATAGTCCTGCCCCGCGCGGGCGGATGAATCCGCGGAACCGGCGGTCGCGCTCTCCGCGGTCGGAAAATCGAACTCCGCCGCCGTGCTGAAATCGATCCCGTACCGGACGGAGCTCTCCCGGGCGCTCTTCAGAATTTCGCGCAGTTTCTCCGCCGTGCCGACGACCGGAAGCTCGGGCATGCTTCCGAGGTGCGCGGTGGAAGCGCCGGGCTCCCACACGACTTTTTCACCGAACGCCGCGGCGACGGCGCGCAGCGGCACCATCGCGGAGCCGTTCCGGAGCATCGGCGCCGCCGGCAGCGTGCGCGCGGCCCCGTCCACGATCATCGACTTCGACCCGATGACGAATTCCGCCCGTTTTCCATCCCTCGACAGGATGATGGTGCGCTTCCCGTCCAGTCCCGTGCGGAACGTGACGGACGCGCCGAGCCATTCCGCGACCGGCCGGACCGGCGCCAGCAGGGTGCCGTCCGAGACGATCGGCGCGGGATCGAGCCGGAGCGGCACGCCGCCCGCCATGACGCGCGGAGCGGGCGCATCCTGCCCGTCGGCGGGCCGGCCGATGGCCTGCGGCAGCGCGATCAGGCTCAAGGCGAGCGCCGCCGCAATCGCAAGCGTGAGGTTCCGTCTCCATCGCATCTTCCTTCCGTCCCTTCCGCCGAAAAATGGATTCTCCCGTCGTCATGCGCCATTCGTCCATACTGACGGAGCCCGGAACGGAAATGTTGCGGATTTCTGGAAAATTCATAAACCGAAATAGTCTTGTTCCACCGCCGGTTCTGGAGGATAATTAATATCGGAGAGCATAAACCCGAGCGCAGGATCGAAGGAGGTGCTGAGCTTGAACGTGAACGCGACACTCGCCGCGAAACCGCAGGATCGGCCCTACACGTCGTCCCGTTCCGCGAGACGCAGGCGGCTGCTTCGTTCCCTCAAGCGTTTGATCCGGCATCCCCGTCCGGCCTTTGCCGAACGCCGGCTGCCGGGCCGATCCTGACGCCGCTTCGCCGCCCGGACGGTTGATCATGACAGGCAGCATGCGCCAAAATCGGGTATACTGGTATCATGACGGGATGCTCCTGATCCCGCCACGATCCGCAGCAAGCGCCGCAGCATCTATGCACCAGCGTTTCCGAGACTCTCAAGGCGGTGGAGTCCGATGACACGAGCCATGCGCAAGCCGCAGCCGGAAGAGCTGGTCTTCCAAAACGTCTCCGAACGCGGCTTGTCCCTCGACGACGTGCTGGCGCGCATTCTGTCCTTCATGGCGCAGGATCCGAAGGCGGAGTACCATTTCATCGTCGGCACGGACAGCCAGGTCTACCGCGGCTGCACGAAATTCGTGACCGGCATCATCATCCGTCGGGTCGGCCGCGGGGCGTGGGCCTGCTATCGGCAGACGGTCGTGCCGCGCGAACTTCGTTCGTTGAAGGAGAAGCTGTCTTACGAGACGACGCTGTCGCAGGAAGTGGCGAGCTATTTCATGGGGGACGCGCTCAGGAAAATGGAGGAGATCGTGCTCCCCTACATCTACAAGGGAGCCGCGCTGGAGCATTTCATCGACATCGACGCGGGGACGCATCCGACGATCAACAAGACATCGCGCTACGTGAAGGAAATGATCGAGCGCATCGAGGCGATGGGCGTCTATGCGGCGCGGGTGAAGCCCGAATCTTATGCGGCTTCGTCGTATGCGAACCGTTTCACGAAGAAGAGTCTGTGAACATGATGCGGGACCGGCCGCGCCTCTGGGCGCCTGCCGGTCCCGTTCGGTTTCGTCCGCAGATTAACCTGCTCCGTTCTTTAGGTCGGTGCCGCGGAAGCCGTCGTCCGGCGCGGCCGGATCGACGGGGCTGCCGGCCGCCAGCCCGTCGGCGTCGGGCACGTCGGGAAACGGGCCGTCGTTCGTCAGATACCGCTCGTCTCCGGCCGCCCCGTACCGGGATGCGCGCCCGTCCGAATCTTCCGCGGAATCGCCGTCCGGTTCGCCGAACATGTCGAACAGATCGGACACCCCGGAATTCTCGAACATGCCGAGCAGTTCGCGCTCGGGATCGGACGCGCGCCGTCCTTCCGCCTGCCGCATTCGTCATCGCCTCCGGCTGATCGATCGGTGTGCCGCCGGTCTTGCGCATAACCGCGACCCGAATAGTATTTTCCGGTCAGGCGGACGTTATGCGGCCATGGCTGCGGCAGCGGATGCCCGATTCCGAAGAACCGGGAGCGGGGAAGAGCATCCGGCGGCGAAACGCCGCGGATCAGCCGGTTCGCTTGTCCTGGCGCTGCTGCTCCTGTGAACGGGGCTTCTCTTCAGACTTCTCTCCGTTCTGCTTCCGGTCCGCTTGCTTTTCGCCGTCCCGGTCCTGGGACGCGGCCGCGCCGGATGCGGGCATCATCCTGCTGGTGCCCTCGTACCGGGCGCCTTCGTGGATCTCGAGCAGCGTGGTCAGAATGTCGCCGGTCAGCCGGCCCTTCGGCTTGATCGTGAGCTTGCCGGTGGCCTGCACGTTGCCGGTCACGGTGCCGGCGATGATGACGTTGCGCGCCTTGATGTCCGCTTCGACGACGCCCTGCTCGCCGATCGTGACATCCCCCTTGCTGTGCACGCTGCCGGACACGCGCCCTTCGATGCGGATGCTGCCGTTCGACGCGAGGCGGCCTTCGAACGCGCTGCCCGGACCGATGTAGGTGTCCGTCGCGGGGACATCGGATTTGCCGGATTTGAACATCACGAATTCTCCTCCTTGAACAGTTGCAGGTATGGCAGCGGATCGACGGCCTGGTCATGCTTCCAGATTTCGAAATGCAGGTGCGGACCGGTGCTCCGCCCGGAGGATCCGAGCAGACCGATCCGGTCACCCTGCGCGACCTTCTGGCCCTCGTTCACGAGCCGTTTGCGCAAATGCATGTATACGCTCTTGTAACCTGAATCATGTTCGATGATGATGTAATGGCCGCGCGAACGGTTGTACGCCGATTCGATCACGGTGCCGCCGCCGGCGGCGGTGACCGGATCGCCGTAGTCGCCTCCGATGTCGATGCCGCTGTGCTGCGCCAGCCTCCGCGTGAACGGGTCGGACCGGATGCCGAACTCGGAAGTGATGCGGACCGATTCCGTCGGCCAGGCGATCGGCAGCATCCGCAGCTTCTCGAGCACGCGGGTCGCCTCCTCCTTCTTCGCGGCGAGCCGGGTACGCAGCGATTCCGCTTCATTCCGGAGCGACATCATCAGATGGACGCTGTCGGAACCGCCGGCGGTTTCCGCCGGCCCATCGTCTTCGACGGGATGGTTCTCGCCCCCCACGCCTCCGTATGCCAACGGCCGGATGCCGGACTTTGCGCCGGAGGACAGGCTGCTCTTCTCTCCGGGAAGCGCAAGCTCCACGATGGCCTCGATTTCGGCCTCCAGCCGGTCGAGTTCCTCGAGCTTTCGCTTCACGGCGCCGGCTTCTTCGGTCAGCCGCCGGACTTCGGATTGGAGAGAAGCGATCGACTGCTCGCGATCCGCGAGCGACGCTTCGTATTTGTCGGCGGCCGCCGCCAGTTCCTCGTGCAGCATCCGGATGCGGATCGCGTCCTCCGAACGCAGCACCAGCAGGATGACAGCGCTTGCCACGAGCAGACCGAATACGGCGCCCGCGAGCAGGAACGGCACGATGGTCAGGCTGACCCTGCTGCTGACGCCGGAATGTTCGGGGATGATGAGCAGCGTATACCGTCTGCGAAGCCAATTTGGAAGACGTCTCATGGTTCACCTCCGGCCATGGCTCAGACCGTGGTTTACATTCGACACCGGCGCGACGAATCCTTCTTCCGCAGGAAAATCGGACTATTCCGGGAAGCGCCGTCCTGTCCGTTTCGCCCCTTTCTGCGGTATAATGGGCGAGATGAGACGGAATTTGCCGGAAGGAGAGCAGGCGGAATGGAAAGACGGCGATACGGAAATACCGACATGACGGTAAGTGTGCTGGGATTCGGCGGGGCGGAGATCGGCTTCCGGGGCGCATCGGTGTCCGAGGTCGAACGGCTGCTCGGGACTGCGCTGGACGCCGGTCTCAACGTCATCGACACGGCCGAATGCTACCGGACGAGCGAAGAACTGATCGGACAGGCCGTCTCGCATCGCCGGAGCGATTACTATCTGTTCACGAAATGCGGCCATGCGGCGGGCCTGCCCGGTGGGGACTGGCGGCCGGATGTGCTCGAGGCGAGCATCGACCGCAGTCTGAAGCGGCTCCGGACCGACTACGTCGACATGATCCATCTGCACAGCTGCAGCCTCGACGTGCTGAAGCGGGGCGATGTCATCGAAGTGCTTCTCCGGGCGAAGGAGAAGGGGAAGACCCGCTACATCGGATACAGCGGCGATTCCGAGGCGGCGCTGTACGCCGTGCGGACCGGCGTGTTCGATTCGCTCATGACCTCGATCAACATCGCGGACCAGGAGGCGATCGATCTGACGCTTCCCGAAGCGATGGCGCGCGGAATGGGCGTGACCGTGAAGCGCCCGGTGGCCAACGTCGCATGGCGAACGGGCAGGCGGCCGGAGGACCCGTACGCGGTACCGTACTGGGAGCGGCTCGAGGGGCTGGATTACGATTTCCTGAAAGGGGATTTCGACGAGTCGGTCGGCATCGCGCTCCGCTTCGTGCTGTCGCTGCCGGGCGTCCATACCGCGATCGTCGGCACGTCGAACCCGGACCGGTGGGCGCAGAACGCGAAACTGCTCGAAGCGGGACCGCTGCCCGCCGGGCAGGTCGAAGCGATCCGCCGCGTATGGCGCGAACGCGCGGGCAAGGACTGGATCGGGCTGGAGTGACACGGAAGAATGCGGGCGGTAGCCGGGGCAAGGCCGGGCGGGGCATGCCCCGGCTTTTTTTGCGGCCAATCTCGGGTGCATGGTCGCATCCAGGCGGTCGGGCCATGTGTCGTGTGGAATGCCCGGCAAGCCAAGCGATTCGTGAAGAAATTCTCATAATCGCTTCCCGGCGCGGGTTTGCGGGCATGTGGCAACAATTGCCGGTTCAACGGCGGATTGCCGTCGTGTTAACCTCCCGACGGAAGGAGGTTTTGCGATGAACAGGAAATTCAGGGGCGCGCTGCTTGCGGCGGGATTGCTGCTGGCCGGCGCGCCGGGAGCGGCGAATGCCGCGGCCGTCCACACGGTAGTTGAAGGCGACACGTTCTGGAAGCTGTCGAAGGCTTACGGCGTGCCGCTGGACAGGCTGATGGCGGCGAATCCGGACATCGATCCGCTGAACCTCTACGAGGGACTGAAGCTGGTCATTCCGGCCGCGGGTGCGGACACCGCGGCAAACGGCGCCGGCAGCGCCGCGCAGGCGGTTTCGGCGTCCGACGCGGCGGCCGGGTCCGCATCCTCCGGATCAACCGGTACGTCAGCGGCGGCCTTCGCCGCCGGTCAGGCCGGAGTCAAGCCGCAGACGTACAAGGCCGTCATCCGGGTGACGGCGACGGCCTACACGGCGTCGGCGGAGGAGAACGGCAAATGGGGCCCGGTGGACTACTTCGGCAATCCGCTGAGCCTCGGCACGGTCGCGGTCGACCCCGGGGTCATCCCGCTCGGCTCGAAGCTGTACATCACCGGATACGATTACGACGGGCTGCCGCGGGGCGGCATGTACGCGATCGCCTCGGATACCGGCGGAGCGATCAAAGGCGGCCGCATCGACATTTTCGTGCCGGAGAGCCGCGCGAAGGCGCTTCAATTCGGCATGCAGCAAGTCACGGTCTATATCCTGTAAAGGCGCAAAAATCCCTCCGGGCTTCCCGGAGGGATTTCGTGTTCGAACCTTCAGATTTTGAAGATTTGGATCGTGCGCTGGAGCCGCAGCACCGTCTGCTGCATCTGCTCGGCCTCGTCGACGACCGACTGGACCGCGGCCATCTGATCGTTCATCGACGCGGACACCTCCTCGGTGCCGGCCGCCGATTCCTCCGTGATGGCGGAGATGTTCTGGATGGACGACACGATCCTGCGCGCGCTCTCCAGCATCGCGTCGCTTTCGCGGCTGAAGGCTTCCATCTGTCCGGAAATGAATTCGACGCTTTTCACGATCTCGTTGAAAATTTCGGTGGACTGCCGGATCAGTTCGTTCTGGTCGCGGACGACGCTCTCGTTCACCTTCATGTTGGCGATCGCGTTCTTGATGCCCTGCTCGATGCCGCGGACGAGGGTGAACACTTCCTTCGTCGACGCGCCGGCTTCCTCCGCCAGCTTGCGCACTTCCTGCGCGACGACCGCAAAGCCGCGGCCGTGCTCGCCGGCCCGCGCCGCCTCGATCGAGGCGTTCAGGGAAAGCAGGTTCGTCTGATCGGCGATTTCCGAGATGGAACGGGTAATCTTCGAAATCCCTTCCGCGTGCTTCGCGAGCTCTTCGATCGTGCGGGAGACGGCCTCGGTCGCTTCCACATTGCGCCGCATCCCTTCGGTCTGATTCTCGACGGCCTGGCGGCCCTGGCGGACCAGCTCGAGCGTATGGGCGGCCCGCTCGTTCATCTGCCGGGTCGAATCCGCGTAAGCGGCGACCTTGCTCTCGATCTCGCTGATCGACTCGCTCATCTGCGCGACGTCCTCGGAGATCTGGTTCGCGCCCGTGGCCAGTTCGCCCGCCGAGATCGTCACCTGTTCCATCACGGTCTTGAGCTGCTGGTTGCGCTCATAGATGTTCCGGGACGCATCGGAGACCATCCGCGTAATCTGCGATGTCTCGCGCAGAATGTCGCGCAGCCGTTCGACCATGCTGTTGAACGCCTGCGCGATGCCGGACGCGTTCTCCCCGTCGGCTTCAAGCCGCACGGTGAAGTCGCCCTTCGCGATCTGATAGGCGGCGTTGCGCATCGCTTCCATCGAGCCCGAAAGCATTCGCTCGAACAGCAATGCAAGCGGATACACGCCTGCGCACAACACGACAATCAGCACCAGCGGCAGCACGATGCCCTGACCGCCGACCAGCGCCGAGATGAGCATGGCAATGGAGAAGACGACCGCGACCAGGTAGCAGGCTATGAGGCATTTCGTGCGAATGGACTGCTTGACCAACCAGCTCATAACGCAATGCTCCCTTACTCGTGGAATTATGCCATATTATAACACCGAAGGCGAATCAGGTCTATCATTGTCGATCATACCGGGACTTTCGGCCGAGTCCCGTTTGCAAATGAAATGCATATTATTGTCGTCCCGTGTCAATTGAGGTATAATTTAACCTGTAATCTCGTAGAAGGAATTTAAATTTATGGAAGAAAGGAGGGCCGTCATGCGTCTGGAGGATATGCCGCTCGCCCGGCAGATCGATCAGGTGTTCCGCCATCTGGAGCCGGAGCTGACGGATGCGGTTGCGGGGACGGTCACGATCCAGATCCGCAACAACATGGTCGGGAAATACGGCGTGCGCCACCATCCGATCGAGGTCATCAACGGCCGGTTCGTTCCGCGGGAGCGCGGATTGACCGCGCAGCAGGTGAACGAGTTCCGGCGGATGGCGGTCGAATCGCTCCGGATGAAGCGGAACTGGACCCACGGCGAGATTCTGTTCGATTTCGCCGTCAGACGGAACCAGGGGTGGATGGCGAGCGTCCATTACGAATCGAACTACAACACCTCGACCTGGATGTTCCGCTATCCGCAGCGCACAACGGATTCCTCGAAGAACCAACTTGCGTAGGCGAACGGGGGTGCAATGACGTCTTCAGGCAGGAGCGGGGTTGCCCGCCGGACGATTCGTCCGCGGGAACCCCGCTCGTTTCCGGGACGCAAGTCCCGGCTTGTCCTATTTCATGAAACGACCCGCAAGCTGTTCTTCCGCGATCTGAATCAGCCGGCGGGTGATGTAACCGCCGATCGCCCCGGCATCACGCGTGGCCATGTAGCCGTAATATCCGTCCTGCGGGAGCTGAATGCCGAGTTCCTGGGCGACTTCGAATTTGAGCTGCTCCAGCGCGGCGCTGGCCTGCGGCACGACGAGCGTGTTGCTGTTCCGTTTGCTGGAAGGCATGCTTTTCACCTCCTTGGGCGGTTATAGTATGGCAGCCCGAAGAGGAAAACATGCGCAGGGCAAGGAACAGCTTTCACTCCTCCACCTCGCCCTTCATCTTGAAGCTGTGTTCGCGTCTCCGCGCGCGCTCCTTCTCTTCCTCGGCAAGCATCTTCTCGATGTCCTGCCTGAGCCGCCCGGAGCAATTCGCGCACAGGTGGCCGTTGCGCGTGGGACTTCCGCACAGGTCGCAGATGTCGGTCAGATTCGGATAGGCCGCAAGGCTGATCTTCTTGTTCCGGATCCATTCCCGAATCTGCTTGATCGGAACGCCGGTCGCCTCCGCCGTCTCCTCGGTCGTCGCGTGGCGGTTCTTGAACAGATAGCGGTCGACCGCCTCGAATTGGCGATCATGGATTTCCGCGCATTCCGGGCACAAATTTCTCAGCGTGACCTGAAAGACCTTGCCGCACATCGAGCAGTGCGCCACTTTGAGCTCGGCCAATGGGATCCCGCTCCTTCGACATCGTTCAACAGTTCCATGGTCCCTATGCTATCACAGACATGTCCTGGTTGGAAAGTCCCGGCTATCAAACGGGACGCCGGTTCCGCCGCGCGGAAGCGGCAAGCCTTGACTTTCCCGCGCGAACCGGTATAATGAATTTCCAACGGCCATGACGGGAAAGAGTACGCCAACCCCCGCGATCGCAGAGAGCCGGTGGACGCTGCGAACCGGCATCGCGGCTGGCGGAATGGGTCCCCGAGCCGGAGGCAGGAAAGCGGCCCGCGGCCGCCCATGGCCTCCCGGTTGCTCCCCGTTACGGAGCTTCGAGGCTTCGCCGTCCGCACTTCAGGCGCGGCGCCGGAGCGAATAAGGGTGGCACCACGGTCCCTCGTCCCTTGCGGGCGGGGGATTTTTTGCTGACAAGAAGGTTTTGAGGAAGGGGGAGGTTGCTTATGGCAAGGGTGCTGTCGGGCATCCAGCCGAGCGGACAACTGACGCTCGGGAACTACATCGGCGCGATCCAGAACTTCGTGAAGCTGCAGGATGAGCATGAATGTTTCTACATGGTGGTCGACCTGCACGCCGTCACCGTGCCGCAGGATCCGGCCGCGCTGCGCGAGCAGACGGAATCGGTGGCGGCGCTGTATCTGGCGGCGGGCGTCGACCCGAAGAAATCGGCGATTTTCATTCAGTCGCATGTGCCGGCCCATGCCGAGCTCGGATGGATCATGACGACGCTCGCCTATATGGGTGAGCTGGAGCGGATGACCCAGTTCAAGGAGAAGGCGGCCGGCAAAACGTCGATCCCCGCGGGCCTGTTCGTCTATCCGACGCTGATGGCCGCCGACATCCTCATCTACAACGCGGATCTCGTGCCGGTCGGCGACGACCAGAAGCAGCATCTCGAGCTCACCCGGGATCTCGCGGAGCGGTTCAACGGGCGCTACGGCGAGACGTTCAAGCTGCCCGAACCGTACATGCCGAAGATCGGCGCGCGCATCATGTCGCTCGACGACGCGTCGAAGAAGATGAGCAAGAGCAATCCGAATCCGAACAGCTACATCTCGTTGCTCGACGAACCGGATGTGATCCGCAGGAAAATCTCCCGCGCGGTCACCGACTCCGGCCGGGAAGTGCGGTATGATCCCGGGACGAAGCCGGAGGTGAGCAACCTGATCAGCATCTACGCGCATTGCGCGGGAATGACGGTGGAAGAGGTCGAACGCCGCTACGAGGGTCAGGGTTACGGCCAATTCAAAAAGGATCTCGCGGAACACGTCGTGGCGGTGCTCGAGCCGCTGCAGGCGCGTTACCGGGAAATCCGGGGTTCGGGGGAACTCTCCCGCGTGCTGAAGGAAGGCGCGGAGCGGGCTTCGGAAGTCGCGAACCGGACCGTCGCGCTGGTCAAGGAACGGATGGGCTTTCTTCCGCGCGTCTGACGCGGCGGGAAACAAAAGGGAAGCGGCCGGCGTTAGTGCCGGCCGCTTGGCTTTCACGATTTGCGTTTGAGCGCCTTCGCCCGCCAGATGAAGCCGGCGCCGATGACGGCGAACGTCAGAACGAAGAGCACCGCGGCCAGCCAACCGTTGTGGCTGATCGCGACGCCCGTCGCCAGCATCAGCGCGACGGCCGTGACGGCGAACAGCAGGGAAGCGGTTTTGGACATCTTCGTCTCTCCTCGGGTCGCATTCGGTCTTGTGCATGGTCAGGCATAAGAAAACGGATGAGGCACATAATAAGCTTGCAAGCTTGCATCAACACTTCAGCTCAAGGGACGAAAGGAGACGACTGACATGGCAGGCCAAAACCGCAACAGCAACACGCTGGTCGTTCCGCAAGCCAGAGCGGCGCTGGAGCAGTTGAAATACGAAGCCGCCCAGGAACTGGGCGTGCAAATTCCCCAGGACGGCTACTACGGCAACATGGCGACGCGTGATGCGGGCTCGCTCGGGGGCTACATCACGAAGCGCCTCGTCCAAATCGCCGAACAGCAATTGGCGGGTTCCCGCCCGTTCTGACAGCCGCAAGGCCGTTTGAGCCCGGATGTATCCGGGAGAAGCCCGGATGCATCCGGGCTTCTTGCCGTCTCCTCCGCCTGTTGCTATGCTTACCATTGTACCGGTTTCGTCCCGCGGATTCAATGTGCGGAAGGGGGAGTGGCGGCATGTATCGCTGTTTCGCGGAATACCGGATCGCGGAGGAGAACCGGGAGCGCTACTTTGAGCTGATGGCGCGTCTCAGGCCTTCGCATCCGCAGATGTATTTATATGAAGGAACGGATCAGCCCGGCCTGTTCCTGGAAGTCTGGGAAGCCGGGACGAAGGAGGAGGCGGAGCGCATCCGGGCGATGAGACTGAAAACCGATTCGCCCTGGGGCCCCGTCACGCTCCTGGCGTCCGGCGGCGTCCACATGTGGGTGTTTCACTCGGTGTAGTCCGATTCGCGGACGCTGGTCGTGAAAGGCGTCTGCTGCGTGACGATGCCGCCCTGGAACGGATATTCGTAATTGATCGGACCGTCGAACGTGACGTAATCGACGTTGACCATCAGCAGCAGGTACCGCATACCCGTCGACGGATCGCTCAGGATGAGATGGTCCCGTCCGGCCGCTTCGATGATGCCGCGGAATATCTTCGCGTTCCATTGGCTGTTGTTCTCGTACGTCGCATAGACGGTCGCCATCTTGCCGCGGTTGAGCCGGAGAATGTTCTCGACGTAGGATTCTTCCTGCGGAATCGTGACGATGTTGCCGCCCGCCGGCGTGATGCCGGCGCCGCTCGGAACGCCCGGCAGACCGCTTAAGGGCATGAACGGCACGCCGCCGGTCGTTCCCGCCGGAGCGGGCGCGGATACGCCCGTGGTGCCGGACGGCCAGCCGGAAGGCCATCCGGGTGTCCAGCCGGTTGCGCCGGTCATGTACGGCATGACGTTGCCGTAGGGATCCTGCGTGATCATGGACATGTCGGTTCGGAATCCTCCTTCTCGGGTCTGGTTTAGTAGACGCCGGGGCAGTCATCGCCCGACGGCGCATAGAAACAATGATTTTTGAACCGTCCGCTGTGCGCCTGGTTCCACCAGGTGCCGGGACACTCCCCCGTCGGACGGAAGAACCAGAGCGCGTACGTCGC
>Ga0207872_100680_pt1 | contig 15662 bp, 13 predicted proteins | sample Passage260B_FD_187372 | JGI IMG/M metagenome (GOLD analysis project Ga0207872, IMG submission 187372) | Cellulose adapted compost microbial communities from Newby Island Compost Facility, Milpitas, CA, USA - Passage2 60B (SPAdes) (version 2) ...
CGAGCTCGAAGTGCCGGTCATCGCGCTGTCGCAGCTCAGCCGCGGCGTCGAACAGCGGCAGGACAAGCGGCCGATGCTCTCCGACCTGCGCGAATCCGGTTCGATCGAGCAGGACGCGGACCTCGTCGCGTTCCTGTACCGGGACGACTATTACGACCGGGAATCGGAGAAGAAGAACATCATCGAGGTCATCATCGCGAAGCAGCGGAACGGCCCGGTCGGCACGGTCGAGCTCGTCTTCCTGAAGAACTTCAACAAGTTCGTCAGCCTCGACCGCCATCACGGGGAAGCCGATATGGCCTCCTGACGATGCGCCGTCGACGGGTTGCGGATGCGCCACGGATGTGAAGCGGACAGACCCGGAGGCATGCCGCGAGCAGGCTTCGGATGAGCCGCGGAAAAACCGAACGTTCGGGACGGGTTATACCATAATGTTCGTTTTCGCTCGTTGACATGGCCGAAGCGGGCTGATACACTGTTCTTGCTGCCTTCCGCGCTCCGCCATCCGCCGGCCGGCAAGGCGGCAAAATTCGGCGTGCCTTCCTATGCGCGGGGGGCTCGGCCACGGGAGGAATGCGCATGTCCACGGTCGTTGTCGTCGGCACGCAATGGGGCGACGAAGGCAAGGGCAAGATCACCGATTTTCTGGCGGAGGGAGCAGACGTCGTCGCACGTTATCAGGGCGGCAACAACGCGGGTCATACGATCCTCATCGAGGGCAGGAAATACAAGTTGACCATGATCCCGTCGGGGATCTTCTACCGCGACAAGATTTGCGTCATCGGCAACGGAACGGTGCTCAATCCGAAGGCGCTCGTCGAGGAGATCGACTATATCCATGAGAACGGTTTCTCGACCGACAATCTGAGAATCAGCGACAGGGCCCACGTCATCATGCCGTATCACATCGTGCTGGACGGCCTCGAGGAAGAGCGCAAGGGCGACGGCAAGATCGGCACGACGCGCAAGGGCATCGGTCCCTGCTACATGGACAAGATGGCGCGCGCCGGCATCCGCATGATCGATCTGATGGACGCCGAGGAATTCACGGCGAAGGCGCGCCGCCTCGTGGAGGAGAAGAACCGGATCATCCGGAGCGTCTACGGCGGAGAGCCGCTGGACGCCGACGCGATCATCGGGGAATATCTGGGCTACGCCGAGCGGCTCCGGCCGTACGTGACGGATACGTCGGTCGTGCTGAACGAGGCGATCGACGCGGGCAAGAACGTGCTGTTCGAAGGCGCGCAGGGCGTCATGCTGGATATCGACCAGGGGACGTATCCGTTCGTCACGTCGTCGAACCCGACCGCGGGCGGCGTGTGCATCGGCTCCGGCGTCGGTCCGTCGAAGATCGATCAGGTGATCGGCGTCGCGAAGTCCTATACGACGCGGGTCGGCGACGGTCCGTTCCCGACGGAGCTGCACGACGAGATCGCCGATCTCATCCGCGAGAGGGGCAACGAATACGGCACCGTGACCGGCCGGCCGCGGCGCGTCGGCTGGTTCGACAGCGTCGTGGTCCGTCACGCCCGCCGCGTGAGCGGCCTCACGGGGCTGTCGCTCAACTCGCTCGACGTGCTGACCGGGCTGGATACGGTGAAGATCTGCACGGCCTACACGTACCGGGGAGAGAGGATCGAGCATTATCCGGCCAGCCTCAAGGTGCTGTCGGAATGCGAGGCGGTGTACGAGGAGCTGCCGGGCTGGCACGAGGACATCTCCGGCGCGAAGTCGCTGGACGATCTGCCGCCGAACGCGCGGCGCTACGTCGAGCGCGTGTCGGAGCTCACGGGCATTCCGATCGCGATCTTCTCGGTCGGCCGCAACCGCGACCAGACGGTTCAGGTGAAGAAGATTTATTGACAGGACCGGCGGATCGGGAAGCCAGGCGACGGTCGGTTCGGGGAATGTCCCCCGGACCGGCCGTTTCCCATTTTATGTCGTTTCCTGTTATGGCATATGTTAATGGCGCTTCTTAATTATGGCTTGATTATGGCTTGTGGCGCTTCCGCGGCCCGGATGGCCGCCCGTTCCCCGGCGCCGGCGGACGAATGCGCGTCCGCCTTCCTGTCCATAATGGTAAAAATGGCCTGAGACGCACAAATCGGGACAGGAAGGAAGATGCGGCATGTGGAAATGGTTCGACTGGCTGTGGAAGGCGGCGGCGGCCGCTTTGCTCGCCAGTTTTCTCTCGATCTGGACGACCGGCTACATCGTGAACGGCTATGTGGAGGCGCTGCTCGAGGAATACGAGATTCCGCTGGAGAAACCGCCGTTCGCGCTCTCCGGGCTGTGGGGCAGGCTGTGGGGCGTGGACGGGGCCGGCGGCGGGCTGACCGCGGTGCGGGAGCCGATCGGCGGATTCGAGGACGCGCGGAACCGGGCCGGCGGCGGTCCGAACGAACCGGACGCCGGGCGGACGGTCAGCGGCCCGGAAGCGTCGGGCGGCGAAGGCGCGGCGCAGGAACCGGCCGGTGGAGCCGCGGGCGGCATCTTGCCGGACGTCGGCCGCCTGCCCGACGGCAAGAATCCGTCGGACGGTTCAAGCCTCCGCGACGGCGGGAGCCTGCCGGACGGAGACGGAGCCCGGGAGGAAGGGGCCGTAAGCCCGCCGGGCGCCGGAAGCGACGGGTCCGGAACCGCGGACGATGAAGGGATCGCGGATCGGTACGGCACCGGAGACGGCACATTCTCCGCAGGCGCCGGGGAATCCGGCTTCGGCAGGGGACCCGAGGCCCGCGCGGGAGCGGGCGAAGCGGCCGTCTCGACGGAGGAGCTGCTCGAGGCGAAGTCGCGGCTCACCGAAGACGAGCGGAACCGGCTGTTCGCGATCCTGGTCGGCAAGGTGCCGCAGGAGGAGTGGCAGCGCATCTCCGAGCTCGCGGAAGGGGGGCTTACGGCCGAAGAGCTGCTGCAGGTGCAGCAGATCGTCGCGGCGCACCTCGACCGCGAAGAATATGATGAATTGATGGGGATTTTGGGCAAATTCTGAGGAAAATCTTAAAAAAATCTGAGGAAATATTAATCGAGCGCGGGCTTCCGACGCATTGTCCGGTTTTGGAAGTCTGTGCTACAGTTATAGGCGTGACGGCCAAAATGGGTCGTTGCGCCTATATTTTTATTTTTCAGATAATTGACAAAACGTTCCATGTTCGGACGCATCGCAAGGAGACGATCATGACCGATTACAGGGCACCGATCCGGGCGCTGATGGCGAAGGCCCGCGCCGCGCGCGCGCGTCTCGCACCCCGGATCACGGACTGGAAAGGCAAGATTCGGAGAATGGCCAGGCCGGTTGCAAGCGCGCTCTCCAGACCCCGCGCGAGATGGCTGCTTGCGGCCTGCTGCGCGGCGATTCTGCTGGTCGGAGGCGTCGCATACGGACATCATCAGGTTCAGGCTTACGTGAAAGCGAACACCGTGTCCTATTACGAGCTGTACCGGAACGGCGAGCTGATCGGCACGGTCGAATCGAAGGAAGCGGTCGAAGCGTTCCTGGACGCGAAGCGGGCGGAGCTGGCGGCCGCGAACCCGGGCATCACGATGGAGCTCGAGACCGGCGAGCTGACCTTCGTGGAGCGCAGCGAGTACAAGGCGCAGCCGCCGGATACGGCGGCGACGCTTGCGGCGCTCGAAGGGATGCTGGACAGCCACGCCGTCGGCGTCGAGGTTCGCGTGGACGGGAAGCTGATCGCCGTCGTGCCGGACGAGACGACGGCGCAGCGGGTGCTCGAACGGATCAAGTCGGAATTCGGCGGCGTTTCCGGGGACGACGCGGCGATCAGGCCGCCGGCCGTGACGGCGCTGGCCTATGACGCAAGCGCGGAGGCGGCGGCAGAGGAGCCGAAGGCGACGATCGAGTCGATCCGGATCGTGGAGCAGGTGGACATGGGCCGGGTCGAGATCGATCCCGGGCGCATTTCCGACGCCGAGACGCTCTACGAGCGGCTCGTGGAGGGCACGACGAAGAAGACGACCTACGTCGTGCAGCAGGGCGATTGCATCGTCTGCATCGCGAGCAAGTTCGACATTTCCCCCGAGATCATCTACAAGAACAATCCGTGGATCGAGGATGATCTGATCCGGGTCGGCGACGTGCTGGATCTCACGGTGCTGCAACCGTTCGTGACCGTCGAGACGGTCGAGCTGGTGTCGGAGATCGAGGAGATCGAGCCCGAAGTGATCGTTCAGAAGAACGACGAGATGCGGGTCGGCCAGCAGAAGACGATCCAGGCCGGCGTGCCGGGTTCGAAGCGCGTCACCTACCGCCTCGTGAAACAGAACGGCTGGCTGATGAGCGAGGAGATCGTGGACGAGCAGGTGCTCGAACCGGCGGTGCCGGAGATCGTCATGAAAGGCACGAAGGTCATCCGCGGGGTCGGCACGGGCAAGTTCTCCTGGCCGGTCACCGGCGCGAAAATCACGAGCAAGTTCGGCAAGCGCTGGGGCCGCCAGCACAAGGGCATCGACATCATCGGCAACAAATCGATTCTCGCGGCGGACAACGGGGTCGTCACGTTCGCGGGCCGGAAGAACGGGTTGGGCAACGCCGTCATCATCAATCATCAGAACGGTTACCAGACGGTGTACGGCCACCTCAGCAAGATCAACGTAAAGAAGGGCCAGATCGTCGAGAAGGGCGAAAAAATCGGCGTCATGGGCAACACCGGCAATTCGACGGGCACGCACCTGCATTTCGAGATCCACAAGAACGGCACGCCGAAGAACCCGCTCAACTATCTGTAATCATGCATCCGATCATCGCAAAGCACAGGAAGCATCGCTCCCCGCGGAGCGATGCTTCTTCGCGTTGAAGCGGCTCCGCACATTCGACGGGACTCGTCCGCCCGGATATGGTACACTGTTAGCAGGGCATTCTCACTTCAGACGGCGGTGATTCGCATGCAGGGCAAGATTCTCGTCGTGGACGACGAGCAGCCGATTGCGGATATTCTGAAGTTCAATCTCGAGAAGGAAGGATACGAGGTCATTCTCGCCTTCGACGGCGAACAGGCCGTCGAGCTGGCGTTCCGCGAGAAGCCGGACCTCATCCTGCTCGACTTGATGCTGCCGGTTAAGGACGGCATGGACGTCTGCCGCGAAGTGCGCGCGCGCATGTCGACGCCGATCATCATGCTGACGGCGAAGGATACGGAGCTGGACAAGGTGCTCGGACTCGAGCTGGGCGCCGACGATTACGTCACGAAGCCGTTCAGCACGCGCGAGCTGCTGGCGCGGGTGAAGGCGCACCTCCGGCGCCAGCGGAAGCTGCAGGAAGCCGCGAAGGGCGCTTCGGAAGCGGCGGAACGGCAGCCCGAGCGGCAGGGCATCCGGATCTTCAACCTGTTCATCGACACGGACATGTACGTCGTCTACAAGAACGGCGAGCCGCTGGATCTGACGCACCGCGAATTCGAGCTTGTCCATTATCTCGCGCGCAACTGCGGCAAGGTCATGACGCGCGAGCATCTGCTGCAGGCGGTGTGGGGATATGAATATTTCGGGGACGTGCGCACGGTCGACGTGGCGATCCGCCGTCTCCGCGAGAAGATCGAGGACGATCCGAGCAAGCCCGAGTACATTCTGACCCGGCGCGGGCTCGGTTACATGATGCGCAACCCGAAGGCGGGAGGCTTCGGGGGCGCATGAAGCGGATTCGCTTCTTTCACACGATCCAGGTCAAGCTGATCATCATCTACGTGCTGCTGATCCTGATCGCGATGCAGCTCATCGGGGTCTACTTCGTCAGCACGACGAAAAATTCGCTGACGCGGTCGTTCTCGGACAATTTGAACGACCAGGTCAACATGCTCACCGTGCTGGTGGAGGACGTGCTGACCTCGGATCGGACGGAAGCGGGAGAGGCGGCCGAAGCGGAGGTGGCCGAAGATCTCGGCAATCTGGTCAGCTCGCTGTTCAACATCAGCCAGGCCGAGATCCAGGTGCTGGACGCGAGCGGCCGCGTGATCGCGACGTCGGAGCCCGAGCGGCGGGACATCATCGGGCGCAAGAACACGACGCTCGCCGTCAGCCGCGCGCTGCAGGGCATCCGGGACAACGAGGAGGAGATCATCGACACGGACAATATCCGCAAAAAGGTGATCGCCCGCCCCGCCTTCGACACGTCGCGCGGACAGAGCCGGGTGGTCGGAGTCGTCTACGTCGTCGCGTCGATGGAGGATCTGTACGCGACGCTCAGGGGGATCAACCGGATATTCGTCACGGGGATGCTCATCGCCCTGGGGCTCACCGGCGTGCTCGGCGTGCTGCTCGCCCATACGATCACGAATCCGATCAAGGGGCTGACCCGTCAGGCGACGGCGCTGGCGGAAGGCCGGTTCGACGAGCAGGTGCCGGTCTATGGCGACGACGAGATCGGGCGGCTGAGCGAAGCGTTCAACTACATGACGAGCCGCCTGCAGGAGGCGCTTTCCGCGAACGAGGAGGAGAAGGAGAAGCTCGCGTCGATCCTCGCGAACATGAGCGACGGCGTCGTCGCGGCGGACGAGAACGGGCTCGTCATCGTCACGAACCGGCGCGCCCGCGAGATGCTCGGCGTGAAGAACGCCCTCGGCATGCCGATGGACGAGCTGCTCGGCATTCCGAAGGACCGGCTGCACGAGCTGCAGACGGGCGTCGAGCATTCGACCGTCGTCACGCGGCCGCTTCCGGACGGCGGCGGCGAGTGGCTGATGCACGTGACGCTGACGCCGATCTACCGCCGGGACCGGTCGATCTCCGGCGCGATCGCGGTGCTGCACGACGTCACGGAACAGGAGAAGCTCGAGCGCGCGCGGCGGGAATTCGTCGCGAACGTCTCGCATGAGCTGCGCACGCCGCTCACGACGATCAAGAGCTACGTTGAAGCGCTGGACGAAGGCGCGCTCGAAGAGCCGGAGCTGGCGAAGCGGTTCGTCGGCGTCATCCGCGCCGAATCGAACCGGATGATCCGGCTCGTGAACGATCTTCTGCACCTGTCCCGGCTCGACTCGAACCAGGAGCGGCTCAGGCCGACCGAGGTCAACGTGCGCGAGATGCTGGAAGAGGTGTCGGACCGCTTCTCTTTCCAGATGAAGCAGAAGGGAATCGGCGGCTCGGTGCTGATCGAGGACGGCATCGAGACCGCGTGGTTCGACCGGGACCAGATCGACCAGGTCCTCGACAACCTGATGTCCAATGCGATCAAGTACACGCAGGACGGCGGACACATCGAGATCTCCGCGCGGAAGCCCACGCCGGACACGGTGTCGATCAGCGTGAAGGACAACGGCATCGGCATCCCCGAGAAGGATCAGGCCCGCATCTTCGAGCGGTTCTACCGGGTCGACAAGGCGCGCTCGCGCAACATGGGCGGCACCGGTCTGGGCCTGTCCATTGCCCGGGAAATCATCAAGGCGCACGGCGGCACGATCGAGCTGGAGTCGGAGTTGGGCCGCGGCACGACGGTGACGTTCACGCTGCCGCTTCGCCGGGGAGGTGAGGCGGGATGATCGAGAAGCTGAAATCCGCGCTCCTGACCATTCTGGTCGCGCTCAGCCTCGTGCAGAGCTACCTGCTCATCAACAACTACCCCGAGATCGGCGCGACGGTCCGCACGGAACAGGAGTACATCTCGCCCGAGGAGATGGGCGATCCGCTGCGCATCGACGAGGTGCTGTATCCCGAGGACATCGTGGTGCACATGGGCGGCGACCGGCATTCGGTGCTCTATCCGGAGACGACCTATTACATCCGGATCTACGACCAGGTGACGTCCGGCGAATACCGCGGCTTCCAGCGGATCAACGCCGCATTGCGCGACTGGGACGAGCTCAGGCGGCACACGCAGGGCTTCGAGCTGCGGTTCGGCGGCGCCGTGCCCGTCGCGCTGCTCCAGAAGACGATGCAGCTCGACGGCGACATCCTGTTCCTGAACGATTCGATCGAACGCATCTGGGCGATGAGGCGGAACTATCCCGGCAGAACGATGGCGGAAATTTATTTCTTCAGCTCGGACGGGCGGACGGCGTACCTGGCCTCGCGCTCCTCGCTGACCGTCGACGACATCACGGACATCACCGTCGGCGTTGGCGGTTACATGCCGTCCTACACGCTGTGGCGCGGGGATATTTATCTGCCGGCGGAGCCGCTCGAGGCGATCGCCTACTCGTTCGGCTACACGGCGTTCACGCCGCAGCAGATGCAGCGCAGCCTGTTCTTCAACCCGAACAAGACGCGGTATCTCGAGGATCGCAGCGGTCAGGTCATCTATACGGACGGCAAACGCGGGCTCCAGCTCGAGTCCGGCGACACCTGGATGGTGTTCACCGACCCGGTGCCGATGCAGGACGGCGCGGAAAATCTGACGGACAACGTGACGGCCGCGGTGCAGTTCGTGAACCAGCACGGCGGCTGGGACGGCCGCTACCGTTTCATGCCCGGCGCGGTGAGCGAGGGGGGGCGGAACATCGCATTCCAGCAATACTATGGCCAGTATCCGCTGATCGGCGGCAACGTCCGGTACGGGCAGATCCGGCTGCTGATGCAGCAGGGAACGGCCGTCGTCTACGAGCGGTCGCTGCTCAACCTCGGCGAACGGCAGCGGAACTCCGAGATCCGCTGGCTTCCGGGAGGCGCGCGGCTGAGGTCGGCGCTGGAGACGTATGCCCGGCTGCGCGATATCGAAGCGGTGTTCCCGGCGCTGTACGTCACGCTCACGGAAGAACGGACACTCGTCATGGAGCCGGTGTGGGCTGTGCGGCTCGCCGACGGCACGATCCAGTCGGTGATGAAAGCCGCGGATCGGCGGACGCCGTCCTCCCCGTCCCACGGGGAAATGCAGTCCGCGGAGCCGTCATCCGGTTCCGGGGATGCTCCGCCGGAAGAAGGAGCCGGGCCGGATGAGAGTTCCGCGGACCAACCGTCCGATCCGGCCGTATCGGAAGGCCATGCGGAAGGCGCCGCAAGCTGGGACGGACAAGACGAATCGCCGGAAGCCGGCGGCGGGCAGGCCGAAGGCGGAGAGGGAACCGCGGAAGATACGCCCGACGGGGGCGAAGGCACGAATCCGGAGGATGGCGCGGCGGAAGCGGGAGACGGGCGGCCGGGCGACGGAGAGGCGCCGCAGGATGATGCCGGGCCGGGAGAAGAGGCTGCGGCATGATCCCCCGCGGCCGCGCCCGGACGGCGGACGCGCGGTTTCGAAAACGGCATGACCGGCCCGCGGGGCGCGAAGGCGCCAGGGACCGGACGGGCCGGCAAGACGGCGCGATGGCGCGGGAGGTGAAGCGCGATGGATTGGGGCCGGGCGAAAAGCGTGCTGATTTTCTCGTTCCTGGTGCTCAATCTGCTGCTCGGGTACCAGCTCTGGCTCAATGTCCGCGATCAGGTCGATGCGAACGTCGACCTGGCCGCGCTGCCCGAGGACACGCGGCGGATCATGCAGGAGAAGATGATCACGATCACGGCCAGCGTGCCCGGCGACACGCCGAAGATGGGCGATCTGCAGTTCCGCTATGACGGCAGCCGGGCCGCGGGCAAAATTCCGCTCGATCCGCAGGTCGACAGCAGGATTGTGTTCTCCGAACGCGAATTGATAGAAGGATTGGGGGACGCGATCACCGATCTGAAGCTGTACCGGCTGGATCCGTCGCTCGGGACGGACGAGGCGTTCGTCTTCCCCCGCATCGCCGACGACGGCCGGCCGATCTTCGACGTGAAGCTTGAACTCTATTACCGCAACCAGAAGATCGTCGCCTACCGGCAGGACCGGATCGAGACGGTGCCCGGCGAAGAGGCCGACAAGCAGACGGTGCTGCCCGCCTCCAAGGCGCTGGCGCCGCTGATCGACAACTATCTGCAGCCGGGAGCGGTCATCCGGGAAATCCGGCTCGGCTATCACGGGCAGCTCTTCAACACGGACGACATCCAGGCGGCCGAGCCTTCATGGCGGGTGCTGCTCGAGGACGGATCGGTCTATTACATCAACGCCATCAGCGGCGCCGTGGCGACCGAGCAGGACGCGGCCGCGGCCGGGACGGCCGGGGAGGCGGACGGCGTCTGAACCTCCGGCCGGCCGGACGGCCGGAAGGGACGGAATCGCCGCCCCGCGGCAACTGAACAGGAGACGCACGACAGATACGGGAGAGGACGGAACGGATGGGGCTTCGGTTTACGATTTTGGCCAGCGGTTCGACGGGCAATGCGGCGATCGTCCGGACGGACGACGCGACGCTGCTGGTTGACGCGGGATTGAGCGCGAGGAGGCTGGAGGAACGGATGCGCGAGCGCGGCATCCATCCCGCTGACATCGACGCGGTGCTCGTGACGCACGAGCACGCGGACCATGTGAGCGGACTCGGCGTCTTCGCCCGGAAATACGGGCTGCCCGTCTACGCGAACGAAGCGACGTGGGCGGCGATGGAGCGGCAGACCGCCGGCATCGCGGACGCGAACCGGAAGACGATCGCGACGGGCGGCGAGATCGAATTCGGCGGGCTGGTCGTCCGCTCGTATCCGGTGTCCCACGACGCGGCGGAACCGGTCGGCTATTGTTTCATCGCGGACGGATACAAGCTCAGCCTCGTGACGGATCTCGGCTATTTCAGCGACAGGGTGAAGGAAGCGGTCATCGACTCGGATGTGGTCGTGCTCGAGGCGAACCACGACGTCGAGATGCTGCGCATGGGACGCTATCCGTGGAACGTCAAGCGCCGCATCCTGAGCGACGTCGGCCATCTGTCGAACGAAGCGGCGGGCGAGGCGCTGGCCGAGCTGATGACGGACCGGACGAAGCGCGTCTATCTCGCCCACCTGAGCCTGGACCACAACATGCAGGAACTGGCGCGGATGACGGTGACGTCTGTTCTGGAGAGCCGCGGCATATTTTTGAAGAAGGAAGACGCTCTCCTGCAGCCGACCTGGCACGACCGGGCCACGCCCTGGGACGACGTGACGAAGCGCGTGATCGGCTGACCCCGGCGGCCGGGTCCGGGCCGCTCCGGACGCCGTCCGGAGCGGGGGAGACTTCGGATCCATGGGACGGTCAGCGCCTTCCGGCGGGCCGGATGCGTCTTGCGGCCCATTCGCCCGCGCCGGCGGCCGCGGGAAAGTTCCGGAAGACGGATGTCAGACGCCCGAAAATCGTTTATTCTTATAGATGTAGTGTGATCGGCGAAACGGACAGCCTTTCCCCTTCTGTTGAAGACGAACGCACGCCTCGGCCATCGGGAGGAGCGACGGACCCATGAGCTTGTTCGACGACGATTTCTATTCGACCCGCGTATCCCGGCACGCGCGGGATGTCGCCAGGCGTGATTGGCGTTTCAGCGGCCGCGGCGGCTGGCGGAGATGGCGCGGCGACGGCGGAGGCGGACTCCGCCCGGTATATCTTGCGTTCATATCCTCGACGGTGAGCGCCCTCGGCGCGGTGCTGCTCTTCGGCCTCATCTTCGGTTTCGGCGGACGCGGCGGAGGCGGTTCCGAGGCCGTCGCCGGCGAACCCGTCAGCGCGCCCGCGATGATCGTCGATACGGCGGAAAGGATCGTGCAGGCGTCAACCATAGGCAAACTGTCGGCGGTCAGCATCATCAACGAACAGATGCTGCCGAAGGGCGGACCATGGTTCCGCCAGGGGAACGAGCGCGATCCGGACGAGGAGCTGACGCTGCAGCAGGCGAGCCTCGGTTCGGGGGTCATTTTCCGCAAAGAAAAAGGGAAGGCGTACATCATCACGAACCACCATGTCATCGAAGGCGCCGACCAGGTGAAGGCGGTGCTGTCGAGCGGCGAAGCGCGCGAAGCGAAGATCGTCGGGAAGGATCAGATTTCGGATCTCGCGGTGCTGGAAATCGACGGTTCGGACATCGAGACGGTGGCGACGATCGGCGATTCGCGCAAGATCCGGGACGGGGATATCGTGATCGCGATCGGCAATCCGCTCGGGCTCAGCGATTCGCTGACGATGGGCATCGTGAGCAAAAGCGAGCGGGTCATTCCGGTGTCGCTCAGCCAGAACGGCGTCTACGACTGGGAGCAGGAGGTCATCCAGATCAGCGCCCAGATCAACCAGGGGAACAGCGGCGGCGCGCTCGTCAACCTGAACGGGGAAGTCGTCGGCATCAACAGCATGAAGGTGGCCGATTACGGCGTGGAAGGCGTCGGCTTCGCGATCCCGATGCACAACGTGATGCCGGTCGTCGAACAGCTCCTCAGGCTCGGCTATGTGCCGCGGCCGTATCTCGGCGTATATACGATGGATCTTGATCAATACTGGGAACAGAAGCTGTATGAAGAATGGCTCGGAGAGGACGAGGCGGACGGCGAGGACGGCGGGGAAGAGGATGACCTGAAGCTCCCGGACGACGTGAAGCGCGGCGTGATCGTGCTGGAGTCGGTCGGTCCGGCGAAGAAGGCGGGGCTCAGGTTCAACGACGTCATCGTCAAGCTGGACGACCAGCCGATCGGCAGCACGAAGGAATTGCGCAAGTATCTGTACGGGCAGAAGAAGATCGGCGAGAAAGTGATGGTGTCGTTCTACCGGGACGGCAAGCTGGAGACGGTCGAGCTGGAGCTGGCCGAGCGGATCGAGGAAGACGAATGACCGGCCGGTCCGGCGCTTCACGGCATCAGACCGGCGCATGAAGCGGAAGGAAGGCGCATTCACCGGATGTATTGCGTATGCAGGGAACACGTGGAACTGGCGATCGACCGGTTCGTCGACGAGTACGAGGACGCGCCGGACCTGGTCGATTTGAGGACGACGAAGTTCGCCGCGTGGGAGCCGCCCGCGACGTGCGACATGTGCGACCGGCCGCCGGAGATTTTGGTGGTGTGAAGGCGGAAAACCCGCGAGCCCTCCGCACAGGGGGCCGCGGGTTTCGTCTGTGTGCGGACGGCGGAGCGGACAGACACCCGGCCGGGACAGGGACAAGCCGGCCGGATCGGGGGTGAAATCTCATGCACATCCAGATCGCGGCGGTCGGCAGAATCAGGGAGAAGTATCTGGCGGACGGCATCGCGGAGTACGCGAAGCGCCTCAAGCCGTACGTGAAGTTCGAGATTCTCGAGGTGCCGGACGAGAAGGTGCCGGAGACGATGAGCCCGGCGGAGGAGGCGCAGGCGCGGGAACGCGAGGGAGAACGGCTGCTTGCGCTGATCCGGCCGGACGCGCTCGTCATCGCGCTTGCAATCGACGGCGAGCTCTGGACGAGCGAGCAGCTCGCGGCGAAGCTGCGCGATGTGGCCGTGTACGGCAGCGGACACGCGGTGTTCGTCATCGGCGGCTCGACCGGACTCTCCCCCGCCGTGCTGAAGCGCGCGCAGCACAAGCTGAGCTTCGGGCGCATGACGCTGCCCCATCAGCTCATGCGGCTCGTGCTCGCGGAGCAGATTTACCGGGCGGTGAAGATCAACCGGGGGGAGCCTTATCACAAGTAACGGCAGGTTTTTTCCCGGACAAGCGACTGCCCTCCCGGAGGATAATTTGAAGACAGGTGAAAGGATCGGGCGAATTGCTCTATATATTCGGCGGATTACCAGGCGTCGGAAAGTCCGCGTTATCATCCGCTTTGGAGCATGATGACATGATTTGAACGGCTGGGTTTGGAGCGCACAGCAATATGGATGCGAATGGTGGATGAACAATGAGATTTTACGGAACCAGCGCGGCCGAAGGGATTCCCAACCCGTTCTGCGCCTGCGCCGTGTGCGAGAATGCCCGGAAGGTCGGGGGTGCGGAGATCCGCCGTCGCTCCTTCTTCCGGATCAACGAGCAGACCAGCATCGATCTGGGCGCCGATGCCTTCCAGCAGGCGATCGACTACGGCGATTTCACGAAGTTGCAGCATGTCATCGTCACGCATACGCACGAAGACCATCTGAACTACATGATGATGAATGTGCGCAACATGGCCATCGAGAGAACGGCACAACCGTTGAACTACTATTTTACCGACCGTGCGTATGACATTGCGGACTTCTATCGCCGGAGCCGGCCCGTCATGAAAGGGCTGACGCGCGATCTGGAAGAGCGGGGCGTCATTGCGTTCCACAGGCTGGAGTTCCACAAGACCGTCGAAATCGCCGGCCTGAAGGTCACCCCGCTCAGGGGCAACCACAAGGGCAACATGGGCGAGGATTGCGCCAATTACCTCATCGAACTTGCCGACGGCAGGCGCATGTATTACGGCGTGGACACCGGCTGGTATCTGCCCGAGACCTTCGACTATCTCAAGGATTGTCGACTGGATATTCTGATCAGCGAGTGCACGTACGGCCTTACGCCGGGACGGGGACTTCAGCCGGGCGGCCACCTGGACGCCTTCAGTTGCATGGCGCTGTTCCGCCGGCTGCTGGAGCAGGGAACGATCCATCCGGCAACGGAAATCTACCTTACGCATATCAACCATCACACGTCAACGCACGCGGAACTGGCGGAATGGTTCGCGAAGCAGGAATTTCCCTGCCGGATCACGGTCGCCTACGACGGAATGGTCATTGCATAAGCCGGCAGTCGGACAAACAGCCAGCGCCATCCTGCTGCAGGATGGCGCTGGCTGTTAAAGGTTGAAGGAAGGGCAGTGTGAACAAAGCGCACCGACTTATGCCGCTTGCGCCCGCGGAGCAAATCCGGCGGGCGGTCGGGATCAACCGGGGCGACCGGGGCGGGCCGCATCATGCCGTTCAAGATAGACCATGATCTGCTTCCGGTGATGTTGGTCATGATGGACGAACATTTCCTGCAGGAAGGTTTCCAGCGTGTAGGGACCGCCGGGCATGGGTTTGGCAAGCGCTTCTTCGGGGACCTGATTGAGTTTTTTAATTAATTGCTCACGCCGGAATGCGGCTTCCCGAAGCAAATCGTGCGGCTTCATGGTTCTGCCGTAAGCGACGGATGCCTCATTGAACGCCTGGACATCGTGATGCTCCTGAAGGATGACTTCACCGGTTCGGATCAATGGGTCGAGTTTTTCCATGAAGTCCTTGTCCCAGCCCATGATGTGGCTGATGATGTCCCGGACCGACCATTTGCCCTCTTCGATGGGAGTGCAGAGCACATCCTCCGGGCAAGGCATCAAGGTTGAAATGAAGTCGATCCATTTGCCCAAGTCCCGGGAAATCCCGGCAATGGTTGCCATCCTCAACACCTCCGCGGCGTTTGGATTGACGATGGGGGAGAGGGGGACGGCCGCCCCTCCTATTCGATTCTGCTGCGCGGATCCAGGGCGTCGCGCAGCGCGTCGCCGATGTAGTTGATCGCCAGCACCGTAAGCACGATCATGAGGCCCGGGGGGATCCACAGCCAGGGCTGTCCCACGAGGACGGACAGCGACTGGGCGCCGGACAGCATGTTTCCCCAGCTCGGGGTCGGCGGCTGCACGCCGAGCCCGAGGAAGCTGAGCGCCGCTTCGTCGAGAATGGCGCCGGCCACTCCCAGGGTGGCGTAGATCAGAATCGGCGCGACCGCGTTGGGCAGAATGTGCCGGAACAGAATTCTCGGCGTGCGGTAGCCGAGCACCCGGGCGGCCTTCACGTAATCCGTCTGTTTGATCGCGAGCACATTGCCGCGGACGAGGCGCGCCACGCCCGGCCAGCCCAGGAAGCCGAGGATCAGGATGATGTTCTCGAGCCCGGGCCCCACGATGCCGGCCAACACGAGGATCAGCATGATATAGGGAAAGGAC
>Ga0207872_100684_pt1 | contig 15531 bp, 14 predicted proteins | sample Passage260B_FD_187372 | JGI IMG/M metagenome (GOLD analysis project Ga0207872, IMG submission 187372) | Cellulose adapted compost microbial communities from Newby Island Compost Facility, Milpitas, CA, USA - Passage2 60B (SPAdes) (version 2) ...
CACGTTGTCGGGGAACATGCGCGAGCTCATCAGGTCGTCGCGCGTCAGCACGTACAGCGTCTCGTACCGGTCGAACTCGCGGATGTACAGATAGTCGGGAAGCTCGTCGAGCTCCGCGCGGCCGAAGCCGGGCAGGTTCTCCCGGAGAAACGCGAGGATCCGGGGCGCCTCGTTCCGCCCCAGCTCCACCGCCTCGCGCACCGACTGCGGATCGGCGGGATTGACGTCGAAGACGAGCAGCGCGTTGACGACGACCCGGCCGTCCCGCTGGTACGTCATGTTGAGGCCGCGCAGCTTCAGCCGGTCGCTCGCCGGTTCATACCGCTCCATGATCTTGCTGAACCCGGTTCCGAAGTTCCGGTCCACGTAGGTGTTCGGCCCGTATTTCTCCCGGAGGTTCGCGATCGGATATTCCTTCAGCGTCGCCTTGCGCAGCTCGGTCCAGCGGACATTCCGGAAACGCAGCATGTAGGTCGCCGCCATGTACTCCGGGTCGGGCCCGCCGCCTTGGAACAGCGACTCGAGGCCCGGTATGCGTGTTACGCCCAGCCGTCCGGTCAGCGCCGCATGGTCGGTGTTCTCGACCCAATAGCCGGCCGTCACGCGGCGAATCCCGCCGTCCGGCGCGCGATATTCGATGAAGTCGAGGGTCCGGACATCTCCCCGCGTTCCGGTCCGGACATCCCGGATTTCGATCCCGCTCTCGATCGGAACCGGCTTCAACAGCTCATGGTAGAACGCCCCGAATTCTTCGAGCCTGCGGATCGTCCCCCGGTTGTATCCGTCGTACAGATACTTCATGCGCCCCTGCACGAGGCTGCGCCGGTTCTTGTCCCTCGGCTCGTCCAGCACGAGCATCTGCCCCTGAAGGAGCTGCCCGCCCGGCCCGGGGCGCGGATCGAGGATCAGCACGCTCCTGCCGTGGTCATGCGCCGCCCGCGCGAGCAGCACGCCCTCGATCTCGCTGCCGATGACGACGACGTCGTAAGCCTCGCACGGATCGGGACAGCGGCCGTCGTCCGTCCCCGCCAGGGGCTGCGCGGACGCCTTGAATTTCGCCGCCGCGCCGTATGGCGGGCCGATCAGCCATTGCTGCCCCGCCGCGGACGGCAACGCGATCAGGAGCGCGGCCAGCGCCAACAGCATGTTGCGAATCAAACCCGTTCACTCCCCGAATCTTCGATGCCGGATCCGTCGGCCCGTCCGGCCGATCGCCGAATCCCGGACAAAAAAAGAATCCGCCGACAGTCGGAACGTCCTCCCGTCAGCGGCACTTCACCGACCGTTCCCTGCTGTGGCGCCCGGTTCCGGCCGAGCGCCTCACGGCAGCGCATGGCTCCAGTCGTGCGCGGCGTTCGCCTCGAGGAACCGCTCGCAGTCGAGCGCCGCCATGCAGCCGCTGCCCGCCGCCGTGATGGCCTGGCGGTACTTCCGGTCCTGCACGTCGCCGCAGGCGAACACGCCCGGCACGCTGGTCTCGGTCGTCCCCGGCTTCACGACGATGTAGCCCAGCTCGTCGGTCTCGATCTGGCCGTCCAGGAACTTCGTGTTCGGCGTATGGCCGATCGCGACGAAGACGCCCTCGCCCTCGATCAGCTCTTCCTCTCCCGTCTCGTTGTTGCGCACCTTCAGTCCGGTGACGCCGAGCGGGCCGGCCATGACCTCAAGCGGTGTCCGGTTCAGATGCCAGGTGATCTTCTCGTTCGCCCGCGCGCGCTCCTGCATGATCTTCGACGCGCGCAGCTCGGTCCGGCGATGCACCAGCTTCACTTCCGTCGCGAAGCGCGTGAGGAAGGTCGCCTCCTCCATCGCCGAATCGCCGCCGCCGACCACGATGATCCGCTTTCCGCGGAAGAAGAACCCGTCGCAGGTCGCGCACGTGCTGACGCCGCGGCCGACGTTCTCCTGCTCTCCCGGGATGCCGAGATATTTCGCGGACGCCCCGGTCGAGATGATCAGCGTCTCCGCCTTGAGCGGCTCGCCCATCCCTTCCACCTCGAGCGTGAACGGCCGCTTCGACAGATCGACGCGGTTCACCCAGCCCGACTTGAACACGGCGCCGAACCGCTCGGCCTGCTTGCGCATGTTGTCCATGAGCTCGGGGCCCATGATGCCGTCCGGGAATCCCGGGAAATTCTCGACCTCCGTCGTCGTCGTGAGCTGGCCGCCCGGCTGCGGCCCTTCGATGACGAGCGGGTTCAGATTCGCCCGCGCCAGATAGATGGCGGCCGTCAGGCCCGCCGGCCCCGTGCCGATGATGATCGTCCGATATACCGTCATTCCGGTGCACCTCCTGTCTCGCTCAACGCGCGCTTCGCCTTCAGCTTCTCCCGGATGCCGCACACCTCGTCGATCCGGCGGACGTGGCGGCTCACGGTCGCCGCCGACACGCCGTAGCGCGCCGCCGCCTCCTCGACGGTGATGTCCCGGCGGTGCATCAGCGCCGTCAGATACTCGAGCGCCGCCGCCCAGCCTTCGGCCTTGCGGATGACCGGCGTCTCGGGATACAGCCGCTGCAGGAACTCCGCCCACAGCTCCAGCAGATCGTGCTGCTGAGCCGCGTCGGCGCGGTTCCGCATGCGCTGCAGCGCCGCCTCGGCCACCGCCTGCCAGCCCGCGCTTCCGGCCCCGGGGCGGATCGGCAGCCTGCCCGCCTCGACGATCATCCGCTCCCCGCCGAACACGGCTTCGACCGGATCGGCGTCGCCGATGCCGCGCAGCACGAACAACGCCACGCGCTTAAGCATGTCGTCTTCTCCGGGCTGCTGCAGAAATTCGCGCAGCGCCGCCTTCACCTCGTCGTCCCGGACGAGGCTGAACGCCTGGATGACCTGCAGCTTCATCCGCCGGTCGCCGTGGCGCAGCGCCCAGAAGAACGACGAGCGGACGAGCGGATCCCGCTTCATCCGCTCGGGCAGCTCGGAGCCGTCGCCCTCCCAGCGCCGGAGCTGTTCCTCGAACGGCAGATGGTAATGATAGCTGGACGGCGGAGCCATCGCGCCGGATTTCAGCTCATCCAGATGCTGCAGATAATAGTCGGCCACGCCCGACTCCGGATCGAGGCGCGCCGCCTCCCGCCACAGCCGCCCGGCTTCCGCGAACCGGCCGATGTTGCTGGCCGCGACGGCCGTATAATGGAGGAGGCACGGGTCCCGGTGCCCGGACAGCTCGCGGAGCAGCCGGCGGAAATGAAGGTACGCCGCCTCGTGCTCCCCGAGAATGCCCAGCGTCGTCGCCAGCTTGAAGGCGAGATCCGGCTGCGTCGGCACCAGCTTGCGAAGCGCCCCGACGATCGCGAGCGCCTCCTCCCGGCTGTCGCCCTGCATGCGGAAGATCGCGAGATTGCACAGCGCGTGCAGGTTGCCCGGATCCGCCTCCAGCACTTCCCGGACGGTGTCCGCCGCCTGGTCGAACAGCCCCATGTAATAATAGGCGAGCGCCAGATTGTTGCGCGCCGGCAGAAAACCGGGCTGCTCCGCGATGACCGACTTCAGCAGCCGGACCGCCTCGACGAACTTCCCTTCCTCGAGCAGCAGCCGGGCGCGGTCGTGATCGTTCAGCAGTCCGCGCGCCCTGGCGGCCGGCCGCCGGGGCGGCCGTTCCAGCTCGTATTGGAGGAGGTCCATCATCTCTTCCGCTTCCTCGAGGAACTGGCCGTCCGTGTCCTCCTCCAGGTACTGGACGAGCGCTTGCTCCGCCTCCTCGTACATCTCCATGTTCGCATAATTGTTCGCCATATAGAACCAGCATTCCGTCATCGACGGGTCGAGTTCGTCCAGCACCCGCTTCAGAATGCTGTTCGATTCCTCGTAATTGCCCATCTCGGACAGAATGCCCGCCATGTTGCAATGATTCACCGGATTGTCCGGCTCGTATTCGAGCACTTTGCGGAAATAGCGGAGGGCCTTGTCGTAGCGGCAGCGGTCCAGCGAGCGGACCGCCCGTTCATGGAAGAACGCGGCATCCAGGCGGATCGGGATGACGTTCGACCGGGGCGCCGCCTTTTTCCCTTTTCCCATGCGAACAGGCACCTCCCGCTTTTCCGGATGATGGATCGATTATCGATTATAGCACATATAGCACAGCGCGCCGCCGCGTACACGGGGACGCGGGCGCTGCGGATCGCGGTCAAACCGGAAGCCGCCGCCATCCGTTCGCCGCCCGCGCCTCCCGGCGCCGGTCCGGCGCGCCGTCAGACGCCCGCATTCTTGAACAGCGTGCTGATCGAGCCGCCCTGGATGATGATCCGGGTCGCTTCGGCCAACATCGGCGCGACGCTGATGACGTGGAACCGGCTTTCGTCCAGGTCCGGCTGGAAGATGGAATCCGTCACGACCACTTCGCGGATGTTCGGATGATTGAGCCGTTCGATCGCCGGCTTCGAGAACACCGGATGCGTCGCGCAGACGATCGCGTCTTCCGCGCCGCGCTCCTTCAGGCTCTCGACGACGTTGACGATCGTCGACCCGGTGTCGATCAGATCCTCGATGATGATCGGCGTATGCCCCTCGACATCCCCGATGACATGCGTGATGACGGATTCGTTGTGCTTCGGCCTTTTCTTGATCATGATAGCGAAAGGCGCATGCAGGTAGTTGGCCAGCTTTTCCGCCGTCGACGCCCGTCCGGCGTCCGGCGAGACGACGACCGGTTTGGGAATGTTCTTCGACTTCAGATAGTCGCTGATCAGATCAAGCGCGGTCAGATGGTCCACCGGGATGTTGAAAAATCCCTGGATCGCCGGCGCGTGCAGATCAAGCGTGATGATCCGGTCCGCGCCCACCGTCGTCAGCACGTCCGCCACCATCTTCGCCGAGATCGGCTCCCGCGGCGCCGACTTGCGCTCCTGCCGCGCGTAGCCGTAATAGGGAACGATGATGTTGATCGTCCGCGCCGACGCCCGCTTCGCCGCGTCGATCATGACGAGCAGTTCGACGAAATGCTCGTTGACCGGATAGGAGAACGTCTGGACGAGGAAGACGTCGCGGTTGCGAACCGATTCCTCGTAGTGAACGTAGACTTCGCCGTTCTTGAAACGCGAAATCTTGATCCTCCCCAGGCTGACGCCGAGTTCGGCGCAAATGCGCTCCGCCAGCAACTGATTGGAAGATCCGGAGAAGATGCGCACCTTGTCGCTAAACATGATACCCTCCCGAAAAATTGCGAATCCGATACAAGCCGCATGCCAACTTCATTATACATCGGCGACGGGCTTTTTCAAAAATCGACGGCCATCCGCCTGCGTCCCTCGAAAACCGCAAGCTGACGGCATCCGGCGGCCCTGAGCGCCTCCCGCGCCCGGTCGAGATGCTCCGCGACCCGCTCCGGCTGGTGCGCGTCCGAGCCGAGCGTGATCGGGATGCCGAGCTCGAGCGCCTTCGCGATCATCCGGTCCGACGGAAACATCTCCGCGCACGGCATCCGGAGCCCCGAGGCGTTCAGCTCGATCGCAAGACCGGCCTTCGCGACCGCCTCGAGCGCCATGTCCTCGAGATGCGTCACGTCGCCCTCCGGCCGCACGCCGAACCGCTTGACGACGTCGATGTGGCCGATCACATCGTAGAAGCCGGTCGCCGCCGCCTTGCGCACCGCGTCGTAATATTGCTCGTACACGTCCATCGGGTCGCGGCCCTTCCAGCCTTCCGTCTGCCGGTAGTCCGTGATGTCCCACTCGCCGAGAAAATGGACCGAGCCGATCACGTAATCCCACGGATAGCCGCGCACGATCCGCTCGATCGCCTCTTCATGTCCCTCGATGTAGTCGGCCTCGATCCCGACGCGGACCGCGATCCGGCCTTTGTATTTTTCCTTCAGCTCCAACGCTTCTTCCACATAACGCGGCAGCTCGTCCATCGGCATCGCCATGCCGGGCCAGTAGACGGCCGGATCGACATGGACGAGCGGCATGTGGTCGGACAGCCCGATGTGATCGAGCCCGATTCCGATCGCCCGCCGGATGTAATCCTCCAGCGAACCCTCGGCGTGTCCGCAGCGCACATGATGGGTATGATAATCGATCCTCATGGTTCCCTCATCGCATCTTGTTCGTCGTCGGTTTGCCCATGCGGCTCTCGAGCTCCGCCAGCACATCGTCCAGCGGCAGCCCGCGCTCCCTGAGCAGCACCATCAGGTGGAACAGAAGATCCGCCGTCTCGTACCGCAGCTCGCCGTTGTCCCGGTTCTTCGCCCCGATGATGACCTCCGCCGTCTCCTCGCCGACTTTCTTCAGAATCTTGTCGAGGCCCTTCTCGAACAGATACGTCGTGTAGGCCCCCTCCGGCCGCTCCGCGTAGCGCCGGGCGATCACGGCCTCGAGCTCGTTCAGCACGCGGAACCGGTCGGCCGCCGGCTCGCGCCCGACCTCCCCGTCCCGGACGATGTCCTGATGGAAACAGCTGTACCGGCCCGTGTGGCAGGCCGGCCCGATCTGCTCGACCCGCACGAGCAGCGCGTCCCCGTCGCAATCGTACGCGATCGATCGCACCTTCTGCTTGTGCCCGCTGGTCGCGCCCTTGTTCCAGAGCTCCCCGCGGGACCGGCTCCAGAACCAGGTCTCCCCGGTCTCGAGCGTCTTCGCGAGCGACTCGCGGTTCATGTACGCGAGCATCAGCACTTCCTTGCTGACCGCGTCCTGGACAACGGCCGGCACGAGCCCGTCATCGCCCCACCGGATGGCCGCCTCCAGTTCCGGATTCAGTCCGCCCATCGCACTTCCACTCCCCTGCGGCGCAGATCCGCCTTGACCTCGCCGATCGTCATCTCCTTGTAATGGAACACCGAAGCCGCCAGGCCCGCATCCGCGAGACCTTCCGTGAACACCTCGTGGAAGTGCTCGACCCTGCCGGCGCCGCCCGACGCGATGACCGGTATCGACACCCGCTCCGACACGGCGCGCGTCAGCGCGATGTCGAAGCCGTCCTTCGTGCCGTCCCGGTCCATGCTGGTGAGCAGAATCTCGCCGGCGCCGAGCGCCTCGGCCCGCTGCGCCCACTCGAGCGCGCGGATGCCGGTCGCCCTCCGGCCCCCGTGCGTATAGACTTCCCATTCGCCCCATTCGGGATTGAACTTCGCGTCGATCGCGACGACGATGCACTGCGCGCCGAAGATGCGCGAGCCTTCCGCGATCAGATCGGGATTCCGCACCGCCGCCGTGTTGATGCCGATCTTGTCCGCGCCGGCGCGCAGCAGCGCCCGCATGTCGTCGACATGCGCGATCCCGCCGCCGACGGTGAACGGAATCGTGATCTCGGCGGCCGTCCGCCGCACGACGTCAATCATCGTCTTCCGCCCTTCGTGGGAAGCCGAGATATCGAGGAAGACGAGCTCGTCCGCCCCTTCCCGGTCGTACGCCGCCGCGAGCTCGACCGGGTCGCCGGCGTCGCGCAGATTGACGAAGTTGACGCCCTTCACGACGCGGCCGTCCTTCACATCCAGACACGGGATGATCCGTTTCGCTAACATCATGGCTCCTTTCCGCGCGTACAGTCCGGCCGGATCGCGCCTCAGGCCCGCATCCTTCCGGACTGCGCATCGCTATGCAACCTGTCGGTTCGGGGGGTGCCCGGACCGAAAGCGATCGCCCCCGGGCGTTCACCGGCCAATCCAGCCGGGCATCACCGCTCCTGGTCGATCGTCCCCGGAGCGTCCCACGGCCTTGTCCGGCCCCGGACGCCCGGCATTAACGACCCGAGCCGAACATCCCGGGGGTCATCGGTTTTTCCCGGCGCCCCCGGACATCTCCGTTTCGGAGTTCACGCCCCTTCATCGCCGTCGCCCGCGGTCAGCGCCAGGAACCGGCCGAGCAGTTTCATGCCCAGCTCGCCGCTCTTCTCGGGATGGAACTGCATCCCGTACAGGGCCCCGCGGCCGACGATCGCCGCGACCGGACCGTGGTAGTCCGTCGTCGCGATGAGATCCCCGGCTTCCTCCGGCAGGACATGATACGAATGCACGAAATAGACGTGTCCGGGCTCAAGCCCGGCGGTCAGCGGGCTCTCCCGCTCGAACTTCAGGCGGTTCCAGCCCATGTGCGGCACCTTGAACGGCCCGCGGAACCGGACGACGCAGCCGGGCAGAAGCCCGAGTCCTTCATGCCGCCCGTGCTCCTCGCTCTCGCCGAACAGAAGCTGCATCCCGAGGCAGATGCCGAGCATCGGCCTGCCCGACCGGGCAAAAGCCTTCGCCGCCTCGTCCAGCCCGCTCGCGCGCAGGTTGCGCATCGCGTCGCCGAACGCGCCGACGCCGGGCAGAATCGCGCCGTCCGCGGCGAGGATCTCGCCGGGATCGCCGGTCACCTTCGCCTCGTGGCCGAGCCGTTCGACCGCCTTGCTGACGCTGTGCAGATTGCCCATCCCGTAGTCGATGATCGCGATCATCCGCTCACAGCACTCCCTTGGTCGACGGGACGCCCGTCACGCGCGGATCGATGCTTGACGCTTCATCCAGCGCCCGGCCCATCGCCTTGAACACCGCCTCGATCATATGGTGGGTGTTGCGTCCGTAATGCACGATGACGTGCAGCGTAATGCGCGCCTCCAGCGCCAGCTTCCACAGGAACTCGTGCACGAGCTCGACGTGAAAGCTGCCGACCGTCTGCGCCGGGTATTCCGCCCGGTACTCCAGGTGCGGCCGGTTGCTGATGTCGATCACGACCTGCGCCAGCGCTTCGTCCATCGGCACGAACGCGTTTCCGTAGCGCCTGATGCCGCGCTTGTCGCCGAGCGCTTCGCGGATCGCCCGGCCGAGGCAGATGCCGATGTCCTCGACCGTGTGGTGGTCGTCGACCTCGACATCGCCTGTGGCCTGCACCTTCAGATCGAAGTGGCCGTGTTTCGCGAAGAGATCGAGCATGTGATTGAGGAACGGCACGTCCGTCTCGATCGACGTCTCGCCCGTGCCGTCGAGCGCGAAGCTCAGCTTGATGTCCGTTTCGCCTGTCGCGCGGGCGATGTCCGCCGCGCGTCTGACCGGTTCCGTCATCGCTTCAGCCTTCCTTCTTCCATGATCAAAATAACACGATTCCGACCGGCGGAAACGCCGTTTCCCGTCAGCCTTCCCGACGCAGCCGGACTTCGACGGCGCGGGCGTGGGCTTCGAGCCCCTCGCGCCGGGCCAGCGCCATGATCTTCGCGCCGTGCGCCATCAGCGCTTCCCGGCTGTAGCGGATCAGACTCGAGGTCTTCACGAAGTCGTCGACGCCGAGCGCCGAAGCGAACCGCGCCGTGCCGTTCGTCGGCAGGATGTGGTTCGGACCGGCGAAGTAGTCGCCGACCGGTTCCGTGCTGCATTCCCCGAGGAAAATCGCGCCCGCATTCTCGATCCGCCCGACGACCGCCATCGGATCCGCCGTCATGATCTCGAGATGCTCCGGCGCCAGCCGGTTGACGACCGCGATCGCCTCCTCGAGCGAATCCGCCTTGAGAATCGCGCCGTAATCGTCGATCGACTTGCGCGCGATCGCCGCCCGCGGCAGATCGGCGAGCTGCCGCTCCACCTCGTCCCTGACCGCCCGGGCCAGCGCCTCGGACGTCGTCACGAGCACCGCGGACGCCATCTCGTCGTGCTCCGCCTGCGACAGCAGGTCCGCCGCGACATGGACGGGATCGGCCGTCTCGTCGGCCAGCACGACGATCTCGCTCGGCCCGGCAATGCTGTCGATGTCGACCGCGCCGTATACCTCGCGCTTTGCGAGCGCGACGTAGATGTTGCCGGGGCCGCAGATCTTGTCCACCGGCGCGATCGTCTCCGTGCCGTAGGCGAGCGCGGCGATCGCCTGCGCGCCGCCGACCCGGTAAATTTCCTGCACCCCCGCCTCGGCCGCCGCGACGAGAATGTACGGGTTGATGCCCGGTTCGCCGCCCGTCGCCGGCGGCGTCACCATGACGATCCCGGGCACGCCGGCCACCTTCGCGGGAATGACGTTCATCAGGACGGACGACGGATAGGCCGCCTTGCCGCCCGGAACATAGACGCCGACCCGCCGGAGCGGACGGACGATCTGGCCGAGCAGCGTGCCGTCCGGCGACGGTTCCATCCACGACTTCCGTTTCTGCTTCTCGTGGAACGCGCGGATGTTCGCGGCCGCCTCGCGGATCGCCGCGAGGAACTCCGCGTCCACCCGGCCGTACGCATCCCGGATTTCCTCCTCCGTCACCCGAAGCTCCGCCGGCGTGAGCTTGACGCCGTCGAACCGCTCGGTATACCGGATTAGCGCCGCGTCGCCCTCCGCCCGCACCGCCGCGACGATTTCGCGCACCGCCGCGTTCTGTTCCGGGGTGCCGTATTCGACTTCGCGCTTCAGATGGAATTCGCCCGCCGCCATGATGCGCATGGCCCACACCTCCCGCTGTGATTGCGTCCCTGCGATGCGGTGCGAGGATGCACCTGTACACGGGACTATCGTCGAATTGGTTCAACATCATGCGCCATGGTTCGACGTCGTGCAAAAATGCACCACATTCGCGAATCAACCGCCGAGATGGCCCAACGTAGTGCAAAAATGCATCATATTCGCGCACGGGACACCGGAATCGCCCGACATGGTGCAACTTTGCACCATATTCGCCGGTCTCCGCGGAACCGCCCGAATATCGTGCGGACCCCCGGGTCAGCCGATCGCGGGATCGCGCCGCCGCCCGCCTGGCGGCACATCGCCATGCGCCAACCTGCCGTCGATCCTGCGCGGTTCATTCCCGTCGCCTTTCCGCGCCGCCGCCAATCCGGCGACCCTCCTCCGGATGACGCAGCCTGCCTGCAAGCCCGGCAACGTGCACGGCGCCGTCACGACGGGGCCCTGCGCTGCAACGTCTGCTGCAGCCGGTCGCACAGGGCCTGGATCGCCTCGTTCTTCATCCGGTAGCTGACCCGGTTGGCGATGAGCCGGCTCGTCACGTCGAACATGACCTCCATCTCGACGAGGCCGTTCTCCCGCAGCGTCGCGCCCGTCTCGACCATGTCGACGATCCGGTCCGCGAGGCCGACGAGCGGCGCCAGCTCGATCGAGCCGTTCAGCTTGATCACCTCGACCTGCTGCCCGCGCTCGCGGAAATACTGCGACGCGACGTTCGGATACTTCGTCGCGACGCGCGGATGGGCGACCGGCTTCCAGTCCGGCAGCCCGATCACCGACATCCGGCACTTCGCGATGCCCAGATCGAGCAGCTCGTACACGTCCCTGTTCTCCTCCATCAGCACGTCCTTGCCGACGACGCCGATATCGGCCACGCCGTACTCGACATAGGTCGGCACGTCGACCGGCTTGGCCATGATGAACGACATCCCCGCCTCGGGAACGTCGAAGATCAGCCTGCGGCTGTCGTCGAAATCGTCCGGGATCGGCAAGCCCGCATCCCGGAACAGCTGCGACGCCTGCTTGTAAATGCGCCCCTTCGGCATCGCGACCATCAGCTTGTCACGCACCGCCGTCACCTCCCGCGGCCGACGGTCCGAAGAAGCGTTCGAACCGCTCGTACGCCGCGCCGTTGTACCGGATCGGCCCGTCTTCCCGGCGCAGCCGCTTCAACGCCTCGGCCTCCGCGGCCGTCATCCGCGCCGTCACGGCGACCAGCCCCTCGGCCCGCAAGCGGCCCGCTTCGGCCAGCGCGGCGGTCCGCCCGGCATCGTCGTAACCGATCAGCACCCGGCCCCTGCCCGTGTCGTCCGCGCCGACGTCCACGAGGTCGAGGATCCGCGTCGTCTTCAGCGCGAAACCGGTCGCCGGAGCCGGCCGGCCGAACTGCGCCAGCAGATTGTCGTACCGTCCCCCGCTCGCGACGGGGAACCCGAGATCCGCCGCGTATCCCTCGAACGTCATGCCGGTATAATAGGAGAAATCGCCGATCATCGTCAGATCGATCAGCACGTGCTCCGTCACGCCGTACGCGTCGAGCACGTCCCAGATCGCGCACAGATGGTCGATGGCTTGCCGCGCCGACGGATCCGAACTCAGGTCCTTCGCCTGGCGGCACGTCTCCCGGCGGCCGCGCAGCCGCAGGATGTCCTCGAGATCCCGCTCCGCCTGCGGATCAAGTCCGAGCGAACGAAGCCGCTCCCGATAGCCGACGTGGTCGCGGCGAAGCAGATGCGCCTTCAGCTCCTCCTGCGCGTCGGCGTTTCCGCTGAGCTTCTCGCCCAGCAGCCCGTTCAGGAAGCCGACGTGGCCGATCGCGATCTTGAACCGCTCCACGCCCGCCGCCTGAAGCGAGGCGATCGCGAGCGCGACGACTTCGGCGTCCGCCTCGGGCGACGGATCGCCGATCAGCTCGACGCCGGTCTGGAAGAACTCCGCCTCCCGGCCCGCCTCCTCCTCGATCGCGCGGAACACGTTCGCGTGGTAGGAGAGCCTGAGCGGCAGCGGCGCGTCCCGGAGCAGCGACGCGGCGACGCGCGCGATCGGCGCCGTCATGTCGGAGCGCAGCACGAGCGTCATGCCCCGGTTGTTGAGCAGCTTGAACAGCTTGCTGTCCGACGTCGCGCTCGCGACGCCCACCGTATCGTAATATTCCATGGTCGGCGTCATGATCTGCTCGTAGCCCCAGCGTCTCATGCAATCGAGCACCCGCAGTTCGACATGCCGGAGCTTCGCCACGACATGGGGCAGATAATCCCTGACGCCGGCCGGTTTCTCGAAACCTCTGGGTTTGGCCATGTTGGGGTCACCTGCTGATGTTGCTTCATCGTATTAAAGCGTTAATATGTTACCATGCTACCATACTACCAAAATAAAGGGATTGATCGTATCGTAACACGTAAGGGCGGCCCCGTCAAGCCGAGGCCGCCGTCAAGTACCGCTTCCGGACCGGATTTTGTAGCTTCCCGTCATTTCCCCGTCCGTCAGCTCCAATCCGTTCAGTTGTCCGCCGAAAACACAACCGCCGTCAATCCCGATCTTGTCCCCGCCGTGCCAAATGTCGTCCGAACCGTGTATGTACCGCGCGGGGGTATGGCCGAACACGACGATTTTATCCAGGTTCGTCGCATGCAGCCAGAAATCTTCCCTGATCGTCAGCAGATCCCGGACATCCTGCTCCTGCGGACCGCCTTTCGCCGGCCGAAGCCCGGCGTGGACGAAGAGATGTTTCTCATCCTCATGCCAGAACGGGAGATTTTTCAGGAAATGCAGATGCGAAGCATATTCCCTCGCGATGAACGCCCGGTACCGGTCGAGTTGCTCCGGCTCGATGCTTTCCAATCCGCAGTAGCTTCGGAGCGTTTCCGTTCCGCCGAACCTGAAGAAACGTTCGATCTCGCCCTCCGAAGCGCGATTCTCCATGACCCGGACGAAGCGGTAATCATGATTTCCCTGCAGGGCGATGGCGCCCTGTTCTGTCAGCCGCTTGACCAGCTCTACCGTTTCCTTGCTGCACGGCCCCCTGCTGACATAGTCGCCGAGCAGGATCAGCCTGTCCCGTTTGGCGTCATATCCGGCCGCTTCGAGCAGCTCCTCGAAGTGACGATAACAGCCATGGATGTCGCTGATGACCAGCGTTCGCTCCTTGCGCACTCCGCGATCCCTCCGTCCCGGCCGACATTCACAGACGCAATGTACCAATTGTAAAGCGGCCCCGTCAAGCCGGAGCCGCCCCGCTTCCTTCCGTTTATCCGAAGTATTGCGCAAGTTCGCGCAGCGAAACGTCGATGTCGCCATTTTTCTCGATCCACGACCCACGACCGGATCCGGCTGTTCACCAGCTGCCGTCCGGCGTTCCAGGCCCGGCGCGGATGGCATCCGCTCCGGTCCGCCTTCTCCAGCTCCGCAAGCGCCGAGCTCCGGAGCGGTTGCACCCGCGTCGCGAACCTTGAAGCGACCGATTTCCGCGCCGGTCGAGCCGCACATCGCGCTTGGGAGCCGCCATGCCCGCCGTCAACCCCGTGCCGCCGCACCCTCCGTGGAACCGCCATGCCCGCCGTCACCCCCGTGCCGCCGCGCCGTCCGTGGAACCGCCATGCCCGCCGTCAGTCCCGAGCCGCCGGTCCGCGTCCCATGCTCCTTCCATTCCCCGGGGCCGCCCGGCTTCAGACCCGGTGCCGCCGATTCCGGATCGCCCGCGTGAACAGCCAGGCCAGCAGCGCCGCGAGCGCAAGCCCGCCCGCCCACAGCACCGCCGGCTCCGTCGCTTCCCGCACGGTCGGATGCCGCGATGCCGGCCCGTCCTGCGGCACGAGCCGCTCGTAGATGGTTTTCACCTTGAGCCCGTACCGGGCGAGGTACCGGTCCACTTCCTCCTGGCTGAAGTATGGCGATTCCGCCCGTCCGTTCTTCAGCTTGATGCTGCCCAGAGAACCGCCGGCGATCTCGTGGCGGCCGTCCGCCGTCTTCCGGAGCAGGACGAGATAGGTGGATCCCTTGTCGAGTGCGCCTTCCCCGTATTCCCGCGGGGCAAACGCCGTCATCTCCGCCTTCCGGTCGAGCCCGCCCTTGAGCGGAATGTCGACGCGGAACGTATACCGGTGCCCCGTCTCGCCGTCCGCCGAACGGCCGGTCACCGTACCCACGAACACGATGTCCGCGCGTACCGACAGCTCATCGAGGGACGGGGCTGGAAATTGAAGCGCTTCCACTTTTCGGGAGGCGAAACCCGCTCCGGACAGCGCCGCCCACAAGGCCAACAAAACGGCGAACCCCGTCCGGACGCTTCGGCCGCATATCCGAATCCGGTGCACGTCTGCCCCTCCCCTTCGCAGCGCATTCCCTCCTATACATAGGACGCGGAGAGAGGCGTCAACGTTTCACCGGATCATGCATTTTTTCGCCGACCTTCCGTTCCGTATCCGGTCCCTTTTCCTTGTCCGCCCGGAGATCCCGCAGCGGATTGCCGCCGACAAACGCGCCGGGAGGCACGTCCCGGTGGACGACGGAACCGGCCGCGACGACGGCGCCGTCGCCGATCGTTACGCCGGGCAGAATCGTCACGTTCGCGCCGATCATCACGTTGTCTCCGATCACGACGTCGCCGAGCCGGTATTCCCGGATCAGATATTCGTGCGCCAGAATCGTCGAGTTGTAACCGATGATCGTGTTGTTTCCGACCTTGATCCGTTCGGGAAAGAAGACGTCCACCATCACCATGAGGCCGAACGCCGTGTGCCGGCCGACCTTCATGCCGAGCACGCGCCGGTAGATCCAGTTCTTGAGCGGCAGCGACGGACAATAACGGGCCAGCTGGATGAAAATGAAATTCCGTACCGCCTTCATCCGGCTGACCGTCTTGTAAATCTGCCACAGCGAATTCGGTCCCTCGACCGGATATCGCTCCACGTTCCTCACGGCGTTCTCCGCTCCAATCCCGCAAGTTCGCACAGGTCGCGCATGTCGCGGATGATGTGCCGCGCGCCCGCCTCCAGCAGCACCCGCTCGCCTTTGAGCGACCAGGCGACGCCGACCGGCACGGCCCCGGCCGCGATGGCCGACATCATGTCGGCCGGGCTGTCGCCGACCATGAGCGCCCGGTCGGGGCTTGCGCCGAGCGCCCCGAGCGCCTTGAGCACCGGCTCGGGATGCGGCTTCGGATGCTCCACGTCGTCGAGCGCCAC
>Ga0207872_100685_pt1 | contig 15470 bp, 13 predicted proteins | sample Passage260B_FD_187372 | JGI IMG/M metagenome (GOLD analysis project Ga0207872, IMG submission 187372) | Cellulose adapted compost microbial communities from Newby Island Compost Facility, Milpitas, CA, USA - Passage2 60B (SPAdes) (version 2) ...
CGGCGGGCGTCGAGCCCTGCAGCGCGCCGCTTCTCCACACCCGCGTGAGGAACGCGTCGATCGTCCGATGGACGCGGGACCAGAGCCGCTCGTCGTTCGGTTCGAAGACGACCCAGTTCGTGCCGACCTTGATCGACTGCTCGATGAAGATGAACAGCCTGCGCACGTTGACGTATTTCCACAGCGCGTTCGACGAGAGGGTGCGCGCGCCCCAGACGCGGATGCCCTGGCCGGTGAACGAACGGATCAGGTTGACGCCCTTCGGGTTGAGGATGTCCTGTTCGCCCGTGTTGTACTGGACCGCCAGGCCCGTGACGCCGCGGAGCACCTCGTTGGCCGGCGCCTTCTCCACGCCGCGCGTGTTGTCGCTGCGCGCGTATACGCCCGCGATCGAGCCGGACGGCGGAATGAAGATGTTCCGCTTCTCCAGCGGGTCGAACACCTGCACCCACGGATTGTACATCGCCGCGTAGCTCGTATCGAAAATGTCGCGGTACGCGAGCACGTCCTGCACCTTCGTCTTGTCCGGCGGCAGATCCAGAATCGCGAAGCGGCTGCCAAGATTTTCGCAATGCGCGACCAGCGCGAGCTGGACTTCGGGGATCGTGACGCCCGGAACCGCCATGATGCTCACTTCGTCATTGTCGACGAAGGCCTGGATGCCGGTGCGCTTGCCGGGACCGCGGTCTTCGCCGATGAAGTCCGACGCGGACACACCCGACAGCGAACCGTCCGAGCCGCCCGACAGCGTGACGACGCGCCGGTCGTATTCGGCGAACAGCGCCGCCGCGTCGGCATCGCGCCGCGCTTCGATGCTCACGAGCTCGGAGCCGGAAGCCGCCTTGTTCACATAGTTCGGCGCGGACGCGTTGAACGAGCAGTTCTCGAACGTCTCCGACTGATCGCCGAACACGACATGGACGTTGAACTCGAGCGTGGACAGCGTCTTCTGCGGCACGAGGCCGGTGTCCACCACGTCTTCGCCGAGGGAAGCGGACAGCTCGATCACGTTGTCGCGGGCCGACCTGACGACGGCGGTCGTCTTCGAATCGCCGGACGAGAACACGACCGTGTCGCCTTCCAGGAATCCGGCGCTGTTCTTGACGCGGTACTTGCCGCCGCCCAGGTCTTCGAAGATCTGGGTCTTCGCCTTGCTGGACGGCTCGATGTGCACCTCGACCTGGTTGCCCCAGGAACCCGGGTTCGCCGCGGTGACGACGAAGAAATCGTCCTTGCCCGACGCGATCTTCGCGTCGGAAGGCGCGACGCGCATGATGTAGGCGCGCGAACCGCCGTTCGTGAAGAATTGCTCGACGGCGTAGGCGAGGAAGCGGTAGTTGCCGAACTGGTTGTCGGACAGGTAGCTGCCGTATTTCCGCCTGAAGTCGTTCATGCTGGTGACAAGCTGCGGAAGTCCCTCTACCGGCCCCCTTTCCGCCAAGCCGACAAATCCCGCGGTGCTGGTGCTCACACCCGACAGCGGCGGGCCGGCGCTGTCGAATTCTTCCACATAGACTCCTGGCGACAGATATTCGGCCATGGTACTTCTCCTTTCGTCTCGTTATGGTTGCATTTATGGTGCAAGATTGTCGACGTAAATCGGACAATCGTTGCGACGGGCTTCAGGCGGCGGTCATTTCCGCTTGACCCGCACTTCCCGTTCGCGCACGCGGGATACCGGCCTCGTGCGGGTCGAATCGAGGTACACCGGTCCGATGGTGTACGCGAGCGACAGCTTGTACTGCTTGTCCGGAAACAGGTTGGCGGCCACGTCCAACGGCAGTTCGGTCTTGGTGATGCGCAGGGACGCTCCGGACCCCGCCAGCGATCCGGTCAGATCGTCTCCCTTCAGCACGTTGTGATCATGCAGCACCTGCAACGTCCTGCCGATGATCCGGTGTTCGTCGATCGCGCGCGTCATCGCGTCGGAGGACGAATGCGCGGTAATCAGATAGGAGAGATCCAGCGGAATCGGCGGATAGCGAAGTTCCCCGCCCTGGTCGATCATGTCGCTCGAGCGGTGCTCGGCGTTCTCCCTGATCTCGTACAGGAACACGGTCAGGATCATGTCGCCCCGGTCATAGGGGGTGGCGAGCCCGATCGCGTCCGGATGCGCGATCAGATCGGGCACCAGCGCCTCGCGCAGCACCTTCACCAGCGACAATCCGACATCCGCGATTACCGTGTAGTCAGCCAGAGCGGCTCACCTCTTCCAGCCAGCTGAGCTGCTCCTTCAGGAGCACTTTGCCTGTCTTCTTGTATTCCTGCACGATGCCGGCCTTGATGTGGCGCATCGTGACGGGCGATCCTTCGCCGGCCGCGAGATAGGCGGCCGTCAGGACGATGTTCTTGATCGGCCCGCCGGCCAGCTCGAACATCCGGGCCAGTCCGGGAATGTCGAGGTCCCCGACCGGCATGGCCGGCGGCAGACAGGAGCACCACAGCCGCTCGCGCTGGGCGACGTCGGGAAACGGGAATCTCACGACATACTGGATGCGCCGCAGAAAAGCGTCGTCCAGGTTCTGCTTGAAGTTCGTCGCGAGAATCGTGAGCCCGTCGTATTCCTCCATCTTCTGGAGCAAATACGCCGTCTCCATGTTGGCGTATTTGTCATGGGCATCCTTCACTTCCGAACGCTTCCCGAACAGGGCGTCCGCTTCGTCGAAGAACAGGATTGCGCCGCCGTAGCGGGCCTGCTCGAAAATCTCGCCCAGGTTCTTCTCCGTCTCGCCGATGTATTTGCTGACGACCCGGGACAGATCGACGCGGTAGACGTCGACGCCCATCTCGTTGCCCATGACCATCGCCGACATCGTCTTGCCGGTCCCGGGCGGACCGGTGAACAGCATGCTGATGCCGCGGCCGTAAGGCAGCTTCGCGTCGAACCCCCAGCGGTGCATGACGGTGTGGCGGTGGTTCAGCCGCATGGCGGCCTGCTTCAGCAGCTCGATCGTGTCCTCCGGCAACACGAGGTCATCCCAGCGAAACCGCGATTCGAGCTTGACCGCCTTGCCGCCGATCCGTCGCCCCAGACTGCTGCGGGCGGCCGCTTCCAGCCGTCTCGCCTCCGTGTCCGCCCGCGTTCCTTCCGGCGGGGCCATGCGGACCGCCGAATCCACCGCCTGCTCGATAAGGCCGGGCGGAAACCGGAACTTGGCCGCGAGCGCCGCGGACACATCCCCATGGATCGGCATGTGCCGCTCCGCCATCCGCTGCCACAGCAGCCGGCTCTGCTCAAGCCCGGGAATCGGAATTTCGTCGGACTGGAAGCCGACGCCCGGCGGCAGCGAACGGATGCGAACGTCCTCTTCGCCGAAAAGGAAGACGATGCCGTCCCATTCCGCGAGCTGATCGATCAGCCGCGGGATGCGCCCCTCCTTCGCACCTTCCGGGTCGGTCAGCCGGTGAACCCGGTCGAAGGCGGGGATGGCGTTTCGGAGCTTCGCTTCCAGCAGCATCTGTCTGACCGTCTCCGCGAAGCCCGCATCGTCCGCCGGCGCGCGGGAGACATCCCACTCGAGCAGGGAACGGCCCAGCAACCGGCTGATGTGGCGGGCGTGCAGCGTCTTGCCGGAACCGGGAGGACCGTGCAGCATCCAGACGACCGTACCGCCCGCGGCGGCCGACGACAGGGCCACCCGCTCCAACCGGTCGTGAAGCTCCGCGTTGGCGAGAATCGGCGGCGGATCTTCGCTGTACGGATGAAACCGCAGGGTGGACAGCGGACCGGCGTAGCGCCACTCCAGGCCGAGCAAATAATGAATGATCCGGTCGGCCAACCGGACGGGTTGCAGCAGAACGGACGTATGCTGAAGCGCTTCCGATGCAGGCGGACGAACCGCGAACGTCCGCCAGATCCCCTTCGCGCCGATCAGCCGTTCGATGGCAACCTGTCTTTCCGTTTCGCTTCGGCAGCACAACCGGATCAACAAATCGGGCGATATGTATTGTCGGGTGAGATCATCATGCAGATAGCCGAAAAGCCTGAGATATTTGCGATCCAAATGCGGTGCGAGCGCTACCATGAGCAAACGGAGATCGAGATCATCGAGTCCGAATCGATCCCGGAGATGGTGGACAGGCAACTCAACGCCCCGCTCCCGGGTTGCCGACAAACGCGAAGCGATGCGATGGTCGAGCTGTTCGACAAGCGCGCGGTACTCCTCCGGCATCCGGAAGAGTTCCGGCTCCGCGTTCAATAGGCGAAACGCCTCGTCGGGCGTCATCGCCATGTCGATCAACCCGCCGGTCGATTCTTCGTCCGGCAGCATTCCGGATTGCGAGATGCGACGGATCTCGTATTCCATGAGGACATCCAGCCTGACGAGCTCGTCCTGCAGATAGTCCGCAAGATGCCCGTAAGGCTCCACCTGGTCATCCATCCGCAGATCCATCGACATTCTCCTTGATTTATATGTATTTCCATATCTTTATTTATACATGTGAACAACCGGATTGCAAGATACGGAATGCAGAAACTTGTCGGACTTTTTGACTATTTGTCTGAAAAATGTGATTCAGGTCACATTTTTTGTTATTTCGTATTAATGTATCATTAATACTTTTATCCAAACTTTAACACCATCAAGGCGATGTCGTCCGATTGGGGATGGCCCGCCGCGAAAGCGAACACGTCTTCCAGCACCCGGTTGGCGACATCCTTCGGCTTCCCGGAACCGGCCGCCTCCAGCGTCCCGATCAGACGGTTCAGCGTGAACCACTCTCCCCGCGCATTCTCGGCCTCCGTGATGCCGTCCGTGTAGAGCACGATGGATTCGCCGGGCTTGAGCGTATATTCCGCTTCCTCGTATTCCTCATCGCCGAACGCGCCGATCGGCAGCTTCTTGACGGTCGCAAGCTTCCGCACGCCTTCCGGGCCCGCGATCAGCGGCGGGCAGTGGCCGCCGTCCACGCAGCGGAGCGTCCCCGTGCGCACGTCGATGACGGCCAGGAAGATCGTCGCGAACATCGCGGAATCCATGCGGCTGATCTCCGCGTTGATCTCCGACACGATGCGGGAAGGCGGACGGTCCGCGCCCGCCTTGGCCTGGATCCAGATCATGAGCCCGGACATGAACAGCGCCGCCGGCATGCCCTTGTCGGACACGTCGCCCAGACAGAACAGCAGCCGGTGCTCGTCCAGCCGAATGAAATGGTAGAAATCGCCGCCGACCACCCGCGCGGGCACGAGCTCGGCATGCAGCTCGATCCGGCCGAACGCGAGCGAATCGCCGGGCAGCCAACTGCGCTGGATGTCCCGCGCGATCTTCAGCTCGCTCTCCATCCGCTCCTTCGCGGCCGTCGTCACGCGCACTTCTTCCATCGTCCGGATCAGCGCCTCGTACAGCATCATGTTCTCGAGCGCGACGGCGGCGGGGGAAGCGATCATCTCGAGCAGGCGCAGATCGCGCTTGCTGAACCTTCTCCCGCCCCGCTTGTTGATGACCTGGAGCACGCCGAGGGTCTTCCCGTTCGAGACGACCGGCACGCAGATCATGCTGCGGGTCGGAATGTTCACCCGGTCGGCGACGCGGCTCGACCATCGGGGATCGCGGGCAGCGTCGGCGATCAGGACGGGAGTGCCGTGCTCGAACACCCAGCCGGCGATGCCTTCGCCCTTCGCGAGGCGGATTTCCCGGATCTCTTCGTTCCGCTCTCCCGTCGCGACCTGGAAATAGAGATCGCCGCGCTCCTCGTCCGCGAGGATGACCGCCGATCCTTCCGCGCGCATCGTCTCCGCGGTCGTCTCCATGATGATGCGGAGCAGCTCGTCGCGCCTGATCGTCGAATTGAGCTGCAGTCCCACCCGCTGCAGCGTCGCCGTGCGCCGCCATTCCTGCCACAGGCGGAGCAGGGCAAGCAGCAATACCGCCGTCGCGCAGCCGAATACTCCGGTCAGAATGCCGGTCAACATGTGCGTCCTCCTCGACTCAACCGGATTGCGCCAGGCTCTGCAGCGCTTCTTCCCGCGTTCCGGCCACCTGCAGCAGGCTCAGGAAACCGGAGATCTCCAACACCTCGCGGATGGTGTTGCCGACGCCGTACAGGGCGACGCGTCCGCCCGCCGCCCGCGTCTTCTTCACGGCCAGAAGCAGCACGCGGAGTCCCGCGCTGCTGAGATATTCGAGCGCGTCCAGCTCGAATGCCAGCAGGCGGCAGCCTTCTTCGGACAGCCTGACGATTTCCCGCTCCAGCTCCGGCGACGTGATGCCGTCCAGGCGTCCCTCGACGCGGATAATGCGGCAATCGCCGTGCGGTGTCACGGTGATATTCATGTCGGTTCCTCCCCTTCCTGGTTCCCGCCGTTTGTCTGCCCGCCCTCCGTCACGAAGAGCGTCAACACGTTGCGGTCATCCGTTCGCTCGTAACGGTGACGGCTCGCCAGCCGCCGGATCAGATGGATCCCCAGCCCGCCGATCGGACGCTGCTCCGCCGGCAGCGCCAGATCCGGCTCGGGAAGATCGTCCGGATTGAACGGCGGCCCGTTGTCCGCAAGCCGCACCGTCAGTTCCCCCCGGCGGGTCATCCCGAGCCGAACGGTGATGCGCGGCGGGACCGGCGCCCCGGCCGCTTCCTCCCCGCCTCCGCCGAAACCGTGCTTCACGACGTTGACGAACCATTCTTCGCAGATGAGCTGCGTCCGGTTGCGGACGGTCTCCGTCACCCCGTTCCGGTCGCAGAACCGGCGGATGAACCGTTCAAGCCGGCGCAGTTCGTCCAGTTCGGGCTTCAGCTCGATGGATGACGCCCGCACGGCCGCTCCCTCCTAACCGAGTTTGAGCAGCAACTGTTCCATCGTCCTCAGCCGGCCGCCGATCGAACGCAGCAGGCCGACGCCGATGTCCGGATACATCCGGACGAGGCGGGCGGCCTCGCCGCCGTCGATTTCCAGCACGCGGGCGCTGCCGAGAATGACCTGCGCCGAGACGGGCGACGGCCGGTCGTCGAACAGTCCGGCTTCGCCGAAGGTCTGCTTCGGGCCGAGCACGCCGATCGTGCCTTCGCGGCCGTCGTCGGTTCTGCCGCTGATCTCGACATGGCCTTCCACGATCAGCACGAGCGAGCGGCCCGGCTCGCCCTGCCGCACGAGGAAGCTGCCTTCCTCGTAGACCCGCTCGACGGCGATGCCGGCCACGCGACCGAGCTCCTCGACGGAGATTTCGCCGAACAGCGGGACCTGCCGGAGGAGCACCATTTTGTCCAGCGCGCTCAAATATTCCCATCTTTCCATCAGCACCGACGCTCCTTCCACGATACCGGCCTTGATCGCCATCGCCTGCATCCACGGGTCGTTCACCGCGCCGCCGTCCTCCGCGCCGGAATCAGCCGGCTTCGCCGCCGGCTCCGCTTCTCCGCCGGAGTCGAACCGCCGTCGGTAATACCTGTACAGGGCGGCCGACAGCTTCGGATGGCCGATGCCTTCCGACAGAATCTCGAGCCCGTGGTCGCGCGTTTCTTCGTCCGGGTCTTCCACCGCCTGCCGCAGACGGGGGATCGACCGCTCGTCGCCGAAGCGGATCATGACGTTCCAAATCGTGTCCAGCAAGGCGCGCTCCATCTCCTCCCCGCGCCTGGCCGCCAGGCCGCCCCATGCCTCGTCCGCGGCCCGGATCCGTTCCGCCTGGCCGCGGATGGCGCTCAGCTCCCCGAGCCTTGCGGCGCAGGACGGCACGATGAGCTCGTCCATTTCGCGGCCGGTCGCAATCCGGCTGCAGACGTCCACGGCGATGCGCCACATCTCGTGGTTGGGCGAGTCCAGGAATCGCGCCAGCACCGGCATGCCTTCCCGGCCCAGCTCGACGAGCGCGTCCCCGATCGCGGCGCGCAGCTCCGCGTCGGATCCGATCAGAAGATCCAGCAGGCTCGTCGCGGCCTCGCCGTCGCCGATCCGGCCGAGCGCCCGGACGGCGGCGATGCGCACCGCCGGCAGCGGCTCGAGCATGCAGAACATGACGTCATCCCGCAGTTCCTTCAGATTCCGGTCCCGGACGACCCCGCACGCGAGGATCGCCGACTCGCCGCCCGCGCGCAGCATCTCCCGCAGCCGGTCCTCCAGTTCGACCCCCGCCTCCATCGCGCGCAGCCCCTCGGCGCGAACCGTCGGACTCGGATCGTCGACGGCCCCGCGGATCCAATCCCGGCGCACGTCGTTGCCGGTCTCCGCTTCGAACTGCTTGCGATAGACGACGGCGCGCACCGCGTCGTCGCGATCCGCCATGAGCGCGGCGCGGCGTTCGGCCGGCACCCGCCGCCAGCCTTCCGGATGGATCACGGCGATCGCCTGCGCCCGGCCGCTTCCGGCGCCGCGCTCGGCGTAGGCCAGCAGTTCTTCGGTCGCGGCCGGGTCGGGCCGTTCGGCGAACAGTTCGAGCGTGACCCTTCGGACCGACTCGTCGGGGTGGTTGAGATAGGACAGGACGGCCTGCCTGACCCGCTCGTTGCCCATCGATTCGAGGAAATCGGCCAGCACGTTGCGGATGGCCCCGGTGCCCGATTTCAGATAGCGGACCAGTTCCTTGATATAGAGATGCCGGGTCGTCCAGGCCAGCAGCAGCAGGAGCAGCGATGCCGCCGTCGCGACGACGGCCTGGGTCGTAAGCGTGTATCCCAGCTCCGAGTGCAGCATGGACAGGCCCGAGCCGAGCAGGATGCCGGCGGACGAGGCGATCCCCTGGGCGGTGTAGCGATATCCGTCCCGTTGGTCGAGGGGGAGCATTTTGAAGAAGAACTGATAGCCCGGTTCGGCGAAGTAGTACAGCAGCAGATAGGTGAGACAGTAACCGGCGGAAGCGGCGGCCAGCCCGTACGGCGAGGCGATGAGCATCGCGACGGCGCCGAAGCTGATGAAGAACACGCCGGATATCGCCAGGATCGTGTTGCCCGAGCCGAGACGCTCGATGAGCCGCGAGGCGAACCATTGCAGCAGGAACGCGAGGGCGAAAAGAAGGATGACCATCCAGCCGTAGAACGACGTCAGCTTCGCCTCGTCCGGGAACGCCGCTTGCGCGGACGTGAAGTACTGGTATTCCATCACGAAATAGACCGCCGGCATGAACGTCATCACGCCGATGACGGCCAGCAGGAACGGCGAGCGCAGGATGCCGGACACATACTGCATGGACGATCCGGTCTCGGCCGGCGCTTCCTGCCGGTCGCCGCTCCCTCCGGCGACGGTGAGCGGCAGCAGATACCGCCGGATCGACTTCACGAAACTCGGCAGCCCCGACAGCAGCATGCCGGCCGCCAGCACATAGAGCCACTCCGGCCCGAGATGCCGCGCCAGCGTTCCGGACAGGACGCCCGCGATCATGCCGCCGGTGATCGCGCACAGGACGAACATCGGCATGACCCGCTTCGCCTGCTGGGTCGGACAGAGATCGAACGCGGTCGCCCACATGAGCAGCGTCTGCTGGCGGACGACGAAGTTCGACACGAGAAACAGTTCGATGTAATACCAGAACCAGCCTCCCCCGGCATACCGGAGCAGGAGCAGCGCCGCGCCGTTCAGCGCAAGCAGCGAGATGAACAGCACATACATGCCGATCATGAACCGCGGTTTGGACATGCGCTGCGACAAGAGCGACAGGAGCCAGCCTTCGACCGGAAGCACGAACGCTTCGATCAGGTACATGAGCGGCAGGTACTCCGTGCCCGCGCGGCTGTTGAAGATGGCCATGAACGATGTGTAGTTCAGCATCTCGGAGATTCCGGCCAGGAGGAACACGGAACCCATGATCAGAACCTTGCCGCGGTCTTCCTGGCGGAGATTGAACATCGATGCGACTGCGTTCAACTTGTCCGAACCACCTTGGCTTCGCAGATTGGCGCTGCCGGGCTGTCGTCGCCGGCCCGTTCCGAGGGATGCATGCGATCAGCGGATCAGGGACAGCAGTTTCGCCGCGATGCCCGACGGCAGCGGATATTTTCCCTTCAGCATGTTGAATCCGATGAGCTCGATGAACTTGACGAACAGCTCCGCCCCGTTCAGCACGCCCCGCTCGAAGCAGAGGCGCGCCCATTCGGCGACGATGCGCCGGAAGGCCTCCTCCATCGAGGCGAAACCGCGGGACGCAAGACGCCTTCTCCGCTCCTCCTCGCGCGCGCCGCCTTCCTTGTCATCGGTTACGCCGAGGCAGCGGTCGACGATTTCTTCCCAATCGACGACGCCCTGCGCCGCGCCCGTGAACATCGCGGCGAGACGCTCCGCGTCTTCCGCCAGCAGGACGGAGATCGGCCGTTCTTCTTCCGCCGGAAGTTCCCGGTCGGGATGCCGATCCGGAACCGGCAGCAGATCCGGTTCCGGATCGCGCTCTCCGTCATCGCCGATCTCGAGGATGGCGTTCCGCTCCTCCTCGTCCATGTCGCGGAACTGGACCTGCTTCGCTTCGCGGATCGCCTCCGTGACCTTGTCCCAGTCGAGCCATTCCTTCTCGCGGATGCGGACGGTCAGCGCTTTCCTGAGCGATTCGACATCCGCGCGCTTCGATTTTCCGTCGGCCATGCGGTGGATGGCGAGCTTCTTCTGGTCCAGATCGAGCGACTCGAAGGTCCGCATGACGTCGGTTCTTCCCTGCTTGTGCGCCTTGTAGTTGAGCCAGCGGACGACCCTGTCGTAGGGCGGCAGGAGCCCGGAGGTGTTCACCGTGCCGACGGCGGTCTCGCCCCCCTCGTCCGCCACGTCCGCTTCGATCTCCGCCTCTTCCTCCGTGATGTGCACTCCCTCGACGAATTCCAGGCAGAGCTCGAAGACGCCCCAATCGATCGACGGTGAACGAAGCCCCGCGGTGTCCGCAAGCTGCTCCAGCAGCTTCAGCACGGCGGCCTTCTGGCCGGGCGCCAGCTGCTTGAACCGCTCGAGCAGCTCGGTCTTCCCGGCCCGCGCCGCCTCCCCGGCCAGCATGCCCATGAGGTTCATCCTGTGCGCGCCGGCCGCGCTGACCAGACGGTTCATCGCCGCGTTGCCGAGCAGGCGCTGCATGACGGCCAGCCCGGCGGCGGGGGCAGGCCGCCGGTGGAACGCTCCGACGGAAGCACGGGCGGGTCTGTCCTGCGCCAATTTCTTTTCCGCGTTCGAACGGATGCGAATCCTGTTCGTCATGACGGGCACTCCGGTGATTCCGCAGCGGCCGTGCCGCTTCCGGAAATTTCTGTTTCTATCATCCTATCATATTTTCGCGGGATTCGACATCATCGAATTCGTAAGGATGGAAGATGAAGGGGCGGCGCCGTGCCGGATTTGACATTAAACGCTTGAACGGGAGGCGGGGAAGGTCTCATGAAACGACGCCGGTGCCCGATCCGATGTACAGGGTGACGGCCAGCTCCTCAGCGCCGTCCGCGTCGAAATCCGCAAGATGCAGGGCGGGCGGTATGCCCCTCGGGGTCATGTAGGCCCAACGGAGTGCCTGCTCGTGCTTCCCGATCCCAAGCAACACGCCGTCGGAGGCGCCGTACAGCGCGATGTTCCGCTCCGGAATTTCCGCGATCGGCGCCAACGGCTCCTCGCCGTCCGGCTTTGCTTCGCCTCCGGTTTCGGAAGACGGCGCCGGCGGTCCGGCGCCGTCCGGCCGCGCCCCGCCTCCGGGTTCGTCCGTCCGGGTGCCGTTCCCTTCATCCGTCCGTTGACCGGCATGCCGCGCGGACCCGGCGGACGGCTTCGTTTGCAGGCTCCCTTCCGTTTCCCCGGCCGGCACGATGCCGCCGAACCGCCCCGCCTGCTCCCGATCTCCGGTCTTCTCCGTCCGGGCGTCTCCGCCCGCTTGCCCCGCTTGCAGGCCGATGCCGGTCCGTTCGCCGACGCTTTCCGGTTCCGGCGGGGTTTTTCCCGGAACGGCGCAGGATGACAACATCAGGACCGCCGCTGCACCCAGCAGCATGAAAAGGAATTTCTCCATATCGCATTGCCCCGTCGGATTGATGCCCATCCAATTGGACGACGGGGATCCGATATCGTTCTTCCGGCCAGGAACATGTTCCGTTCCCGTCTCGCGTAATCCTTCACGGCCGGCTCTCCATGGACGCGGATGCAAGGTCGGACGGCCTGAGGGCGCGGAAGTTCCGGTTTGCGCGCAGGCTGCCCTGACCATGCCATGCCGTCTGCGGCCGGTCCATGCGGCGTCACTGCGGTCAGCGCAGCGCCATGCTCAATTCGATCTCGTCGCGGAGCGGAATGCCGTCCATGCCGATCTCCGGAATTTCCGGCTTCAGCCTGCGCGATTCCTCCAGCGCGTTCACGCGGAGCGCGTGCAGACAGAAGCCGTTCTTCTGGTAAAAACGAAGCGCGCGCGTGTTGTCGTTCATGGTGACGACCCACAGCCGACGGCATCCGGCCTTCCGCGCGATGCCGGTCACCTCGCGGACAAGCCGCCCGCCGACGCCGATGTTCGGGCGGAAGCTCTCCAAAAGCCGGATCTCGCATTCCCCGTCCTCGATGTGATACATCAGCATGCCCGCCGGCTCTTTCCCGACTTCGGCGATCAGCCCGTCCAGGTCGCGGACATCGTACAGCTTCCCGTTGCTGACCATCCGGACGGATCCCCAGCTCGCCTCCATCTTCTCCGTCAGCCAGCCGCGGTCGTCGTCGCGCTTCGGACGAATCGTGATTTCAACATGGTTCACGGTCATCCAACCCCCGGCTTCAACAGGATTCGCATCCATTGTAATCCGGCTTTCCGGCCGAGGGCAGCATCCCTTTTGCCTTTAACAAAAAAATCCCGTTCCGGGTGCGGAACGGGTCGCGGCATGATGCACGCACGCTCGCGAAGAGACGGGATGCACGCGAAAATGGATGTGCACGAAAAAACCGCCGGCCATTCGGCCGACGGTTCACGTTCGGGTAATGGTGGGTTCTCAGGGACTCGAACCCTGGACCTGATGATTAAGAGTCACCTGCTCTACCAACTGAGCTAAGAACCCGTCTTGTTAGCATCGCTTCATCGAAGCTGACGAAGAAGATAATATCATGTTCGCGCGTCCATGTCAACAGGTTTTGCGGAGAAATTTTTTGCAGATGGCCCGATCCGGGTCACAGACGCGCGTGCGGCTCTTCGCCGCGCGCGCGTGAAAAGGCAGTCCCGCGCGGGACTGCCGTGAGCGCGTGGTATGGTGGACCTTAGCGGGCTCGAACCGCCGACCTCTTCGCTGCCAGCGAAGCGCTCTCCCAGCTGAGCTAAAGGCCCGAAAGTTCCGATGTGCCGCGCATGATTCAAGGTGCGGCAACAGAGAATAATATAGCACGGGGCCGGCCCGTCTGTCAACTGTCTGATTTGTTTTCCATCGCATGTTTTTCGAGCAGGTTGGTCAGTTCCCGCATGAACATGTTGATGTCCTTGAACTGCCGGTAGACGGACGCGAACCGGACGTACGCCACCTCGTCGACCGGATAGAGCTGCTCCATGACGAGCTCGCCGATCTCGCGGCTCTCGACCTCGGCCTTCGCGGTTGCGCGGATCTCTTTTTCGACCTCGGACACGATCACCTCGAGCTGTTCGACCGAGACGGGCCGCTTCTCGCAGGCCTTGAGCAGCCCGCGCAAAATCTTGTCGCGGCTGAATTCCTCGCGCCGCCCGTCCTTCTTGATGACGATGAGCGGCGTCTCCTCCACCGTCTCGAACGTCGTGAAACGGCGAAGGCAGCGTTCGCATTCGCGCCGGCGGCGGATCGACTTGTTCTCGTTGGCCGGCCGCGAATCGAGCACCTTCGTGCCGGGATGTTCGCAATACGGACATTTCATCGGATCCTGAACCTCCAGACGTGACCGGGATGCATCGGGCAGGAATGGGAACAACTCACCAGCGCCGAACCGTCATGTTGCGCCGCGAATCGCACATAATACAGGTACCACACGCAAGGGAGGTGAAGCGAAGATGCCGGGCGCAAATCGCAACAGCAATCAACTGGTCGTGCCGCAGGCGAACGCCGCGCTGGATCAGCTGAAGTACGAAGTCGCCCAGGAGCTGGGCATTGCCCTCCCGCAGGACGGGTACTACGGCAACCTCACGACGCGTGACGCCGGCTCCATCGGCGGCTACATCACGCGCAAACTGGTGCAAATCGCCGAACAATCGCTGGCGGGTCAGTTCAAATAACCGCGGGTCATAAGGCTTTATCGTCGAGCCCGGTGCTTGCCGCCGATCGGGCGGCGGGCACCCGGCTTTTTCGTGTCGGCGCGCGGACGGCCGATGACCGTCACCACTCCGGATAGATCGATTTGTATTTATTATAAAAGTAATGAACGCGTTGTACATACCGCCGGGTTTCGCCGAACGGAATGTCGTCGCTCGATTCGAGCTTTCCGTCCCAGACGCCTTCCGCAAGCCAGGCGCGCACGTTCCCGGGCCCCGCGTTGTAGGCGGCGACGGCGGCCGCCGCATTGCCGTCGAACTGTCGGAGCAGCGAGGCCAGATACCAGGTGCCCAGCTCGATCCCGACGTCCGCGCGGTCCCGGATGTGGTCCGGTGTCACGCCTTCATAGCCCGCCTGCCGCATGATCCATTCCGCCGTATCCGGCATGATCTGCATGATGCCGAGCGCGCCTTTGCCCGAGACCCTTCCGGTCCTGAAGTTCGATTCGACGCGGATGACGGCCGCGACGAGATGCGGCTCCACGCCGTGGCTCGACGCGCTCGCCCGGATGTCGTCCCGGTAGGCGACCGGATACAGGCGGTGCTTCACCCAATCGCTCTGTTCGGCGTACAGGATCGCCGCCAGCAGCAACAGTCCCGCCAGCAGCCATCCGCGCCTCTTCCCGCCGCGCCGCCTCATGTCTCCCGCTTGCCCGCGAGCTCGCGCCAGAGCGCTTCCACCTGCCGCCCGGTCGATTCGAGGCTTCCGCCGTTGTCGATGACCCAGTCCGCGAGTTCCTTCTTGCGCTCGATGTCCATTTGCGCGTTGATGCGCTCCAGGGCCTGTGCTTCGGTCAGTTCCGGGTTCCGCGCCATCAGCCGCCTGATCTGCACTTCGCGCGGCGCATAGACGACCAGCACGCCGTCGTAGAGCCCCTGCTGGCCGGTCTCGTACAGGAGCGGAATGTCCGCGACGACGATCCGTCCGGGCTCGTCCGCCTTGACCCGCCGGATGCGCGCCCACATGCGCTCGCGGATGGCCGGATGGGTGATCGCCTCCAGCCGCTTCCGCTTCTCCGGATCGGCGAACACGATCTCTCCCAGTTTCCGTCTGTCCAGCGTACCGTCATCCCGAATGACGGCTTGTCCGAAAACGGCGGCGATTTCCGCCAGGGCCGGCTCGCCCGGCATGACGACTTCGCGGGCGATCCGGTCGGCGTCGACGACGAAGGCGCCGCGCTCCGCGAGCATCGCGGACACCGTGCTCTTGCCGCAGGCGATGCCGCCGGTAAGTCCGATGATCAATGTCTTCACCTCGTCACCAGTTGATCAGCCTGGCGATGCCCGTCGCGATCAGAAGCAGTCCGGGCAGGACGGACACGGCCTTCGCGCCGCCGAGGCGGGCGG
>Ga0207872_100687_pt1 | contig 15455 bp, 10 predicted proteins | sample Passage260B_FD_187372 | JGI IMG/M metagenome (GOLD analysis project Ga0207872, IMG submission 187372) | Cellulose adapted compost microbial communities from Newby Island Compost Facility, Milpitas, CA, USA - Passage2 60B (SPAdes) (version 2) ...
CGAGCGGCTCGTCCGCCGCCAGATCGAAGCAGACGCCGCCGCCCTCCTCCGGAGGCCGCGCGGCGTAGTAGACCCGTCCGTCCGTGAACGAGCCGTTCCGGAAGGCGATGACGCGCCCCGCCGCCGCGGTGTTGTCTGCCGGACCGGCGATGGGCCGACCCGGCGCCACCGGAGCGGGGCCGTTCACCGGAACGTCCGGTTCCTCCGCGGGACCGGGCGACGGACCGGTGATGAGCGGCAATCCGGCCATGATCCGTTCGCCCGTGTCGATGCCGAGCAGATGGAGGATCGTCGGCGCGATGTCGATCTGCCCGGCCGGTTCGGCGCGGACCTCTCCCGCGAACGCGCCGTCCGGGAGGCGGACGAGGAGCGGCACCGAGCGCATCAGGAGATGCCGTTCGGCCTCCCCGAGCGGCCTGCCGAAGAACCGCTCCCACGGATCCCAATCCGCGATTGAATGGTCGTGATCCCCGTAGATGACGACGATCGAACGATCCCAGGCGCCGTCCGCCTTCAGCCGGTCGACGAATTCTCCGATCGCCGCGTCGGCGTAATGAACGGCGGACAGATACTTCCCGACCATCGTGCCCTTGAGCCCGCCGGCGTCGAACGCATCGGAGGACGCGGGCAGATCGTAGGGGTGGTGGCTGGACAGCGTTACGAGGAACGCGAAGAACGGCCGGCCGTACATGCCGAATTTGTCCAGGGATTGCCGCAGGAACGACCGGTCGCCGAGCGACCAGCCGACCGGTTCGTCCGGGACGAAATCCTTCCTGCTGTGGAAGCGGTCGAACCCGATCCGCGCGTACATGACGTTCCGGTTCCAGAAGCCGCCGTCGTAGGCGTGAAATGCGGCCGTCCCGTATCCCGCCTCCTTCAGGATGCCGGGCAGGCAATCGAAGTCCCGGTCGGCGCGGCGGACGAAGACGGAGCCCGCGGCGAGCGGATGCTGCGAGCACAGCGCCGCGAATTCGGCGTCCGACGTCCGGCCCTGCGCCGTCTGGTGATGGAACCGGCTGAAATAGACGCTCTCCCGGATGAGTTCGTTCAGCCTCGGCGTGACCGGCTGTCCGTTCCATTCCCGTCCGATCACGAAGGACTGCAGCGCCTCCACCTGAATCATGATGACGTCGCTGCCGGCATACCGGCCGAACAGGCCGTCCCGGGCCATCGCCTTCCGCACCGCACCGCGCCGCGCGAACCAATCGGCCGCCTCCGCCTCCGCTTCCGCGGCGAGCGGCACATCGGCAGACGCAAGCTTCAGGTATCGGTAAGCGTCATAGGCGTGAAACCCGTACAGCCCGACCACGTTGTAGATCGAGACGTTCCACCAGTCGGCGCCGAACAGCCCGGCGGCCCAGCCGGCCTTCGCCTCGCGGATCGGCAGCGCGGCCATCAGAAAGCCGGCGGCGTACAGCCCGGCGCACACGGCGGCCCGGCAGCGGATGCCCGCGGACGGGCGCCCGCCTCGCCCGCGCGGCCCCGCAATCCGCGCAAGGAGCAGGGCAAGAGGCCAATCGGCGAACAGGATGAGATCCTTCGGCCCGGCCAGCGCCGCGATGCTGCCGCCGAGCGCGCCGACCTGCCCCGCCGCAAGCAGCGCCGGCACGGAGATCAAATCCCGGAAATGACGGAAATACAACAGATCGGCGTACAGGATCAAGGTAAGCAGCGCGTTCAGCGCGGCGAGCGTCGCGGACCGGGCCCGGACCTTGAGGAGCGGCGTCCAGCCGGAGAGCAGGAGGAGCGTGCCGGCCGCGACCAGGACGTCGTTCACGGTCAGCTCCATGTAGCGGACGCCGATCCACCGGTTGAACAAGGCCAGCTTCGCCAGCATCGCGGGAACGAACAGCGGCAGATCATACCGGAGAAAAGCGGACGGCGGAAGTGTCACGTTGTTCCTCGCCAATCTGAACAGACGCATGGCAGCATGCACGACGAATCCCCTTCGCCTCGCGCAATCCGGATTTCGCTCCCGGCGCGGACCGGGCAGCGATACAATCCAGTATGGGCGAACGGACGGAGAATAGACGCAGGTTCCGAGAATCGATTCGAACGCAGGGAGGTTTCCCGGAATGAACGATGCGGATGAATACGTGAAACGGCTGCTCGGTGCCGATCCGGATCTGGATCGGGCCATGCAGGGAATCCGGGAGGCGGACATGCCGGAGGTCTCGGTCGCACCGGGATACGGCCGGCTGCTCACGATCCTCGCCTTGGCGACGGGAGCGCGGGACGCGCTGGAGATCGGCGCGCTCGGCGGGGTCAGCGGCATCTGCATCGCCCGCGGCCTCGCGGAGGGCGGCATGCTGATCTCCCTGGAGCTAAAGCCCGAATACGCGGCGATCGCCCGCTCCCACGTGGAAGCCGCGGGATTGGGCGATCGCGTCCGTTTCATGGTCGGCGACGCGCTGGAATCGCTGGAGAAGCTCGAAGGGGAAGGGCGGAGATTCGATTATATCTTCATCGACGCGGACAAGGGACGGTATCCGGACTATCTCGAATGGTCGATCCGGCTGGCGCGGCCGGGAGCGCTCATCATCGCCGACAACACGCTGCAGCGCGGCCGGGTGGCGAGGCCCGGCACTCCCGGGCCGTCCGTGGCCGCCGTTCGCGAATTCAACGAACGGCTCACCGGCGACCCTCGCCTCGTCGCGACGCTGCTTCCGGGTTATGACGGCCTGGCCGTCGCCTTCGTGAAGGAGGTATGAGCGACGAGCGCCGAAGTGAGGAAGAAGAGAACAGCCGACAGCAGGAACAGCCCTTCGATGCCGATCAGCCCGCTCGTCAATCCGCCGAACACCGGGCCGACCATGTTGCCGAGGGCGAGCATGCTGCTGTTGAAGCTGTAGGCGCGGGTTTCCATGCCCTCCGGCGCGTGTCGCCGGATGAGCGCGTTCACGCTCGGCACGAGCCCGCCCAGAAAGATGCCGAGCAGGAAACGGGCGGCGAGGAGCTGCCACACCGCGCCGACGAACGCCTGCGGGATGAACATGAGCCCGGCGCCCGCGAGCGAGAAGCCGAGCACGCGGTGGGCACCGATCCGGTCGCTCAACCGGCCGAGAAACGGCGCCGACAGCATGTTCGAGATGCCGGTCACCGCGCCGACCGTGCCGGACCAGAACGCGAGGTTCGCCGGGCCGTGAAGCTCCTGCACGAACAGCGGGATGAGCGATTGCGAGTTCATCTGCGAGAACTGGATCAGGAACGTGCAGCCGAGCAGCACCATGAGCGGACGGATGCGGCGCAGCTCCTTCCAGCCCTGCAGCACCGAAGCTTGGGGCGCGGCCGCCGCTTTCTCGCGGTCGAAGGTCTCCCGCACGAGGAAGAGCGCGAGCAGCGACGCGCAGAACAGGAGGCAGCCCGTGATGTAGAAAATCGGGCGGAAACCGAAGTTGTCCGCGAACACGCCTCCCATGAGCGGGCCCAGCACCGTGCCGGCGATCATGCCGGACTGGATGACCCCCATCGCGAACCCCATCTTGTCCTTCGGCGTCGTCGCCGAAACGAGCGCGACGGCCGCCGGATTGAACCCCGAGATCGTTCCGTTCAAGAGCCGCAGCGCGAGGAGCTGCCAGGGTTCCGTCGCGAAACCCATGAGCACCGTGACCGTCGCCATCCCGAAGCCGGAGCGCAGCAGCATCACCTTGCGGCCGTGCCGGTCCGCGAGCCGGCCCCAGATCGGCTGAAACAGGAACGCCGTTACGAAATTTCCCGCAAAGATAACGCCGGTCCAAGCGGCGATCTCATGCTCGTCGCTCAGGCCGAAGTCGGACTGGAGATAGAGCGACAGGAACGGCATGATCATCGTCATGCCGGCCAGCGCGAGAAACTGTCCGAACCAGAGTACGATGACGTTGATTTTCCACTGAGGCATGATTCCGCCGCCTTTCCATTCATTACTATACCACAATTCGGCCGGGTTCGGGGCGCCGGTGCACGGTTGGTCCATCGGCCCCCGGCCGGTTTCCCGGCGAACGGCGGCTTTTCGTGATGGCGACGCCGATCGCTTGCGACAGCATGAGCGGCGCGAAGACGGCGCGCCCGTCATCGCGAACCGATCCGCCGCAAGGAGATGCGGGTCCATGCGCTCAGGCTCCCCGGAGGAATGTGGTTGTTCAGGGACAAGCGCAAAACGGCAAGGTCAAGCGGAAATGGTAAAATGAAGATGATTTTGTAAACCCGCCGGTTCGCGCGTTTCCGCGCCGGATTGATTCGGTGCGCGATATCGGGTACAGTTAAACGGGATGACTTTCCACTCGGGGGGAGGAACGGCATGGAACCGATGCTCGCGGCCGGCGTTCGGCTGATCGTTTCGCTTGCGGCGGGGCTGCTGCTGTGCGCGGGAACCGTGCCGCTTCCTTCCCCGGACGCCCGGGGAGCGGACAAGCCCGGATCGAATGCCTGGACGGACGCTCCGCGGGCGAAGCTCGGGCCGGTATCCCGGCAGTCTTGCGGCGGGCCGGCCCAGGACGGACCGGGCGAGGCGGCGTTCCGCCCGGACGACGGCAGGCGCTTGAGCCTGCGGCCGGATCCGGCCGGTCCCTGCGCGAAGCCCGACTGGCCGGACATCGTCGATTTCCGGCTCGGCCTGCTGGCGCCGCTCAAGTTCGCGACGAATTACGTGGACGGCGGTCCGGAAAGATGAAGCGGATGTACGGATGGACAGGTTGTGCATGAAGAACGATACCGACGCGAAATCACGGAGGAACGACCGTACCGATGAACAAGAACCGGTTGCTCGGATTGATACTGACGATCCTGATCTCCCTGGCGACGGTGGGCGTCACTTCGCCGACCGTGCTGAAGGGCCTCAAGCTCGGCCTGGATCTGCAGGGCGGGTTCGAGATTCTGTACGAGGCGGATCCGCTCGTCGAGGGCGGCGAAGTGACGAGGGAGGCGCTGCGCCAGACGGCGAAGGCGCTGATGAAGCGCGCCGACCAGTACGGCGTCGCGGAGCCCGAGATCGTGCCGGAAGGTTCGAGCCGGATCCGCGCGCGCATCGCCGGCGTGTCCGACGAGGCGACCGTGCGCGAGATCATGAAGAAGCCGGCGGAACTCACGTTCCGCGGGCCGGACGGCACGACCGAGCTGCACGGCAGCGATTTCAAGGAAGGCGCCGCAAAAGTCGCCTTCAACAAGCTGAACCAGCCGATCATCCTGATCGAAGTGAAGGACAAAAAGAAGTGGGAGGACGTCACGCGGAAACTCCTCGGTCAACCGCTTGCCATCTACCTGGATGACGAGCTCATCTCCGCGCCGGTCGTCCAGTCCGTCATGACCGACGGCAAGGCGCAGATCACCGGCAATTACACGCTGGAAGAGGCGAAGGAGCTCGCCGAGATCATCAACCTGGGCGCGCTGCCGCTCAAGCTGACGGAGAAATATACGCAGTCCGTCGGGGCGACGCTCGGCAAGCAGTCGCTCGAGCAGACGGTGTACGCCGGCATTCTCGCGACGATCTTCATCCTGCTGTTCATGATGATCGTCTACCGGATGCCCGGCGTCATCGCGAGCGTGACGCTAATCGTCTACAACTGGGGCATCCTGCTCATTTATTATTGGATGAACGCGACGCTGACGCTGCCCGGCATCGCGGCGTTCGTGCTCGGGGTCGGCATGGCCGTCGACGCGAACATCATTACGGCGGAGCGGATCCGCGAAGAAATGCGTTCCGGCAAATCGCTGATCGCGGCGCTCAAGTCCGGCTCGCGCAACTCGCTGCGGACGATCATCGACGCGAACGCGACGACGACGCTCGCCGGCGCCGTGCTCTATTTCGTCGGCACCGGCGCGATCCAGGGCTTCGCCCTCATGCTCATCCTGAGCAACGTGTTCAGCATGGTGACGAACGTCGCATTCTCGCGCTTCATGCTGAACCTGCTCGTGCGCAGCAACGTGTTCCGGAAGCCGGGATACTACAACGTCAAGGAGAAGGACATCCGTCCGCTCGCCGAGAAAAAATCGTTCGACGACGAGCACTATTACCGCATCTTCGACTTCGTCAAGCACCGGAAAATCTTTTTCTCCATTTCGTCGGCGCTTACGATCGCGGGCATCTTGTCGCTGCTCGTCTTCGGCTTCAACTACGGCGTCGATTTCAAGGCGGGCACGAGCATGGACATCCTCGTCGGCCAAGCGGTGACGCAGGAGGAGGCCGAATCGTTGATCCGCGAGGCCGGCTTCGAGGCGGAGTCGGTCGTCATCGGCGGGGGCGGCGAGCGCGTCTCGATCCGATTCGACCGGGTGCTGGACGCCGAGTCCGGCGAGTCGAACAAGCTGCTCGCCGCGTTCCGCGCAAAGTTCGGCGATCAGGTGTCGGCGGAGGAGAACACGGTCGACCCGGTCATCGCGCAGGAACTGGGCATCCGGGCGATCATCTCGATCCTCGTCGCAAGCGTCGGCATCATCCTGCTCATCATGCTGCGCTTCGAATGGCGGTTCGCGCTGGCCGGCATCATCGCGCTGCTGCATGACGCGTTCCTTGTGGTGACCGTGTTTTCACTGTTCAGGCTGGAAGTCAACCTGACGTTCATCGCGGCGATCCTGACAATCATCGGCTATTCGATCAACGACACGATCGTCATCTTCGACCGGATCCGCGAGAACATGCGGTTCGCGAAGCTGCGCACGTTCGACGATCTGTGCCGGCTCGTGAACGTGAGCCTGTCGCAGACGCTCGTCCGTTCGATCAACACCGGGCTGCAGGTGCTTGTCGGGTCGCTGCTGCTGCTCCTGTTCGGCAGCGAATCGATCCGCCTGTTCTCGCTCGCGATGACGCTCGGCGTGGCATTCGGCATGTACTCGTCGATCTATATCGCCGCCCAGCTCTGGCTCGTCATGAAGTGGCGCTCGATGCGGAAGAAACCCGCGGCGCCCGCCCAGCCTGCGGCGGAGCCGGTCTGAAGTCCCGGGTCAAATGTCATCGAATTGTCAACGTTGCCGCCGCCGGGCCGGTTGTTGTGCCGGGATGAAAAGGGCATAATGAGAAGAAAAGCCAACGGAACGGAGTGCGGCGATGGGTTTCAATGACCGCTTCCTGCGCGCCTGCCGCGGCGAGCGCACGGACCGCGTGCCCGTCTGGTACATGCGGCAGGCGGGACGTTACGACCCGGAATACCGGAAGATCAAGGAGAAATATTCGCTGCTCGACATTTGCCGCAATCCCGAGCTTGCCGCCGAGGTGACGATGATGCCCGTGCGGAAGCTCGGGGTGGACGCGGCGATTCTCTATTCGGACATCATGAATCCCGTCATGTCGCTCGGCGTCAAATTCGACATCGTGCCGAACGTCGGACCGGTCGTCGACGAGCCGATCCGCACGAGGCGGGATGTCGAGCGGCTCAGGCCGATCGACGTCGAAGGCGATCTCGGCCACGTGCTCGAGACGATCCGCATCCTCGCCCGGGAACTCGACGTCCCGCTCATCACCTTCGCGGGGGCGCCGTTCACGATCGCGAGCTACCTGATCGAGGGCCGGCCGTCGCGCCGGTATCTCCGCACGAAGGCGCTCATGTACGGGGATCCCGTACTCTGGCACGAGCTGATGGACAAGCTCGGCGACATGGTGATCGCCTACGCCCGCGCGCATTTCGCCGCGGGCGGCAAGGCGTTCCAGCTGTTCGACAGTTGGGTCGGGGCGCTGTCGCCGCGCGATTTCGAGCGGTACGTGCTGCCGGTGATCCGCCGGATCTTCGACGGGCTGGCCGATCTCGACATGCCGAAGATCTATTATCCGGGCGTAAGTTCCGGAGAGCTGCTTCCTGCGCTCAGGGGTGTGAAGGCGGACGTCATCGGCCTCGACTGGCGCGTGTCGATCCGCGAGGCGCGTCGGCGGCTCGGCGGCGGTTACGCCGTGCAGGGCAATCTGGATCCGGCCGTGCTTGCCGCTCCGATGGAGGTTATCGAGGAGCAGGCGGCGGCGATCGTCGACCAGGGAATCGAGGAGCCGGGCTTCGTGTTCAATCTCGGCCACGGCCTGTTCCCGGAGGCGTCGCTCGAGAAGGTGGCGGCGCTCACGGCATTCATCCATCGCTATTCGGAAAGCCGTCTGCGGGAACCGGGGACCATACCGGCGGCGAAGGAGGAGAAGCGCGCATGACGAACCGTCCGGTCGGGGTGCTGGTCATGTCGTACGGCACGCCGAAATCCATGGACCGCATCGAAGCGTACTACACCCATATCCGGCGGGGCCGCCCGCCGACACCGGAGCAGCTGGCCGAGCTGACCGCACGGTATGCGGCGATCGGCGGCGTCTTTCCGCTCCGGGAGCATACGGATCGGCAGGCGGCCGCGCTTGAGGCGCGACTCGAACGGGACCATCCCGGCGCCTGCCGGATCTACCAGGGGCTGAAGCACGCGGAGCCGTTCATCGAGGACGGCGTGAAGGCGATGGCGGCGGACGGCGTTCGCGAAGCGGTCGGCATCGTGCTCGCGCCGCACTATTCGGTCATGAGCGTGGGTTCGTACATCGCACGGGCGCGGGAGGCGGCCGAAGCCGAAGGCATCCGCATGGCGTTCGTCGAGTCGTATCATCTCCATCCGAAGCTGATCGAGGCGATCGCGATCCGGCTGCGCGAGGCGCTCGCCCGGTTCGGCGGACCGGAGGAGCAGCGCCGCGTGAAGGTGCTGTTCAGCGCCCACAGCCTGCCGGAGCGGATCCTGTCCATGGGCGATCCCTACGTGGATCAACTGATGGCGACGTCCCGAGCCGCGGCGGAGGCGGCGGGCGTCGCGGACTGGGAGTTCACCTGGCAAAGCGCGGGCCGGACGAACGAGCCGTGGCTCGGTCCGGACATTCTCGAGACACTGGACCGGCTCGCGGGCGAAGGCGTGAAGGCGGTGCTGTCGGCGCCGATCGGCTTCGTCAGCGACCATCTCGAAGTGCTGTATGATCTCGATATCGAGGCGAAGCAGTTCGCGGCGGAGCGGGGCATCCGGTTCGAGCGGATCGGCATGCTGAACGACGATCCGCTCTACATCGGGGCGCTGGCCGAACTGGTGACGAAAGCCGCCGCAGGCCTCGCCGCCGGAAAGCGGGGATGACGGCATGGCGGCATCCGGGATGCCGGGAACGATCGTGGTTGTCGGCGGCGGGATTACCGGGCTCGCCGCCGCTTACTATTTGCGGAAATTCGCCGACGCCGCGGGGATCTCCGTGCGCCTGGCGATCGTCGAGGCGACGGAACGGCTCGGCGGGAAGATCGACACGCTGCGGAAGGACGGGTTCGTCATCGAGAAGGGGCCGGACTCGTTCCTCGCGCGCAAGAAGGCGATCCTCGAGCTCGCCGCCGATCTCGGAATCGACGGCGAGCTCGTGCCGATCAATCCGTCGGGGAAGAAGTCGTACATCGTCTTCCGCGGCAAGCTGCATCCGATGCCGGACGGCCTGATGCTCGGCGTTCCGACCGAGATCGCGCCGATGCTCCGGACCGGCCTGCTGTCGCCCGCGGGCAAGCTGCGCGCCGGGCTCGACTTCATCCTGCCCGCGCGGAAGGGCGGCGGCGACGAGTCGATCGGCGAATTTCTCACGCGCCGGCTCGGGCGCGAGGTCGTCGAGCGGATCGCCGAACCGCTGCTCGCCGGCATCTACGCGGGCGAGCTGGACAAGCTGAGTCTCATGGCGACGTTTCCGCAGTTCCGCGAGGCGGAGCTGAAGCACGGCAGCCTGATCCTCGGCATGCGCCGCGCGATGCGCCGCCGTCCCGCGGCGGGCAATGCGTCGGGGGCGGCGGGACAGCCGGCCGCGCCTGCGCAGGCAGATGTGCGGACCGGCGCAGCGGGGAATGGCGCGGGGCGGTCCGGCGGGGCGTCTTCCGCCTCGTCCGCGGCGGACGCGATTCTCGCCCGGTTCAGGGGCGCGCCGTTCCTGAATTTCCGCCGCGGCCTTGCGACGATCGTCGAGGCGCTGGAGCGGGAGCTGGCCGAAGCGGAATGGCGGCGCGGCCGGCGGGCGGTCGCCCTGCGGAAGAACGCCGCCGGCGATGCCGGCGGCCGCTACGCGGTCGTCCTCGACGACGGGGAGGAGCTTGCGGCTGATGCGGTCGTCGTCACGGCGCCGGCCTACGAAGCGGAGAAGCTGCTCCGCGATCACGTGGATTGCGGCATGCTGCGGAACGTCCGGTACGCGTCCGTCGCCAACGTCGTGCTCGCGTTCGACAAGGCGTCCTTCGGCCGCGAGTTCCACGGCTCCGGCTTCCTCGTGCCGCGCACGGAAGGCCGCCAGATCACGGCATGCACCTGGACGTCGACGAAATGGCTCCACACGAGCCCGCCGGACAAGGTGCTGCTGCGCTGCTACGTCGGACGGGCGGGCGACGAGGACGCGGTGTCGCTGCCGGACGATCAGCTCATCCGGCTCGTGCGGCGCGATCTCGAAGAGCTGATCGGCGTGACGGCCGCGCCGGCGATGACGGAGATCACGCGGCTCCATCGCTCGATGCCGCAGTATCCGGTCGGCCACGTCGAGGCGATGCGCGATTTCCGGCGCAGGCTCGCCGAAGCGCTGCCCGGCGTCTGGGCGGCCGGCGCGGCGTTCGACGGCATCGGGCTGCCGGACTGCGTCCGGCAGGCGAAGGAGACGGCGGAACAGGCGATCCGCGAGCTGCGCGGCAGCCTGTCCTGAACGGAAGGGCCGGCCGGGAAATCCGCCGGCCCCGTTTGCTTGGCCGGGCGCCTGCTCACGCGGCGCGATCGGGAAGCCGGCCGAAAATGAGCGGCATGATCGTAATGGAGCGGCATGATCCGGAAGGCGTCCGTTCCCCGTGGAAGCAGCGCGCGGGCGGCCGCGATCTCCGGATTTTTTTTTCGGTTTGAGGGGTGTGGCGGCGCATTTTCCTGCTATAATGGATGGGATGAATACCGGCCGGGGAGATTTGCTGGAAATGGAACTTTCGCGGGTGGACTCACGCGCGCGGGAACGGAGGAGGCGCAGACGGCGCCTGCTTCGGCTCGCGACGCTGAATCTCGCCATGTTGGTGGTCATCGCCGTCATGGCATACGGGCTTGTCCGGGGCGATTGGATCCGGGGCGGGGTCGGAGGCGGCGGCGCGCCGCATCCGTCGGTCGCAGACCCCGGTGATGCGGCGGCGGAGACCGGCGCGGGCGTTGAGCCGGCCGGCGGGACCGCGGACGCGGGCGGCGAAGATGCGGCGGAGGACCGGGCGGACGGTCCGTCCGGAAGCGGATCCGGCGAACCCGCGCCTCCGGAAGATGCGGATCCCGAACCGTCCGACGCGACGGTCCGGATCGCGTTCGTCGGCGACATTCTGCTCGCGTCGTCCGTCGAGAAGCTGATGCGCCGCGAGGGATTGGATTACCCGTTCGCCAAGGCGAAGCCGTACCTCGTCGAACCGGATTTGACGGTCGGCAACCTCGAAAATCCGATCACGACGCGCGGCACGCCGGCCGAGGACAAGCAGTATGTGTTCAAGGGCAGCCCGGACCTGCTGCCGCCGCTCCGCGAGGCGGGGTTCGATTTCGTCGCGCTCGCGAACAACCATACGCTCGACCAGGGCGTGGAAGGGCTGCTGGATACGATCGATCATCTGAACGAAGCGGGCATCGCGCATGCGGGCGCCGGGCGGGATGACGAAGAGGCGTTCAGGCCGGCCGTTTTCGATGTCAAGGGGATGTCGGTCGCGATTTTCAGCCTGAGCCGCGTCGTTCCGGAAGTGTCCTGGAAGGCGGACAGGAACCATCCCGGCGTCGCGGAGACGTACGATTCGCGCCGGGCGGTGGCGGCGATCGAACGGGCGAGGGAAGAACACGATCTGATCGTCGTCTATGCCCACTGGGGCGAGGAACTCAGCCGCACGCCGCGCGACATCGAGAAGAAGCTGGCCCGGGAATACATCGACGCGGGCGCCGATCTCGTCGTCGGCTCGCATCCGCACGTGCTGCAGGGGTTCGAATATTATAATGGCGGGTGGATCGCCTACAGCCTCGGCAATTTCATTTTCAACGTGACGAAGAACGGAGAAACGCGGGACGCCGGCGTTTTGAACGCGGTGTGCGCAAAGGGCGGAGGCTGCGGGCTGGAATTCGTGCCGATGCGGGCGATCGAGCCGTCGCGTCCGGAACCGCTCGAAGGAGAGGAGCGGCGGGCGATGCTTGAACTGCTGGAACAGCTCTCGTTCGGCGTCGCGATCGGCGACGACGGAAGGCTGCGTCCGGATCCGGCGGGGACCGCCGAAGACGCGGCAGGAGCCGAAACGGCCGGTTCCGGGGCCGCCGGTAATGCGTGAGGCGCCGAAGCGGCCGGATCCGGGCTTGCCGGTGACGCGAGAGGCACCGAAGCGGCCGGATCCGGGGCCGTCGGTAATGCGTGAGGCGCCGAAGCGGCCGGATCCGGGCTTGCCGGTGACGCGACAGGCTCCGGAGCGCGGCCGGATCCGGGGCCGCCGGTAATGCGTGAGGCGCCGAAGCGCCGGATCCGGGCTTGCCGGTGACGCGAGAGGCGCCGAAGCGGCCGGGATCCGGGCCTGCCGGTGACGCGGCAGGCTCCGGAGCGCGGCCCGGTTCGGGGCGTCGGGAGATGCCACGCGGGCGCTGGAGCGGCCGAAGCCGGGTCGGCCGCAGCACACGGGGATGCAGGTGCCGGAGACGCCGGGGCGGCGGCGGAAAACGGGGAAGCCGGGACGCCTTGAACGGTCCGGCCTTTGTCGCAAGCGATACGGAAGGAGTACAAGTGATGGGACTGGCCAATCCATGCTGCGCGCACCGGGGGGCGTCCGGACTTGCGCCCGAGAACACGCTGGCCGCGATGAAGCGGGCGCTCGATTTCCCGTTCGTCGAATGGATCGAGCTGGACGTGCAGCTCTCGAAGGACGGCGTGCCGGTCGTCATCCACGACGACACGGTGGACCGGACCACCGACCGGAAGGGGCGCGTGGCCGATTTCACGGCGGAGGAGCTTCAGTCGATGGACGCGGGGAGCTGGTTCTCGCCGGAATTCCGCGGCGAGCCGGTGCCGACGCTGGAGCAGGTGCTGGAACTGACGGCGGGCCGGTGCAGGCTGAACATCGAGCTGAAGACGTACGGCGGCCGCTATCCCGGACTGGAGGCCGCGGTTGTCGATCTTATCCGGCGCCGCGGCCTGATCGGGGACACCGTCATCACGTCGTTCGATCCCCTCGCGCTCCGGCGGGTGAAGGAGGCGGAGAGCGGGCTCACGACGGGGCTCATCATCGACGCCGCTCCGCCGGGACTCGAGCAGGCGCTCGCGCGGATCGGCGCGGCGTTCCTGTCGATCGGCTGGACAAGGCTGACGGCGAAGCGGATGGAATCGTTCCGCAAGGCCGGGCTCACCGTCATGGCCTGGACGGTGGACCGGAAGCCGTCGATGCGGAAAATCGCCGCGATGGGCGGGGAAATCATCATCTGCACGAACCGGCCCGACCGGTACGGCGAATTGCGGGAGGGACGGAAGTCCGGCCGGTTCGGCAGGTGAACGCGAGACGGCCGGACGGCGCCTTCCGGCGCCCGTCCGGCCGCTAGTGCGTCATTCCTGCAATACGTCCCTGTAGCGGTCGCGCGCTTCGAGGATGCGCGGCAACTGGTCCATGAAGACATCCACGAGCTTCGGATCGAAATGCCGTCCGCGCTCCTCGCGGAACAGGTTGATGATGCGGTCGAGCTCCCAGGCTTTCTTGTAGACCCGGTCGCTGCCGAGCGCGTCGAACACGTCGGCCACCGCCGTGATTCGTCCGTACAGATGGATCTCCTCGCCCTTCAAACTGCGCGGATAGCCGGTGCCGTCCCATTTCTCGTGGTGCTCGTACGCGATATGGGCGGCCGTGCGCAGCAGATCGCGGTTCGATCCCTTGAGCAGGTTGTAGCCGATCGTCGTGTGGGTTTTCATGATTTCGTATTCTTCTTCGGTCAGCCTGCCGGGCTTCTTCAGCACCTCGTCGGGAATCGCGACCTTGCCGATGTCGTGCATCGGGGACGCCATCCGGATCTTCTCCGCCTCATCCTTCGGCAGACCGAGCCCGAGGGCGAGAATGTAGGAGTACTCGGCCACCCGCTTGACGTGGTTGCCCGTCTCCTTCGACCGGCTCTCGCCGATCTCGCCCATCCGGAAAATGATCTCCTTCTGCGTGGCGACGATCTCCTCGTGCAGCATGACCGATTCGAGCGACTTGCCTGCGTAGGAGGCGGCGAGCGACAGATATTCGAGATCGCGCCGCGTGAAGACGCCTTCCTTCGTCATCTTGTTGATGGCCTGGTAGGCGCCGATGACGTTGCCGTCGTTGCCGACGAACGGCACGGTGATGACGGACTTCGTCCGGTAGCCCGTCTTGCGGTCGTTCTCCGCGTTGTGGCGCGGATCCTTGTACGCGTCCTCGATCAGCAGCGGCTGGCCGGTCGCGATCGAATAGCCGACGAATCCCGACCCGATCGGCACGCGGATCTCGCTCACGCCGTGCGCGACCGTCGTGAACAGTTCGCCCCGCTTGTGGTCGATCAGCCAGACGGTGCAGCGGTCGGACAGAATCATCTCCCGCCCCATGTTCGCCATCAGGACGAGCACGTTGTGAAGATTGCGTTCATTCGCGATCTTTGCGGTATAATCGAATATGATGCGGAGCAATTCCTCGGGGGTATGTTCCTCCTTCAGTTGGGGCTCCCGTTCGAATTCGATCGGATAATCGGGCAATGTGCGACACTCCTTGCGATGCGGCGATCCTCAACTTCCGCGTCAAAATGAATTGACTCCTAATTTTCGACACCAATCGCGCAACTCCTGCCATTCATGGCAATTTTATTGACGCTTTCCGCGGAACGCCTTCCGCGGGCGGCGAAGCCGAAAGGGAGATCTCCGGATGGTTGACGCATGGTCCGCCGCGTCGCCGCTGCGGTGGGCGGCGGGGTTTGCGGGCGCCGGGCTGATCGCAGGGTTCGCCTGGCGCAAACGGGCGCTCTCCGCGTCGGGCGCTTGGTCCGCCGCGGCGATGGGCACGGGCTTCTTCGCGCTCGGCGGGCCGTTCTGGTACGGCCTGTTGCTTGTCTTTTTCACAACCTCCGTCTTCTGGACCCGATGGAAGCGGCATGCCCGCAGCAAAAGGGAGGCGGAGCGGCACTACGCGAAGACGGGCCGGCGCGACGCCGGCCAGGTGTGGGCGAACGGCGGCATCGGCCTTGCCCTCTGTGCAGCCCATGCGGTCTGGCCCGAACCGTGGATCGCGGCCGCCTATGTCGGCGTCATGGCGTCCGTAAACGCCGACACCTGGGCGACGGAAATCGGCGCCTTGAGCCGCACGGAACCGCGCTCCGTGCTGACCGGCCGCACGGTGCCGGCGGGGACGAGCGGCGGCGTGACGCCGCTCGGCACGTCCGCCGCGCTTGCCGGCGCGGCGCTGATCGGCTTGTCCGCCGCGCTGCTCGGAGGCGGCGACTTGACGGGCTTTCCGGCGGGAGTGCTGATCCTCCTCGCCGCGGCGAGCGGACTGGCC
>Ga0207872_100692_pt1 | contig 15365 bp, 15 predicted proteins | sample Passage260B_FD_187372 | JGI IMG/M metagenome (GOLD analysis project Ga0207872, IMG submission 187372) | Cellulose adapted compost microbial communities from Newby Island Compost Facility, Milpitas, CA, USA - Passage2 60B (SPAdes) (version 2) ...
CCGCCGGCCGTTCCGGCGGCTCCGCCGGTTCTGCCGGCACGTCATCCGGCGACGGCGGCGCATCCCCGCTGAACCGCCTCCTGGCGGCCAAGCGGCGCGCGGACCGGCGATGACATTCCGCCGCCGCACCGGCCAAGGCGGTCGGGTTGTGCGCCGGATTTACGGCGCGCCTTCGGGAGAGCACACCGCTTTCGGTCAGTGGTAGACGGGCGGGCGCCATTCGTCGGCCGGGTGCGCGCAGGCGCCGGACCTTCGGGGCGGCCCCGGAACGTTCGCCTGACCGCCGGTCCGCGGCGCGCCGGGCCCGCCTCTGGACACGGGGCCACCCGGGGGAGTACAATGCTGGCGTCGGCGCATTTTCGTGCATTTTCGTAATCATGCGAATCGACATCATGCGAATCGACGGCGGGGGAGGCGGACGGCGGTGGACTGGGTGAGCCGCATCGCGGAGGAACGCATCCGGGAAGCGATCGAGCGGGGCGAGCTGAGCAACCTGCCGGGAGAAGGCAAGCCGATCGAGATCGAGGATCTGTCGCACGTGCCGGAGGAACTGCGCCCGGCCTACATCATGCTGCGCAACGCCGGCGTCGTGCCGGAGGAAGTGCAGCTCGCGAAGGAGGCCGTCACCCTCGCGGATCTGCTCCGCATGTGCCGGTCGGACGAGGAGCGCGCCGACATCCGCAGGAAATTGAACGAGAAGCGGCTCCGTCTTCGCCTGCTCATGGAACAGCGCGGCTGGTACGGAACCTTGGGCTTGGAAGAATACGGCGACCGGATCGCAAACCGCCTCGGAGGTGACGAAGCGTGAGCATCGAAGTGTGGACGGCGGAGGAACTGTGCGAACGGCTGGCGAAAGGCGAATCCGTCAACCTGATCGACGTCCGGGAGCGGGACGAATGGCGGGCCGGCCATATCCCCGGCGCGCGGCTGATCCCTCTGTCCGAGTTCACGGAACGGATGGACGAACTCGAGCCGGAGCGCGAAGGTCCGCTCGTCTTCATCTGCAAGGGCGGCGTTCGCAGCATGCGCGTGTGCGAATATCTCGCGCAGTTCGGCTACGACGTCGTCAACGTCGAGGGAGGCATGGCCGCCTGGCCGGGGGAGGTCGTCACCGGCGATTGACGCGAAGCTATGGACAACCCTGGCGGATCATGGTATAGTCGGTAGCGGACAATCGAATATCGCGGATGCGGGTGCCTGGCCGCCGCGCCATGCGGAGGCCGGCTTAATAGGGAAGTCCGGTGAGAATCCGGCACGGACCCGCCACTGTGAGAAGCGCGCAGGCCGTTCGGCTTGCGCAAGCGTGCGCCATCATGTCACTGGGAAACCGGGAAGACGGCGCGCGTATTCTTCGAGTCAGGAGACCTGCCCGTATCCTGGTCTGACCCTGCCTACGTGGTCTTAGGAGGTGTTGGAGATGGATCGAAGCCGTCTGCGCGTCGGGCCGCCGCCCGGCGATCGAAGCGGATTCGTTCGGTCGACGCATGCGTGAGCATTTCCGGAAGACACCAGGCCGGAGATGCTTTTTTTGTTCGCACAGGTTGCAATTCATTCCATGGAAGACGGGAGCAGGATTCTGATGTCAGGACAACGCTGGTTCAAACATGCGATCGGAACCGCGGTTTTTCTTCTGTTGGCATTCATGCTGGCTTCGTGCGGCGGAGGTTCGGAAGGGAACGGCGTCGCCGGCCCGCAGGCGCCGGAAAGCGCCGGAAGCGCGGCAAACGCGGGGATTTCGGGAGACGAGACGGGCGCGGAAGCCCAAGACAACGGTCCGAACCGTGGCGCTGACGACGGCGGCGCTTCCCAGGCTGACGACGCGGCCGGCGGGACCGGTTCGGAGACGATCTATCCGCTGACCGTCACGGACGAGACGGGAACCGACGTGACGATCGACAAGGCGCCGGAGCGCGTCGTCATGCTCGTCCCGAGCGACACGGAGATCGTCTACGCGATCGGGGCGGGGGATCTCGCGGCCGGCGCGGACGAGTACAGCACCTATCCGCCCGAAGCGGCGGATCTGCCGAAGGTCGGCGACGTGAACACGAACATCGAGGCGGTGCTCGCGCTCAATCCGGATCTCGTGCTCGCGAGCGCGAGCATGAACCATGCCGCGATCGATTCGCTGCGGCAGCTCGGCGTCACCGTGTACGCCGCGGATCCCAAGACGCTGGAGGAGACGATCGCGCACATCGAGCAGATCGGCGTGCTGCTGAACCGGCAGGACGGGGCCCGGGCCGTCGCCGACCGCATGCGGGAAATCGTCCGGGAAGTCACGGAACGGGTTGCGGACGCGGAGCCGGTCAGCGTCTATCTCGAGTTCTCTCCGGGCTGGACCGTCGGATCCGGAACGTTCCTCGACGAGCTCGTCAGCCTCGCGGGCGGCGTCAACCTTTCGAACGACCGGGAAGGATGGTTCGAGGTCGATCCGGAGGCGGTCATCGCGCGGAACCCGCAGGTCATCATCTATCCGGATATCGAGGGCGTCGATTTCCTGGGCGGCATCCTGTCCCGCCCGGGATGGGACCGGATCGACGCGGTGCGGAACAACCGCGTGGTCGCGGTGGCGAACGAACCGCTCGTGCGCGTCGGCCCGCGGTTGACGGACGGCCTGAGGGAGATCGCCGCCGCGCTCCATCCCGAACGGTTCCCGTGAGGCCGCCATGAAACTTCCGGTTCGCATCGCGATCTGGTCGGGAGCGGCGCTGCTCATCCTGGCCGTCTCCGCCGTCTGGTCGCTCTCGATCGGATCGGCGGGCATGCCGGCCGGCAAGGTGTGGTCGATCCTCGTCCACCGGCTGCCGTTCGCCGGGAATGCCGCGCCGGACTGGACGCCGATGGAGGAGACGATCGTCGTGCAGGTCCGGCTGTCGCGCGTCACGCTGGCGATCCTCGTCGGCGCGTGCCTCGGCATGGCGGGAGCCGGATTCCAGGGCGTGCTGCGCAACCCGCTCGCCGACCCGTATACGCTCGGCGTCGCCTCCGGCAGCTCGGTCGGCGCGGCGCTCGTCATGACGTTCGGACTCCAGGCCGCGATCGGCATGTGGACGGTTCCGTTCGCCGCCTTCCTGTCCGGGCTGCTCGCCGTGCTGGCGGTTTTTCTGCTGGCGCGTTCGAACGGGCAAATGGCGGTGGAGACGCTCATCCTGTCGGGCGTCATCCTTCAGGCGTTTCTCGGCGCGTTCGTCACGCTCATGATCTCGTTGTCCGATGACGAGGTCAACCAGATCCTGTTCTGGGTGCTCGGCAGCCTGTCGAAAAGGTCCTGGGACCACGCGCTCCTCGTGCTGCCGTTCGCGCTTCTGGGGCTTCCGGTCATCGCCGCTTACGCCTCGGCGATGAACCTGATGACGCTCGGCGAGCGGCACGCCGCCCATCTGGGCGTACAGGTCGAGCGGACGAAGCTGACCGTCCTGCTCGCCTCGACGCTCGTAACCGCGGCCGCCGTCTCGGTCAGCGGCGTCGTCGGCTTCGTCGGGCTTGTCGTGCCGCATCTCGTCCGCCTGATCATCGGGCCGGATTACCGGCTCATCGTGCCGATCTCCGCCATCGGCGGCGGCATCTACGTGTTGTGGGCCGACACGCTGGCGCGCACGGCGTTCAGCCCGAAGGAAATCCCGCTCGGCGTGCTGACCGCGCTGGTCGGCGCACCGTTCTTCGCCTGGCTGCTCTGGCGGCGCAAGGCCGGTTTGGGGAGGGAGGACGCGTGATCGAAGTCGAAGGCCTCATGATCGAAGCCGAGGAACGGCGCATTCTGGACGGTGTCTCGTTCCGTCTTGAGGCGGGCGGATTGTACGGCATCATCGGTCCGAACGGCGCCGGCAAATCGACGCTGCTCGCCGCAATCTCCGGCGTCCGGCGGTTTGACGCCGGTTCCGTCCGGCTGTTCGGCCGGCCGGTCGGGGCCTGGCCGCGCCGGGCGCTGGCCCGGCGCCTCGCCGTGCTGCAGCAGGAGGCGCTGCCCCGGACGGCGTTCACCGTGCGCGAAGTGGTGTTGATGGGCCGCTATCCGTACCAGAACTGGTTCGGCGGCAGCGACGGGTACGGCGAAGCGCTCGTCGACCGGGTGATCGAGACGCTCGGCCTCTCCGCGCACGCGCACCGCCGGCTCGACGCGTTGAGCGGAGGAGAACGGCAGCGGGTCGCGCTCGCGAAGGCGATGGCGCAGGATCCGGAACTGCTTCTGCTCGACGAGCCGACGACGTACCTCGACATCGGTTACCAGATCCATCTGCTTGACCTCGTGCGCGATTGGCAGCGGGCCGGTGACCGGACGGTCGTGGCGGTGCTCCACGATTTGAATCTGGCGGCGCAATACTGCGACCTGCTGCTCGTCCTGAGCGAAGGCCGGCTCGTCGCGGAGGGATCACCCTCGGACGTGCTGACGCCGGAGACGATCCGCCGCGTGTTCGGGGTAGAGCCGGTCGTGTTGCCGCATCCGGCCAGCGGCGTTCCCCAGATGCTCCTTCAGCCCGGCGGCCACGGCGCGAAGCCGGCGGAGCGCCGGACCGCGGAGACCGTGTAACATCGCCGGCCATCCGGAGCGGCGGGAGTGCGGCCGCTTGCCAAATGAACGGCTCGCGGCAACCCGGAAATGCGGCCTGCCGGAAATCCCGCGCGGACGGGGCACGGGTCCGGGTATCCCGTGCCGTATGAGATTGCCTGAAGCGGTTCGCTCCCGCATGCCCCGGCCGGTCCGCCCGGCCCCGGTTTCATGCCCGGCTGACGACCGGCGCCCGGTTCCGGTTCGCGTCCTGATTGCAAGCTGTACCCGGTTTCGGTTCATGCCCGGCTGACGCCCGGCACCCGGGGTCCGGTTCGCGTCCTGATTGCAATCCGTGCCCGGCTCCGGCTCGCTCCCGGGTGACGACCGGCGCCCGGTTCCGGTTCGCGTCCTGATTGCAAGCTGTACCCGGTTTCGGTTCATGCCCGGCTGACGACCGGCGCCCGGGATCCGGTTCGCGCCCTGATTCCAATCCGTGTCCGGTTCCGGTTCGCTTCAGGCTGACGACGAGCGCCCCGGTTCACTTCCTGACTGCAATTTCGCTCTGTCGCTTTGTCAGCCGTCCGACTCCCGCTGGCGTCTCCGCCGCAGCCCTTCCGTTGTGGAATCCGCCCTTCCTCCGGTACAATGGCAGTATGAAACCCGACAACAAACCTTTGCTTCATCTTCCCCCCGAAATCGGAGAAGCCATCGCAAAATTGGACGGGAAGCCGATGCCCGTCGATTCGGCCTTGCCCCGCCTGTTCGAGGCGCTGCGCGATCGCGGCGGCGCGGTGCTGACGGCCGCGCCCGGCGCGGGCAAGACGACGCGCGTGCCGCTCCGGCTGCTCGGCGAGCCGTGGCTGGAAGGCCGGCGCATCCTGATGCTCGAGCCGCGCCGGATGGCGGCGCGCAGCGCGGCTTCGTACATGGCGTCGTTGCTCGGCGAGCGCCCCGGCCGGACGGTCGGCTACCGGATCCGGATGGAGAGCCGGGTCGGCCCCGACACCCGGATCGAGGTCGTGACGGAAGGCGTGCTCACCCGCATGTTGCAGTCGGACCCGTCGCTGGAAGGGTACGGCATCGTCATTTTTGACGAGTTCCACGAACGGAGCCTGCACGCGGACCTCGGCCTCGCGCTCTGCCTCGAGGCGAAGCAGGTGCTGCGGGACGATCTGCGCCTGCTCGTCATGTCCGCGACGCTCGACGCGGAGCCGGTCGCGAAGCTGATGGGCGGCGTGCCCGTCATCGCGAGCGAAGGAAGGCAATATCCGGTCGAAACCCGCTATATGCCGAAGCCGGCCGACGTGCCGCTCGAGGAGCACGTCGTCCGCGCGATCCGCCGCGCGCTCAGGGAGGAGACGGGAGGACTGCTCGTCTTCCTGCCCGGCGAGCGGGAGATCCGCCGCACCGCCGCGCTGCTCGGCGAGCCGGAGGGGACGGTCGTGCTGCCGCTGTACGGCGCGCTGCCGCAGCGCGAGCAGGACCGGGCCCTGGCCGATCCCGGGCCCGGCGTCCGCAAAATCGTGCTCGCCACGACGATCGCCGAGACGAGCCTGACCGTAAGCGGCATCCGCGTCGTCATCGACCCGGGGCTCAGGCGCGCGCCGAAATTTTCGCCGCGCACCGGCATGACGCGGCTCGTCACGACGACCGTGTCGCTCGATTCCGCCGAGCAGCGCCGCGGCCGCGCGGGACGGACGGAGCCCGGCGTCTGCTACCGGCTGTGGTCGGAGGAGCAGGAACGGGCGATGCCGCCGTCGATCGTGCCGGAAATGCTCGAGGCGGATCTCGCGCCGCTTCTGCTCGAACTGGAGGCGTGGGGCGCGTCGGACCCGCGGACGATGCCGTTTCTCGACCCGCCCCCGGAGCCGGCGCTCCGGCAGGCGGCGGAGCTGCTGGAATTGCTCGGCGCGCGGGACGCCGCCGGAAAGCTTACGCCGCACGGCCGCCGCATGGCGGAGACCGGGCTGCACCCCAGGCTTGCGCACATGGCGCTCAAGGCGCTCGAGCTCGGCCCGGGCGCGGGCGCGCTCGCGTGCGAACTGGCGGCGCTGCTGGAGGAGCGCGACGTGCTGGCGCACGGCGGGCCGGAAGGCGCGGACATCCGGATGCGGCCGCGCCTCGACGCGCTCAGGGCGGCGGGCGCCGGACGCATTCCCGCCGGCATGCCCGTTCATGAGAGCGCGGCCCGGCGCGCGGCTGCGGAAGCGGCCCGTCTGAAGCGGCAGTTCGGCATCCCCGCGGACGCGCGTCCGGATGACCGTCTCATCGGCCTGCTGCTCGGCTTCGCGTATCCGGATCGAATCGGCATGCGCCGGGGGACTCCGGGCCCTGCCGGCGAGGCGGCTTACACGCTCGCGGTCGGCCGGGGCGCCGTGTTCCCGGCCGGCACCCCGCTCGCCGCGGAAACGTTCATCGTCGCGGCCGAACTGGACGACGCCGGCGCCGATTCCCGCATCCGGCTGGCCGCCCCGTTCGACGCTTCGTGGTTTGCGGAACATTTTGCCGACCGGATCCGGGAAGAGCGCGTCATCGAATGGGACCGGCAGTCGGAAACGGTGCGGGCGAAGCGGATGACCCGCTTCGGCGCCATCGTCCTGAAGGAGACGGCGCTCGACGGAGCCGAGCCGGAGGAGATCGCGCGGGCGCTGCTGGACGCGCTGCGCGCGGAAGGTCTCGAACGGCTGCCGTGGACGAAGCAGGCCCGGCAATTGCGCGGCCGGATCGCGGCGCTCCGCCGGCTCGACCCTTCCTGGCCCGACGTGTCGGACGAGGCGCTGCTCGACCGTCTGGAGGAGTGGCTGCTTGCGCACATGGTCGGCATGAAATCGCTGGAGGACCTGAAGCGGCTGGATCTCGCCGCCGCGCTCGAATCGCTGCTCGATTGGGACCGGAGACGCGAGCTGGACGAGCAGGCGCCGACGCACTTCCGCGTGCCGAGCGGATCGCGCATCGCGATCGACTATTCGGACCCGGCGGCGCCGGTGCTCGCGGCGCGGCTGCAGGAGCTGTTCGGCATGAGCCGGACGCCGGTGATCGGCTACGGACGGCTGCCGCTCACGCTGCACATCCTGTCGCCGGCCATGCGGCCCGTCCAGGTGACGAGGGATCTCGAGGGGTTTTGGAAGAACGGGTATTTCGAAGTCCGGAAAGAGCTGAAGGGCCGATACCCGAAGCACTACTGGCCCGACGACCCGGCCGCGGCGACGGCGACCCGGCATCTCAGACCGAAGGCACAGGAGGAGCGATAACCGGATGGCGTTCGGCATCAGCCGCGCGGAGCTCGAGGCGTGGAAGGCGGAGGTCGCGTCCGGCCGCATCGCCTATCTGACCCACTATTGGCATGATTTCCGTTTCCCGGGCGTGACGACGGTGACGAAGGTCGGCTGTTCCGATCTGGACCGGCTTGCGGCCTGGTGCAGGCGGTGGGACCTGGAACCCGCGTACATCCACCGGCGCGGCGCATACCCCCATTTCGACCTGATCGGTCCCCGGCAGAAGGCGATTCTCGCCGCGGAAGGGTTCTGGTCGCACATCGAGCGGTTCAATCTGTGATGCGCCGGAACATCAATCCGCACGAAGCGGTACACCGCACAACGGAAAGGAGGGATGACGGGATGGTGCAGCTGCTGTTCATCCAGCTCGGGATGGGCGCCGACCTGCACGGCCAGAACGTGACGACCGCGGCGGTGCGCGCCGTGCGCGACGCGATCCACCGCAACTCGATGCCGGGCATCCGGAGCATGCTGCCGGGCGGCTCGCTGGACAACATGAAGGTGAACGTGAAGCTCGCCGTCCCCCGCGACCGGGACAAGCTGGACATCGAAGCCGTAAAGGCGGAGCTGCCGTTCGGCGAAGTGACGGTGGAGGTGACGGACGGCGGCATGGCGACGACGAGCGGCATCGTCATACCCGAGAAAGGCGACAGCAACGATCTGATGTACGTCGTCATCGCGGCGGTGGAAGTGGGCCGGTAGCGGCGGGACCATTTTGGCACAAGCGGCAACCTTTTCGCCCGCGGCGCCGTCTGGATGGGAGGACGGAAGGATTCGGTCAAGTCGTCCCGCGCGTGCATGCGGCGCAAGGCGTTGCCGCCGGTCGTCGCCGCATGCTCGCGGGATGGAAGGCGCGTCTGATCGCGGCGGGAACGGCTGCCGCCTTGCCGGCGGCCGTGCCGGCCTGCGAATTGCCGCGCCGGCGGACCGGAAGCGAAGGGGGATGATCAGGTTGCGCCGCAGGCTGATCCTGCTCTCCATTTTGCCGCTGCTCGCGGGATGGATGTTCGGCTCGGGACCGGCGCCGATCCATGCCTCATGCGCCGTGCTCCCGTCGCCCGAAACCGCCCTGAAGCAAAGCGACGCCGTGTTCTCCGGCATCGTGCTGTCGGTGGAAGAGACGAACAGGTCCGGCGTGAGATCGTCCGCCGATCCGGTCAAGGTGACGTTTCGCGTGACCAGGGTCTGGAAGGGTGTCGAATCGGATCGGGTGACGGTTCGCACGACGGCGGGCGACGCCGGAAATTACCGTATGGCCGCGGACCGTGAGCTGATCGTCTACGCCGATAACACCTGGCTCGGCCTGTCGGTCGGAGCTTGCACCCGCACGGCCGATCTGGCGCTCGCGGCCGACGATCTGGCCTTCCTCGGCGAGGGAACGGTTCCGCCGCCGGCTGCGGGATCCGGAACGATGCTTCCGGATTCGGCCGCCGGGCGGCTGTTGTTCGTCTGCGCGGCGTTCGCCGCGCTGTCGGCCGCCGCACTCGCGCTGTTTCCGCGCCTCAAGCGCAGGCGCTGAAAACCCGTCTGACATGGAGGATCGGACCCGGATGAAAATCGCGGTCATTTCGGACATCCACGGAAATCTTCCGGCGCTGGAGGCGGTGCTGGAAGACATCGCGGCGCGCGGCGCCAAGACGATTTATTGTCTGGGCGACCTGATCGGCAAGGGGCCGTCCGGCGACAGGGTCATCGATCTGGTTCGCCGCCATTGCGCATCCGTGATCCGCGGGAATTGGGACGCGGATGTGGCGCGGGATTCCGACTCGGACGTTATGCGCGGCATCGGTCGGTGATCGGCGAAGAGCGGCTGAACTGGCTCCGCGCGCTCCCCTTCATGATCGAGTTCACGCTCAGCGGACGGTTCGTCCGGCTGTTCCACGCGTCGCCCCGGAGCGAGCACGAACGGATCCAGCCGTGGGATGCGCCCGAGCGCCGACTGTCGCTGTTCGAACCGTCGCCGCAATGCATGCGGTCCGTTCGCGCGGACATTGCCGGTTATGGCGACATCCACAACGCCTATGTGCAGCATCTGGACGGCCGCACGCTGTTCAATGCGGGCAGCGTCGGCAATCCGCTGGATCTTCCGGCCGCTTCCTACGCGCTGCTGGAAGGAGAGCCCGGCCGCGAATCGCCGGCACCCTGGTCGATCCAACTCGTGCGCGTCCCCTACGATATCGAGCGTGCGGTTCGGGAGGCGTGGGAGTCGGGCATGCCGCAGCCGGCCGAATACGAGAGGGAACTTCGCACGGCGCGCTACCGGTACGCGAAGGAAGGTTGATTCTCGGGGCCTGTGAATCCCGGCATCCGGGCCGGTGCCGGACAGGCGGATGAAAACGCTGAATGGAGCCATCGGTGTGATTGCCCGGGAGATCCGCCTGCTGCCATCGGACTTCATGATTCGGCGCGCTTTACCGACGGATTTGGCCGGTTTTCCGTCCCCAATCATTGCCTGCCTTCGCGGATGGATGTTATCATGAAATCCGTACAAGGAGCATCATGGCGCAAACCAATGTTTCTTGTGATGAAACCGAATACACGGGAGGCGGTCAAATGGCGGAACGGACGATCAAATGGGGCATCATGGGGACCGGCCGGATTTCCGAAGTGTTCGCGACCGATCTGAAGAAGGTCGAAGGCGCCGAACTGGTCGCGGTCGGCTCGCGCTCGAAGGAGCGGGCGGAGAAATTCGCGGCGGACCACGGGGCGAAGCGCGCATACGGCAGTTGCGAGGATTTGGCGGCGGACCCCGAAGTGGACATCGTCTACATCGGCACGGTCCATCCGGCGCACCGGGACAACATGCTGACGCTGATCCGCGGCGGCAAGGCCGTGCTGTGCGAGAAACCGTTCACGATGAACGCGAAGCAGGCCGAGGAAGTGATCCGGGAGGCGCGGGAGCGCGGCGTCTTTCTGATGGAAGCGATGTGGACGCGCTATCTGCCGCCGATCGTAAAGGTGCGGGAATGGCTCAGGGAAGGCAAAATCGGAGACGTGGTGATGATGACCGCCGATTTCGGCTTTGACGCCGGCTGGAATCCCGAGGGGCGGCTGCTGAACAAGGAACTCGGCGGCGGCGCGCTGCTCGACGCCGGCATCTATCCGGTATCGTTCGCCTCGATGGTGTTCGGCTGCCAGCCGAAGCGGATCGCGTCGGCCGCCCGGATCGGCGAGACGGAGGTGGACGAGCATTTCGCCGCACTGTTCGAATACGACGGCGGACGCATCGCCCAGGTCGCCGCGGCGGTGCGATTGAAGACGGCGACCGAGGCCGTCCTCTACGGCACGAAAGGGCAGATCCGCATACCGGATTTCCTGTGGACCAACACCGCGACGCTGCGCGTTTACGGCGAAGAGCCGGTGACGTTCACCGACGACCGCGACACGCGCGGTTACAACTTCGAGGCGATGGAAGCGATGCGCTGCCTTCGCGAAGGCCGGAAGGAGAGCGACGTGATGCCGCTCGACGAGACGCTGGCCATCATGCGGACGCTGGATGCGATCCGCGCGCAATGGAATCTCGTATATCCTTACGCGGACTGATATCCGTACGCGGACCGAAGTCCGTTCCGTCCGCCTGGCGGCGCCCCGGCCGTCAGGCGGCGTTTGCATCTTAAGCGAAAATTCCGATCATCGGAGGGGGAACAGCCGGTGAAGGAAACCCTGAATGTCGGTCTGATCGGTTACGGGTATGCCGGCCGGACGTTCCACGCGCCGGTCATCGCGTCCGTTCCGGGACTCAGGCTTGCGAAGGTCGTCGAGCGCCGGACGGAGCGCGCGAAGGAAGACTGGCCGCAGGTCGAGATCGTGCGCGACGCGAAGGAGCTGTGCGCGGACCCCGGGATCGACATCGTCGTCGTCCTGACGCCGAGCACCGATCACTTCACCTTCGCCCGCGACGCGCTGCTCGCCGGCAAGCATGTCATTGTCGAGAAGCCGTTCACGGTGACGTCGGCCGAAGCGGACGAGCTGATCGGGCTCGCGAAGGCGCGCGGCCTCGTGCTCAGCGTCTTCCACAACCGCAGATGGGACGGCGATTTCCGGACCGTGCGCGGCCTCTTGCGAAACGGCGTGCTTGGCCGGCTCGTGTCGGCCGAGTTCCGCCGGGACCGCTACAAACCCCGCCCCTCATCCGGCAGATGGCGCGAGAGCGCGGCGCCCGGCGCCGGCATCTGGTATGATCTCGGATCCCATTTCCTCGATCAGACCCTGCAGCTCTTCGGCGCGCCGAAGACGATCCGGACGGACATCCGGACGGAGCGGGAGGGCGTAGCCCTTCGACGCGGTGCCCGGCTACGGGGAAGGACTGACCGTGAAGCTCGGCGCCTCCTGCGTCGCGCGAACGCCGGGCCCGCGCTACCGGCTGAACGGCGTGAACGGCTCGTTCGTGAAGTACGGCGAAGATCCGCAGGAGAGCGCGCTCCGGGAAGGCTTGAGGCCGTCCGATCCCGGATGGGGCCGGGAGTCCGAAGCGAACCGGGGATCGCTGGACGTCACGCTGGACGGCCTGCGGTTCACGGGCAAGGTCGAGACGCTTCCGGGCGCTTACCAGGAGTATTGCGCGAACGTGCGGGATGCGGTGAACGGCGCGGCCGAGCTCGCCGTGAAGCCTGAAGAGGCACGGAACGTGATCCGCCTCATCGAGCTCGGATTCCGGAGCAGCCGGGAAGGCCGGACGATCGAAACGGATCTTAGCGGATGACCTCCGGGCGGCGCAAGACACGGCGGTTCGTCCTTGGCGGCGGGAGGAGTTTGAAGCGAAGGAGACGATAACGTGAAGCCATCGGTCGGAAACACGGACCGCACGGACGGCGGATCGGCCGGCAAGGCGATTGGATTGTCCCTCTTGGCCGTGACCTGGCCGATCTTCATCGAGTCCGCGCTGCAGGTGATCATTCGCATGACCGACACGTTCATGCTCAGCAAGGTGTCGGACGAAGCGGTGGCCGCCGTCGGCGTGTCCAACCAGATTCTCATGTTCGGCATGCTGTTGTTCAATTTCGTTGCGCTGGGATCGGCCGTCGTCGTCTCGCAATATCTCGGCGCGCGGTTGCACCGGGATGTCGGACGGCTGACCGCCTCGTCCCTCGCCATGAATTTCCTGTTCGGGTTGTTCGTGAGCGCGCTGGTCGTCTTGTTCTGCGGCGATCTGCTCCGCGTGTTCGGCCTTGAACCGGAGCTTCACGCGCTGGCGCGGACGTACCTTGCCATCGCCGGCGGCGGGCTTTTCGTGCAGGCCGTCATGTCCGCGGCGGTCGCGATCATCCAGTCGCACGGCCTGACCCGTCAGACGATGCTCGTCGCCCTCGGCATGAACATCATCCACATCTTCGGCAATTATCTCGTCATTTTCGGACCGTTCGGATTTCCGAAGCTGGGTGTGGCCGGCGTCGCGATCTCGACGGTCGCGAGCCAGACGATCGGCATGGCCGTCAACCTGTATCTGCTGCGCCGCGCCGTCGGCGTCCCGTTCAGGGGCCGGGATCTGGTCCGCTGGAAGTTCGAGGACGTGGCGCGGGTGCTCAGGATCGGCGTGCCGGCTTCCCTCAACCATCTGTCCTACAACGTGAACCAGCTCGTGACGACCGCCTTCATCACGAGTCTGGGATCGGTCATGCTCGCGACGCGCATCTACACGATGAATATCGTGTTCATCATCATGATCCTGTGCATTTCGCTCGGGAGGGGCATGCAGATCATCGTCGGCCGTCTCGTCGGGGCGGGGGAACAGGAGGAGGCGTACCGGCAGGTGATGCGCAACCTGGGCCGCAGCATGCTCATCACGTTGGCCGGGACCGCGGTCATCAGCCTGTTCCGCGTGCCGCTGCTCGACCTGTTCACCGATTCGGAGGAGATCATCCGGATCGGATCGACGCTGATCCTGCTCAGCTTCGTGCTCGAACCGGGCCGCAACCTGAACATCATGTTCGAGCGGTGTCTGCAGGCGGCGGGCGACGCCCGTTTCTCCGCCGTATCATCCGTGCTCATCATGTGGCTGTTCAGCGTGCCGCTGACGTATCTGCTCGGCATTCGCCTGGGATACGGCCTGTACGGCATCTGGGCGGCGTTCATCGCGGATGAATGGGCGCGCGGCATCGTCCTGTTTCTGAGGTGGAAGAGCAAGGCGTGGAAATCGAAGGCGATCGTCTCGCGGGCGGCGAAAACGGCGGCCGGATAAGGCGCGGGACGGGGAAACGACGATGCGGCGCCGACAACGGCGTCGGTTAGCGACGGCGAAACATCCGTCATCGACGTCGGATCGCCGCCGGACAACGACGTCGGATCGGCGCCGGATAACGACGTCGAACATCCGCATCGGACATCGATGTCGGATCGCAGCCGGACATCGGCGTCGGATATCGGCATCGGATAACGGAGCCGGACATCGGCGGCGGACATCAGAGGAGGAAGCGCCGTCGCGATGGTCCAGGGCGCAGCGCGGCCTTGTCCCTCGCGGTTGAGAACCGTCGTTTGATCCGTTATGCTTGGATTTGCGATCGTCACAAGGGGATAGCGGTACCGGGGAGGCTGAACGGCCATGAACATCATCCACCACGGCGGCCATCAAATTCTGCTGGTGACGGCGGGCACGGGTGACAAGCCGCTGCTGCGCAACCTCATGCAGCTGTATCTGCACGATATGAGCGAATTTACCGGCGCCGATCCGGATGGGCACGGCATCTTCGACTACCCCGATTTCGACCATTATTTCACGGAGGACGGCCGGCGCGAGGGGAGGCTGCCGATCCTGGTCCGGATCGACGGCGTTGCGGCCGGATTCGCGATGATCAACGGTTTCAGCCTGATCCAGCCGCGCACGCAAGCGACGCGCCACCTGTCGGACATGTTCATCCTGCGCAAATGGCGCCGCCGCTCCATCGGCAAAGCCGTCGTGCGCGAAATTTTCGATTCCTATCCCGGGCTGTGGGAGATCAAGCAGCGCCGCGAGCACGAAGGCGCGCGGCAATTCTGGCTGACCGTCGTCCGCGAGTACACGGCCGGCGGGTTCAAGGAGATCGAGCTTGACGACGGACGATGGAACGGATACATCCAGACGTTCGACAATCGCAGCCGGCTGTAGGGACGCGGCCCGGCGTCAGCCGCCGGCCAGCCCGGCGATCCACGCCTCGTCCACGACGACCGGCTCCTTCGGCACTTTCCCGAGCCGAAAACCGGCGATCAGCTCGCGCGCGGCGATCGGTTCCGGTCGGTCATGCAGGCCGCTGACCGCGGCGATCGCGCCGACGACCTGTTCCGGCCGGACGCCGCGTTCGCGCAGCGCGCGGATCGACAGCGCGCCGTGCCGCTTCGCGAGCCGTTTGCCGTCCGGGCCGCACAGCAGGGGCACATGCGAGTAACGCGGCGCCTTGAGCCCGAGCGCCTCGAACAGGAAAAGCTGGCGGGGCGTCGAGTCGAGCAGATCCGCGCCGCGGACGACGTCGGTGATCGCCATCGCGGCATCGTCGACGACGACCGCGAGCTGATAGCTGACGATGCCGTCCGCCCGGCGGACGACGAAATCGCCGCCCGCGCCCGGCGCGAACCGCTGCGGGCCGGCCGCGCCGTCCTCGAACGCGACGGCCCGGTCGGGCAGGCGGAACCGG
>Ga0207872_100697_pt1 | contig 15327 bp, 14 predicted proteins | sample Passage260B_FD_187372 | JGI IMG/M metagenome (GOLD analysis project Ga0207872, IMG submission 187372) | Cellulose adapted compost microbial communities from Newby Island Compost Facility, Milpitas, CA, USA - Passage2 60B (SPAdes) (version 2) ...
TCATGGTTGGGCAAGTTTGACGAACCGCCGTATACGGGACCGTACGTACGGTGGTGTGGGGAGACGGGGACTCAGCAGAGTCCCCTCTTACCCGATTCCGGTTTCCCGAGAGAAAGGTTGTGCGCCGCATGCTGGCAGAAATCAAAAAGCTCAGAAACGAACCGGTACTGGCCCTGCTCGTCGCAGCCGTACTCGCGATCATGGCCTTATTCGTCATCTGGCCGGTCCTGAAAGTCGTCAGCTTTCCCCAACCGGCCGATTTCGCCAGGCTGTTTACGTTTCCGCGGTGGTACCAGGCCGCGCTGAACAGCCTGTTCATGACGGTGATTTCCACCCTCACCTGTACCTTTGTCGCCTTTGTTTTCGCCTATTCGATCACCCGTTTGGACATTCCGCTGAAAGGTTTGTTCCGTTTCATCACCCTGCTTCCGATCGTTTCGCCGCCGTTCATCGTCGCGCTGTCCTATATTCTGCTCTTCGGAAGGCAGGGCATCATCTCCAAGCATCTGCTTGGCATCACCCTGGACATCTACGGCTGGCAAGGTTTGTGGCTTGTCCAGACGATCACGTTTTTCCCGTACGCCTACGTCGTCATTCACGGCGTCCTGCTGTCGATCTCCCCGAATCTGGAGTACGCGGCGTACAATCTGGGCGCGTCCCGGTGGCAGGTGTTCAGGCACGTGTTTTTCCCGCTCTGCCGTCCGGGCGTCGCGGGGGGAGCGCTCATCGCGGCCATGAACGTGCTGGCCGACTTCGGCAACCCCATCGTGATCGGCGGGAACTTCACGGTGCTGCCGACCGAAGCCTACATGCAGATGACGGGATGGTTCGATTTGCCTTCGGCGGCCATGCTGTCCACCTGTTTGCTCGTGCCCGCGCTGACTCTCTTCGTCATCAACCGCAAATGGGTGGGACAACGCTCCTATGTGACCGTCACCGGCAAAGAGACGTCGCTCAACATTTTTCCCGTTCCCGCCTGGATCAAATGGGGGCTGTTCTCGTTCTGCCTGTTCGTGACGATCGTCGTGCTCCTGGTCTACGGCGTCCTCATTTACGGCGCGTTCACGAAAACGTGGGGCTATGACTGGTCGTTCACGCTGAACAACCTGAATTACGTGTTCGAAAAAGGCCGCGAAATCACCAACAGCATCCAGTATGCGCTGCTGTCGGCGCTCGGCGCGTCCGTGCTGTCCGTCATCGTGGCATATATCGTGGAGCGGAAGCGCACCGGGGTCAACCGTCTGCTGGACCTGCTGGCCATTTTGCCCGGCGCCGTGCCCGGGGTGTTCCTCAGCCTCGGCTTCGCCATGGCGTTCAACGAAAAGCCGCTGGTGCTCACGGGCACTTCCCTCATCATGATCCTGGCGCTCATGTTCTGGAACCTGCCGACCTGCTACAGCTCCAATCTTGCAGGCCTGCAGCAAATCGGCCCGTCGCTGGAGGAAGCGTCCATCAATCTGGGGGCGGGCAACTTCCGGACGTTCAGGAACATTTTGCTGCCGCTTCTCCGGGCGCCGTTTTTCTCGGCCCTGGCGGTGGCTTTCCTGCGATCGGTCACCTGTCTGAGCGTCGTCATTTTCATCTACTCGGCCAGCACTTCGGTGGGGACGATTTCGATCCTCGCCCTGGTCCAGAACGGCCTGTGGGGAAGCGCGGCGGCCTTCACGGTGGTGCTGGTGTCCATCGCGTTCGCCGTGCTGGGCGTGGCCAATCTGCTGGTCAGAAACCAGGGAAAGTGGCAGCAACGCTAGCTTTCACGAAAAACGGAGGAGCCTATGAACGCGGAAGAAACGATGATCAAAATCGTCAACGTGACCAAAGCCTTCGGCAGTTTCACGGCGATCGACCGGGTATCGCTGGACATTCCGAGGGGCGGCTTCACCACCCTGCTCGGCCCGAGCGGCTGCGGCAAAACCACGCTGCTTCGGCTGATCGCGGGATTTTACCAGCCGGACTCCGGCGACATCTTCATCGACGGCGTGCGCGTGAACGGCGTTCCGGCTTTCAGGCGGAATACGCCCCTCGTGTTTCAGGACTACGCGCTTTTTCCCCATATGACCGTTTTTGAAAACGTCGCCTACGGATTGAAGCTCCGCAAGGTGCCGAAGGCCGAAATGGCGGAAAGAGTCCGGCAAACCCTGGGCATGTTCGGCCTCGAGGGTCTGGAAAAACGCTATCCGAAACAGCTCAGCGGCGGCCAGCAACAGCGGGTGGCCTTCGCGCGGGCGCTGGTGACGGGGCAGAACGTCCTGCTCATGGACGAACCCCTCAGCAACCTGGACGCCAAAATGCGGGTGGAAGTGCGCAACGAGCTCAAGGAGCTGCAGCGGCGCTCCGGCATTACGGCCGTCTTCGTCACCCACGACCAGGACGAGGCGCTCTCGCTGTCGGACCGGGTCGCCGTATTCAACAAAGGGAAGATTCTCCAGGTCGGCACCCCCTGGGAAATCTACTTCAAGCCGCAAAGCCGCTTCGTGGCCGATTTCGTCGGAGTGGCCAATTTCCTGGACGGCGAAGTCGAGGGGGTGGAAGCGGGCGATCTGGTGGTCCATTGCCACGGCCATCGGATCCGGGTCGACAAATCCGACTATTCCGTGCAAAAAGGCGACAAGGTGACGCTCGTCATCCGGCCGGAGTGCATCTCCATCTCGTTCGGGGCGGAAGACGCAGCCGGTGAAAACGCCTGGACGGGCGTCATTCGAAGGAGCATTTTTCTCGGCCGGATGATCCGGTATTGGGTGGACGCCGGCCCCATGGAGTGGACCGTCGACGATCCGAGCCCGATCCGGCATCACGCGTCCGGCGAATCCGTGCGGATATCCCTGGACAAGGCCAAAATTCACGTGCTGCCCGCGGAGCGGTGACAGCCGGGCCAGGCGCCGGTTGCAGGCGATCTCCGATTCCTTTTGCTTCAATGGTTCCAGAGAGGATTGAGTTGGAATGATGCCGTTTGGGCGGCCTTATCGAATGATCGTAACCGACATCGACGGAACTTTGGTGGATATGCGGCAAATGATCAGCGAGCAGAACAAGCGCATGATTGGCGCCTTCCAGCGGCAGGGCGGAATCTTTACCCTGGCCACCGGCCGGATCGAGGACGCCGTCCGCCATTTCGTGCGGGAACTGGACATCCGGCATCCCGTCATCCTTTACAACGGCGGCAAAATCGTCGATTTCGGCTCGGGCGAATGCCTGTTCGAAGCCGTGCTGGACGCCGGTGTCGTCCGCTCGGCGATCCGGCTGTTCGAAACCGTGCCGATGGACGCGATTTTTTATTCCGACAGAAAACCGTGGGTCCGACGGATGACGCCGGTCATCGAGGAATACATGAAAAAGGACCAGGTTCAATGCCGCGTCTGGGAAGACCCCGAATTCCTGATCCGGAGCAAGGTCAACAAGATCCTGGTCATCCGGGAGAACCGGGATTTCTCCGCCGTCACGGAAGCCATGCGGCCAATCGCGGGCACGGAGTGCGCCCTGGTCCAGTCGGAACCGACCTATCTGGAAATCCTGCCTCCGGGCGTCTCCAAGGGCCGGGCGCTGAAAATGCTGGTCCACCTGCTGGGCGTCGATCTTGGCGACGTGATCGCGATCGGCGACAACCTGAACGACCTGGAAATGATCCAGGCGGCCGGTCTGGGCGTGGCGGTGGAAAACGCGCATCCGGAGCTGAAGGTGCATGCGCGGTATATCGCTTCCTCGCATCTCGATCACGCCGTCGCGGACGTGATCGAAAAATTTTGCCTCGCCGGCGAAAGCCGGACCGACGCGCGAACAGGAGGGGAATGATCCCGTGATTGTCGGACTGGGCGAATGGGGACTGCATCTCCTCACCATCGAAGAGCATTGCAAAATCGCCAGAAGCTTTGGTTTCCGCTATCTGGAGCTGGGCATCGGCGGGGATTTTCCCGGCCGGGTCCGGCGGGACATCGGCGACCGGGAAGTGGCAGACCTGCGCGCCTGCCTGAACGACTACGGCATATTGGCGCCCTGTGTGGCTCTGGAAAATGATTTTACGCTGGAAGATCCGGAGGAATTGCGGCGGAATATCGACCGGGTAGCCGGGGACGTCCGCCTCTCCGCCAGGCTCGGCTGCACGCACGTGCGGTTGTTCACCGGGTTCGAGCTGGCCGCAAGGATGACGGAGAAACGCTGGGAGCGCATGATCGCGGCGTTCCGGGAAATCAACGCGCTCTGCGCCGAACTGGGCCTGGTCATCGCCATCGAGACGCACAGACGGAACACGAAAAAGAACAACGGATTCATCCACGAACATACGACGTCGACGGAGTGGGGTTCGCTGCAGCGGCTGCTGCGCGAGCTGCCCCCCGAGGTCGGCTTCAACTTCGACCCCGGCAACCTGAAAGCGACGGACCCGTCGCGTCCGGTCACGGATTACGCGATGCTGCTGGGCCGCCGCATCAACTACTGCCACCTGAAAGACTGGAAGCGCGTCGACGACTGCTGGGTCGCCTGCGCGCCGGGCGACGACGATCTGGACTACGACGAGCTGCTGAAGCACGTGCCTTTCGAGGGCCCGTATCTGATCGAATACGAGCAGGTGGACGACGTCGTGGACGGCATCGGCAGGGCGCTGAACTATCTGCGTTCCATTCGCCCCGATCTGCGGATGGAATGAGTGGTTGTCCCCCCTTGACATCTTTTCGGACGCGGATATCATATAAAAATGAATTCAAAAATATAGTTTTCCTATAGTTAAACTAAGAATTGCTTTTGTTGACCAGACCACTGGAAACGAAAGGCAACCGCCCCGGCCAGTGGTCTGTTTCTTTTTGGACAGGGGAACCGGACGCTGACCGTGGCGCGAAAAATTCAACGATGGAAAGGATGGAGATGAACCATGGCCATCAAAAGAGGACCCGCATCCCGCATCCGGCCGGCGGTCCTGTCCGCCCTCGCCCTCATGCTGCTGCTTGCGGCGTGCGGAAAAAGCAGCGTCGCCCTGACCGCCCAGGGCGGAACCGGCGCGTCATCCCCACCCGCGGCAACCGAACCCGTCCTCATCGGCGTTACCGGTCCGCTGACGGGCGACAACGCGGAGTACGGCAAACAGTGGCGCAAAGGCTTCGACCTTGCCCTGGAGGAGATCAACGGCGACGGCGGCATTGACGGCCGGCCGCTCGAGTACGTATTCGAGGACACCCAAAGCGACCCGAAGCAGACGCCGGCCGTGGCCCAGAAGTTCGTGGCCAACCCGAAAATCGTCGCGGTGATCGGCGACTTCAGCTCCCCGGCATCCATGGCGGCGTCCCCCATCTATCAGCGCTCCGGACTCGTGCAGCTGGGCATCACCAACTCGCATCCCGAATTCACAAGCACCGGCGACTACATCTGGAGCAATACTTCCAACCAGAAGGACGATGCGCCCTACCTGGCCCAGCTGGCCGTGAGCCGGCTGGGGAAAAAGCGCCTGGCGGTGCTCTACCTGAACACGGACTGGGGCAAGACGACCGTCGACCTGTTCATCGGCAAAGCCAAAGAGCTGGGGGCGGAAATCGTGGCGCAGGAAGCCTATCTGTCCAACGAAAAAGATTTCCGCCCGATCCTGACCAAGGCGCTGGACGCGAAACCGGACGCCCTGATCCTCATCTCCTACTACAACGACGGGGCGCTCATCGCCCAGCAGCGGCAATCGGTCGGATTCGACGAGACGGTGACGGTGGTCGGCATCGGTTCCATCTATTCCCCGCAGTTCATCCGCCTGGGCGGCGAAGCGGCGGAAGGCGTGTACACCTCGACCCGCTTTTATCCCGGCGACCCCCGTCCGGAAGTGCGGAGCTTCGTGGAAAAGTACCGGGAAAAATACGGCGAGGATCCGGACACCTTTGCCGCGGTGGCCTACGACGGCATCAAAATCCTGGCCCGGGTCATGCGGGAATACGGCACGGAACGCAAGGCGATCCGGGACGGGCTGGAAGCGGTCCGGGATCTGGACACGGTGCTTTACGGCAAGGCGTCCTTCGGGCCCGACCGCCGTCTGGAAAATCCGCATTTCGTCAACCTGATCGTGCAAAACGGCAAGTTCGAGCTCTGGCAGCCCTGACGGGCGTCGGACCCGTCCGGCCATGACCCGAAAGGAGGCGAAACATCCGCCATGCTGGACCAATGGATCAACGGTCTGGTGATCGGCAACCTGTACATGCTGACCGCCATCGGCATCACGCAGATTTACGGCGTGGCCGGCGTGGTCAACTTCGCCCACGGCTCCATATACATGTTCGGCGCCTACATCGGATGGATGGCGATCACCTGGTGGGGCTGGCCGCTCCTGCCCGCCATCACGCTGGTGCTGGCCGGCAGCGCCCTGCTCGGCCTCCTGCTGGAAAGGGTGGCGGTGCGGCCGTTCGCCCGCCAGGGCAGCACGATTCTCCTGCTCACCACCATCGCGGCGGGGCTTATCCTCGACAACGCCGCCCAGGTGATCTGGGGGCCCCAGACCCAGGCGCTGCGCAATCCCCTGCCGCATTGGCACTTCCGGCTGGGGAACAGCACGGTGACGCTGCTGGACCTGTTCATCCTGGCCTGCGGCGTCGGCACGGCGCTGCTCCTGCACCTGTTCCTGTACCGCAGCCGGGCGGGCTGGGCCGTCCGGGCGACGGCGCAGGACCGCGAGGCGGCGCTGCAGATGGGCATCGACGCGGGCCGGGTGAGCCGCCTGTCCTTCGCCCTGGCCGGCGCCTTCGCGGGACTCAGCGGCCTGCTGGTGGGTCTGTACTTCAGCAACATCTACCCGATGATGGGCGCCTCGGCCACGCTCAAGGGAACCACCGCCGCCCTGCTCGGCGGCCTCGGGAACGTGCCGGGCGCCATCCTCGGCGCCTACGTGCTGGGCATCGTCGAAGCGTTCAGCGTGGAATGGCTGGGCGCCAGCTACCGCAACCTGGTGGCCGTCGTCCTGCTCATCGCTGTGCTGCTGCTTAAGCCCAGGGGGCTGCTGGCGCCGCGCCGCGCGCTCAATCCCGAGCCCACCGCCGGCACCTTCATCCCCCACGGCCGGCCCCTGCGCTTTCCCCGGTGGGCGGCGCCGGCCGCGGCGGCGGCCGCCTTCGCGCTGCCGCTGGCGCTGGCGAACCCGTACCCGCTGCAGGTGCTGGCCATCGGCTGGGCGTTCGCCCTGATGGCGGTGAGCCTCAACCTGATCTCCGGCACCACGGGACAAATCTCCCTCGGCCACGCGGGCTTCGTGACGCTGGGCGCCTACGCGTCGGCGATTTTCACCAGCCGGCTCGATCTGCCGTTTGCCGCGTCGCTCGTCATCTCCCCCGTCATCGCGGCGGCGATCGGCGTCCTCCTGTGCTACCCGGCGCTCCGGCTGCGCGGCCAGTACCTGGCCATCGCCACGCTGGGGCTGGGCGAAGCGATCTCCCTGATCGCCCTCAACTGGGACGCCGTGACCCTGGGGCCGCTGGGCATCAGCAACATCCGGCCGCCGGACTTCTTCGGATACGAACTGGTCTCGCCGGCCGCCCAGTATCTGCTGGCTCTCGCCATTCTCCTGGCCGGGGTGTGGATCGTGCACCGGCTGGGCCGCTCCCATCTCGGCCGGGCGCTCCGCGCCGTGCGGGAGGACGAGGTGGCGGCGCGGGCCTTCGGCGTCGGGCTGTCCCGGTACAAGTCCATCGCCTTCGGCGTGAGCGCCTTCCTCGCGGCTTTGGCCGGCGTGCTGCTCGCCCATTCGTACTCGTACATCGCGCCCGACACGTTTACGTTCGCGCTGTCGATCCAGGTGCTCACCATGATGATCCTGGGCGGGCGGGACAACATCGCGGGCGCCGTGCTGGGCGCGGTGCTGCTCATCGCGCTGCCCGAATCGATCCGGTTCCTCGGCGAATACCGGTTTATCCTGTACGGCCTGCTGCTGATCGTCATGCTTCGGTTCCGGCCCTACGGCCTGCTCAACGCCAGAACGTGAAGGAGGTGTCGCCGCCGTGAGCCTGCTTTCCGTGCGCAACGTGCACAAGCATTTCGGGGGCCTGCACGCCCTGCGGGGCGTGAGCCTCGACCTCGAGGAAGGGGAGACGGTGGCCATCATCGGCCCCAACGGCGCCGGCAAGACGACGCTGTTCAACCTGATTTCGTGCGAGGACAGCCCGGACGAAGGGGAAATCTGGCTGGACGGGCGCCGCATCGACGGCCTGCCGCCCCATCTCGCCGCCGCGCGGGGACTGGCCCGCACCTTCCAGAACGGCCGGGTGTTCGGCAACCTCACGGTGCTGGAAAACGTGCTCCTGGGCGCCCACACCCGCCTGCGCGGCCTCACCGACCCGGGTACCCGTCCGGCGGGCGCGGTGTTTTCGGCCCTGCGGGAAATCGTCCTCGGCATCGTCCAGCCCCGCCGTTTTCGCGAGCTGGAAGCCGAATTGACGGCAGAAGCCCTGGAGATTTTGTCCATCTTCGGCGACCGGCTCATCCCCCGGTTTCATCAACCCGCCTACTCCCTTTCCTACGCCAACCGGAGGCGGACGGAACTGGCGAGGGCGCTGGCGCTTCGCCCCAGGGTGCTGCTCCTCGACGAGCCGACGGCGGGCATGAACCCGACGGAAACGGATGAAATGACGGAAGTGATACTGAAGCTCCAGCGCCAGGGCCAAAGCATGCTGCTCATCGAACACAAGCTGGAGATGGTGATGGCGGTGGCGCACCGGGTGGTGGCGCTGGACGCCGGCGAGGTGCTGGTATCCGGACCTCCGGAACAAGTGCGCTCGGACCCCAGGCTGATCGAGGCGTATGTGGGCAAAACCGCCGACACCGCTCCTGCCGGCGCCGCGGCTGCGGGCGGAACCCGTTTCGGCGCCTCGGCAGCACTCACGGCGGAAGTGTAAGGGGTGACCGGGATGGAACCGATTTTGCGCCTGGAGAAGGTGAACACGTTTTACGGAGCGGTGCAGGCCCATTTCGATGTCAGCCTGGACGTCTACCCCGGGGAAATCACCTGCCTGCTCGGCGGCAACGCCTCCGGCAAGTCCACCGCGATGAAGGTGATCTTCGGGCTGGTGAAGCCCCGTTCGGGCCGGGTGCTCCTGGGCGGGGAAGACGCCACGAACTGGAGCACGCCCCGCCGCGTCGCCTGGGGGCTGCGGTCCGTGCCGGAAGCCCGGCGCCTTTTTCCGTTCATGACCGTGCGGGAAAACCTGTTGCTCGGCGCGTACCTGCGGCGCAACCGCCGGGAGGTGGCGGAAGACCTGGAACGGCTGCTGGACCTGTTCCCGCGGGTCGGGGAGCGGCTCAACCAGACCGCCGGCACCCTTTCCGGCGGCGAACAGCAAATGGTGGCCATGGCCCGGGCGCTGATGGGCAGGCCGCGCGTCCTCTGCATGGACGAACCCACCATGGGGCTTTCTCCCCTTTGGGTGAACCGGGTGCTAGAATTGATTCAGGAGATCAACCGGCAGGGGACCACCGTGTTCATGGTGGAGCAGAACGCGCGGGCGGCGCTGGAAATCGCCCATCGCGGCTATGTCCTGCGCCACGGCGTCATGACGCTCAGCGGAAGCGCCGCGGAACTGCTCGGCAACCCCCTGGTGGAAAACGCCTATCTGGGAGGAAAAGCGATATGAGTCTGGCCCCGCAACCCTTCGCGCCCCGCACGCCCCGCCAGGAGCGGATTCTGGCGATGGCTTCGGAACTGGCCGATGTGCTGTCCCGGGACGCGCAGCGGTACGACCGGCACAACGAGTTTCCGTATGCGCATTTTGACGCGTTGCGGAACGCCGGCTACCACACCCTGACCGTTCCGGAAGCCCTGGGAGGACGCGGCGCCTCCCTCACCGAAACCATCCTGGCCCAGGAAAAGCTGGCGACGGGAGACGGCGCCACCGCGCTGTCCATCGGCTGGCATCTCGCCCTGATCGGCAAGCAGGCGGAAACCCGCACCTGGCCGCCGGCCGTCTTTGAGCGGATCTGCCGCGAAGTGGTGGAGCACGGCGCCCTGCTCAACAACGCGGCCAGCGAAAGGGAAACCGGAAGCCCCTCCCGGGGCGGGCGGCCGTTCACCACCGCGGTCCGCGAGGCTTCCGGCTGGGTGATCAACGGCAAAAAAGCTTTTCTCACGATGGCGCCCGTGCTGCGCTACGCCGTCGTGTCCGCCGGGATCGGGGGCGAAGAAGGCGGCGGGTGGTTTCTGGTGCCCATGGACCAGCCCGGCGTCCGCATCCGGGAAACGTGGGACGCGATGGGGATGCGCGCCACCGGAAGCCACGACGTCCTGTTCGAGGACGTGCGGGTTCCGCCGGAAGCCCTCGTGGAGCCGTTCGGCCCCGGCCGGACGTGCCAGATCAACGGCGGAGGCGGGGCCGGTTGGGGGCTGCTCATCCCTGCGGTCTATCTGGGCATCGCCCAGGCCGCCAGGGACTTCATCCTGGATTACGCGCTGACGCGGCGGGTCAGCACGCTCAAGGGCCCGATCGCCGACGTCCCCCATATCCGGTCGCTGCTGGGCGAAATCGAAGTGGACCTGCTCACCGCCCGGTCCCTGCTTTACTCCCTGGCCGAAAGGTGGGACGGGGAACCGGAGCGCCGGCACGAACTGTCGCCGTTTCTTGGCGCCGGGAAGCTGGTGGTCACCAACAACGCCATCCGGATCGTGGACCGGGCCATGCGCATCGCCGGGATCGCCGGCCTGAGCCGCGACCTGCCGCTGGAACGCTACTACCGCGACGTCCGGGCCGGGCTCAGCAATCCCCCGATGGACGACAGCGTCCTGGCGACGCTGGCCGACACGGCCCTGCGGGAAACCGAGGCGAGAAAGGAGAAACCGTCCGCCGACGCCAAGGCGCCAAAACATATTTGACAAATGGAGGCGTTCGCCCATGGCGATTACCCATGTGGATCACGTACTCATTCTCGTTCCGGACCTGGATGAAGCCGCCGAAAGGTTTGAAAGGCTCGGCTTCCACATCACCGAAGGCGGCGAACATCCGGGCCGGGGAACCGCCAACCGCCTGGCGGTGCTGGATTCCGGCTATCTGGAGCTGATCGCCGTCCGCGACCGGAGCACCGCCCGGCCGGAACTCGTGCAGCATTTGGACCGGCACGGTCCGGGGCTTTTCGGCTTCGCCTTCGCCAGCGACCATCTGGACGAAGATGTGGCCGGGTTCCGCTCCCGCGCCGAATCGGGCCTCACGTCCCTGGCTGTCGAAGAGCCGCAGGAAGGCGCGCTGGTCACCCCGGGGGGAAAACGCCGCGGCTGGCGCAGCGCCCACGTGTCCGGAGACGCCGGCTCGGATCCTTTTCTCATCCAGCACGACAGTTCCGGGACGGAGCTACGGCACCGGCTGTTCGGCGACCGTCCGCCGCAGCCCCACCCGCTCGGCTACGGGCACATCGACCGGCTGGAGGTGGTATTCCCGTCGCTGGCGGCGGGCGAATCCTATTTCCGGGACGGCTACGGACTTCGGCGCGAAGGAGAACCGTCCGTCTGTCCCAGCCGCCAGGGAGACCGGATTTTTTTCCCGCTGACGGTCGGCCGGCTCGAAGTCATCGCGCCCAACTCCCCGGAAAGCCCCTTGCAGGAATTTGTGGCCAAACGCGGATACGGCCTGCGCGGCATCGTCCTCACCGTGCCCGATCCCGACGCGGCCGCCGCCACGCTGAAAAACTGGGGCATCCGCTTCACCCGTTCGCAGGCCACGGGAGCCGTCCAGATCGATCCGGACGACGCCCTCGGCGCCAGACTGATCCTGATCAAAGGCTGATTTTTCCAAAAAAATTCAAAACCCCTGGTATCAAAGCCGGTGGAAAAACCGGCAAGCACGGATGATACTAAAATCGAAGCCCCGGAAGCGGAGTCCCATAAAAGCCATTTGCATCCCGGGGCGAAATGCGCTAACATTTCTTTCACCAAATGTCAAAGCAGCCAGGTCCGGGTCATGCGTATCCGTCCGACGTTTGTCCGGCCGCTTTTGGACGAAAACTTTGGGTGTCTTCAAATTTCCAGCAGAAAGGTGAGGGTGATCATGACGGAAAAACGGAACAAGCGCATCGGCGAATCCGGAAACCGTGCAAACCGCACCCCACGCAACCCGTCGGAAGCCGGACGGCATGGCAAGGCATCCTCCGTCCCGCCCGGATTGACGCCCGGATACGACTATGTCTGGACCCGGGAAGAGGACTTTTCGGATCCGGATTACGTGCCCGACCCGGACGACTACTACTTTGACGCGGAGGATCCCGAAGATTATCGCTGAACGGGAACCGGGGGAGCGGCTGCGGAGCGGTTCCGGAACCGCTTCGACAGACGGGGATTCGCTGCGGAGCGGCTGACGCCGAAGGGCTGATGTGGATCGGCTGACAGTCGCGGATCCGTTGCCGGCCGGAATCGGAACCGGGCGCCGCGCGCGCCGCGGGAACGGTCCCGGCCGGTTCGCGTCTGTCGGGCCAACGGACATTCGGTCCGTCAAAAACCGCGGGAAAACGGCATCACCACAACTTTACGGACATACAGTCCCTTGGCATGCCCGAATCCCTCGAAGAAAACGGTTTCGGAGGTGCGGCGCGGCTTCCAACGGACTGTATGTCCGTAAAATTGCCGGATGGCCCATTTTTCGGCTTTTAACGGACTGGATGTCCGTCAAGGGAAACTGCCCGGGGGCCGGCGGACCGGCGTCCGGCCGCCGAAACCGGAAGGCCGGCCGCTTTAGTCCGCCAGCTTGTGGCGATGGGCGTAGATGGCGGCCTGGGTGCGGTCTTCCACGCCCAGCTTGGAGAACAGGTTGGTCAGGTGGTACTTCACCGTCTTCACGCCGATGGACAGTTCGTCCGCGATTTCCTGGTTGGACTTGCCCTGCGCCAGGAGCTTGAGCACTTCCATTTCCCGCTCCGTCAGCTCCTCGTGGGGCAGCGGGCGGGACTGGGGCTTGCGGAACCGGCTCATGATCTTGGCGGCGACCTGCGGCTCCAGCACGGACTGCCCCCGCGCGGCGGCGCGGATGGCGTCGGCGATTTCGGGGGCGCGCGAGGTTTTCAGCAGGTAGCTGAACGCCCCGGCTTCGAGCACCGGATAGACCTTGTCGTCGTCCAGGTAGCTGGTCAGGACGATGATCCGGCAATCCGGCAGTTCCTCCATGATGCGGCGCGTCGTCTCGACGCCGTCCATCCCTTCCATGACGAGATCCATGAGCACGACGTCCGGCCTGTACTCCTTCGCCAGGCGAAACCCGGTTTCCCCGTTCTCCGCCTCGCCCACGACCTCGATGTCCTCCTCCGTGTTCAGCACGGCGGCGAGGCCGATGCGTACCATTTCATGATCGTCGATGATCAGCACGGTGATCGGGCGCTCCGACACGTCCGCTTCAGCCTCCTTCGCGCGGCGTCCTGCCGCCGTCCGCGTTCTCCGCATTGTCCGCGTTTCCGTCCGCCTTTTCCGCCTCATCCGCCGCTGTTCCCGCATCCGCCGCTTTGGTCTCTGCCGCTCCGGTCCCTGCGGCTTCTTTCTCTGCCACTCCTGCATCTGCCGGCGTCTCTTGCGCCGTCTCTCCTCCTGCCGCCTGCACAGCCTGCGCTTCCCCTCTTACCAGCGGAATCCGGATGTCGACCCGCGTTCCTTTGCCCGGCGCGCTGGTGATCCGCACGGAACCGCCCAGCTCGCTCGCCCGCTCTTCCATGTTGGTCAGGCCGTACGACGTCTGCCGCTTGGCCTGGGGATCGAAGCCGACGCCGTTGTCCTGCACCAGCAGCTGCACGGCGTCGCCCCGCCGCTTGAGCGAAATTTCCATCCGGCTCGCCCGGGCATGGCGGAACGTGTTCGACATCGCTTCCTGCACGAGCCGGAACAGGTGGTTTTCCACGCCGCGGTTGAGCGGCAGGTCTTCGTCGATCTGCAGCACGATCTCCATCGGCACCTTCGCCCGCATTTCCTCCACGAGCTCCCGCACGGCCAACGCCAGCGGCTTGCCCGCCAGCTGGACGGGCCGCAGGTGCAGGAGCAGCGCCCGCATCTCGGACTGCGCGGCCGCCGCCATCTCCTCGATCAGCTCCACCTGCCGGCGGGCGCGCTCAAAGTCCTGGTCCAGCGTGCGCCGCACCGCCGTCGCCGTCATGGAAATGGCGAACAGCTGCTGGCTCACCGAGTCGTGCAGCTCCCGGGCGAGCCGCTGCCGCTCCTCCAGGGCCGCATTCATCCGCGCCCGCGTCTCCATCTCCGCCAGGCTCGCGGTCAGGCGCTGCAGCGACGTCACCTGGTCTTCCCACTTGCGGCGGAGCCGCTCCAGCTGCCGGGCCAGCCGGCCGATCTCGTCGCCGCCCATCTCCGGCAGGGGAGGGCCGAGATTGCCCGTTTCCAGCTGGCGCATGGCCTCCGCGAGGTCCTCCAGCCGGCCGCGGATCCGGTACCCGCGCAAAAAGCCGAAGGCCAGTCCGCCGACAACCGCCACGCCGCAGGCCGACAGCCCGAAAAACAGATAGTCCGCCCAGCTCGCCGCGCGCGACGCCAGGCCGTAACTGAACAGCAGGTAGACAAACGCGCCGCCGGCGAGCAGCGAGTAGATGACCGATTCCCCCATGTGCCGCCACAGGAGATTGTGCCTGAGGTTGTAGGTTTCCTTCGGTTCCAAGGGCCGTCCTCCCCGCCGTCCGCCCGGGTCAACCCGGCATGATTTTCACGTCCCCGACCAGATAGAAAAGCTGCAAACGGAGCCGGAACCGCTTGTTCTCGTAGTCCGGCGTGCGCCACACAAGGCGGTTGACTCCGGTGTCGTCCAAAGCGTGCTGCCACTTGATCCTGCCGACGGGCACCGAGGCTTCGATCCACAGGCCCCAGTCTTCCGGCACGAGCAAATGAACATCCCCCAGCAGGCCCTGCAGCACGATGACCGTCTCCGGTTCCTCCGGCACCGCCCGGGTCAGGTCCAGGCGAACGTCGCCGAACAGGTGCCAGGAGGAAAACGACTGCAGAACCCAGTTTTGCTCCTCCCGGCGCATCGCCAGATGGAACCCGTGCCGCCCCGGGATCCGGCCCGGAGGCACGCGGCGGGTCCTGAGCCAAAACACCGCCACGGCGAGGACCACAAGGGCGAAAAACAGCGCAAAATGCCGGATGAGAATGAACAGCGCGCCGCCCGCCATGAGCACGATGCCCCACTGGCTCCGCCCGCGGCGGAACAGCCCGACGCCCAGGGCGAACACCAGCGCCGCGTTGGCCGTGATGAAGCCTGCCGTATAGCCGATCACAAGGTACAGCGCGGCTGCGGCGATCAGGATGGCATTGCGGGACAGAACCATGGGCGCCGTACCTCCTCGTGCGTTGGAATGCCCGAACCCCGCCGGTCAGCGCAAAAGCCATAACGGCGGTGACACCGTTATGGCTGGGGG
>Ga0207872_100702_pt1 | contig 15159 bp, 10 predicted proteins | sample Passage260B_FD_187372 | JGI IMG/M metagenome (GOLD analysis project Ga0207872, IMG submission 187372) | Cellulose adapted compost microbial communities from Newby Island Compost Facility, Milpitas, CA, USA - Passage2 60B (SPAdes) (version 2) ...
AAAAAGACCATATTCGTAAAAAACAAACGAATACGGTCATAAATGAGTTTCCAATAAGGATTCGCCAAGCAAATGGCGAGAATTAATCGACAGTCTCTACATGTCCGAAAATTTTTTTTGCAATCGCTTTCAGGAGAGTTATTCGGACCATATGTCCGAAAACAATTCACGTTCGGACAAAGCGGCATTGATACCTTCGATTTCTCCGGTTGCCGCCCATTGCATGCAGAAGTCCCGATTCCACCATCCGGTTCAGCACACGGCGGGCGTGGCGGTCAGAGATATGCAGGTGATCGGCGAGTTCCGGCGCCGAAAAAGGCCGGAGCAGCCTTCTGGCGAAACGCACCGTTTCCGCTTCCACACTGCTGAGCCCGGTCGGGACCGGGAAGGAGATGAACCGTCCCACGAAGGCAAGAACCAGCTGCCTGCATCTTTCCGTTTCGTCCTGGATGGAAAGATAGGCGACCGGCAGCAAAATCCATCCGTCCAGCGCCAACAGACAATGCCGCCAGCACAGATCCTTGAACCGTTTGACATCCAGGTCCCTGGCGTGGGTACCGTAGCCCTGGATTTCGATGCCTCCCTTTGCCCCGCCCGGCATGAACGCCAAGTCCAAGTACCGGCGCCGTGAAAATCGCGCACTTCCCACTCCGCATACAGATGGTCGAAATTGCCGATTGCCGGAAACCATACGTTTCGCAAAAATTCCACGGTTCCATGCCCAAGTCCCTTTTCGAGCAACTCCCTCCGTCTGCGGTTTTTCTCCGCGGCGATCTGCCCGTTCAGCCACGTTTCGTACAATTGATCGAATCCGTCCATGGTTCCGCAGCTCCTTTTCCTAAAAAATCAAAAACAGCACCTGACCATATACCGACCGAAATGATTTTAGCTGCCCTCCAAAAAAACTGTCCCCGATCCTTTACGACCTCGCCCAGGTCAAACCGAACAGTTCGAATCCGTCTCCCAAAGCTCCTTTCAATACCCGCGCCGCCTCGTTCATGGTGCCGCCGGTGGTGTAAACGTCGTCCACCACAAGGATGCGGCGATGCGATCGTGATCCGTACCCGGCATGGGCCGAAAGGAATCCGGATGCGGCGACTGGCGGCCGTTGCCCGGGAAGCAAAGCGGGCAGACGAGGAACGGGCGCAAAAATTCCACGGACATCCGCCAGCCGTTCGCTGCGGGATTTGAAGCTCATTTTTTCGGTGTGCCGAATCCGCCGGAGCAGCGCCGCAAAAGGAATGCCGTACCATTCGGCCAGGCGGCGGGCCAGGCGTTCGGCCTGATTGAAACTCCGCTCGGACAAACGGCTCTCCGAGAGCGGCACGGCCGTGATCACGTCGAACACTTTGCGGGGTTCGGCATGGCCCAGCTCGGCCGCCATCCGTTCCAAAGCGTGGGCGAGCATCGCCGCCAGCACCGGTTCCAGCCTTTCCGCGCCGCGGTATTTGTACAGGGCGAGCCATTCGCGCATCGTCCCGTCGTAGCGGACCGCGCTGCGGGATATGACAAAATGCGTCACGCGCCGGCGACGGCAATCTTCGCATCGTTCCGGGCGGCCGCAAACCCGGCACTGAGGGGAAAGAATCCAAGGAATGCGGCTCAGGCAATCCGGGCACAATCCGCGCAGCTCACGGCGCGGCTGCCTCGAAGCGACGGGCAGCGGCGCACCGGCGGGCCGAGAGGCGCACCGGCACACCGGACACCGCGCAGGCTCCGCTCTCAGATAGCGGCTCCAATCCAACATGCGGAGGTTGGCCAAAAAATTCACCGCGGATCCCTCCCGGCGGAAGGCACCAGGTACCCTTTTTTCCGGGCCAGACGGTTCATGCCGCGAATGTGCCGGATGGCGCGGTGCTGCCCAAATGTAAAATATCTCCCGGCAAAAACGACCCGCCCGTCCGGCGCGTCCGCGGAACGGCCGGCCCTGCCCGCCATTTGCACCAGCGCGGTTTCGTCAAACATGGGATTGTCGGCGTCCAGGATGAACACGTCGCTGCGCGGCACCGTGACGCCCCGCTCCAGAATGGTTGTGGCTACCAGCAGGCGTACCTCGCGGTTTCGAAACGCCTGGACTTTTTGTCCCCGCTCGGCGTCCTGGGAAGAGGTGCCCGCGATCTGGCCGGCTCCGAGGCCCAGCGACGAAGCGTGCCTTCGCAACAGTTCCGCGAACGCTTCCGCCTGGCGCACGTATGGCACGAAAACGAACATGCTGCACCCGGCCTCGGCGGAACGGCGCAAAGCCCGGACCAGCCGCGCCGGCAGACGTCCCGTCCGCAGCATGCGTGAAATTTCGGGCAGCCGAAGCCGGCGAGGTTCCGGCAACGGATGTCCGTGGTAACGCACCGGCACTTTTGCGCAGGGCAAGCGGCCGCTCTTCACCTCCCGCTGCAACTCCTTCGGCGGCGTGGCGGTGAGCAGCACCGTTGCGCCGTCCGCCCGGCGGGCCTTGCCCGCGGCAAACTGCAGCATCGGATCGCCATGGTAGGGAAAGGCGTCGAGTTCGTCGATCAGCACGAGATCGAACGCTTCCTGATAGCGGAGCAGCTGGTGCGTGGTGGCCAGCATCAGCGGCGCGATGCGCTTGCGGTCGGGACTGCCCCCGTAGCGAACGCATAGTTTGTCCTCGCCGAAAGCGCGGGCGAGGCGGGGCGCCAGCTCCAGCACCACATCCCGCCGCGGCGTGGCCACGAGCGCCCGGCCGCCGGCCGAAATCACCGCGTCAAGAAGCGGAAAGATCATCTCCGTCTTGCCCGCTCCGGTTACCGCCCACAAGAGGAAGCGACGGTCACATCCGGCCGGCGGCCGCCGGGTTCGCTCCGGTTTCCTGATGATGAAAGCAAGCGCCTGCGCCGACGCGTCCCTTTGGGCGGGGCTCAATTTCCACCGGTCGAGCAGCGGCTTCAGGCTTTCTTCAGGAAGCTGCAGCCGGGCTCCCTTCCGCTCCGGACGGCCGACAATGAGCAGCTCGCATTCCCGGCAGCGTCCCATGGTGAGACACGCTTCGCAGACGGCGCAAACCCGGCCGCAGGAGGCACAGGGGGAGCGCCGCATGTTTTCCTCTCCGCTTCCGCAGCGACGGCAGCGAAGCGACCCGTCCCGCTCCGGCTTCCGCGGCGGTTTCCCGGTCAACGGGTGCTCACGTGACCGTGGGATGGAACGACGTAATGGTTCCCGGATCAATGCTTCAAACCACCCCCGCAAACCTCGCCGGCTGCCATGGAGCGATGCCGGAGACCGTCCCGACAGCGGGAAGGAAAAATGTTTCCCCGCTGGGATGCAGGGCGCCAGAGCCGCCCGAAGCTCCACCCATCCGAGCAGATGGGCGGTCTGCACCACCGGCAGCCATTCTTCCCGCTTCATCCCCGGCAGCTCGTCCATCAAAACCCGCTGCGCTTCCTCCGGCAACAGCGACTGGCCGGCCAGACATGACGCGGCCCGGCGGGCCAGCCGCCCGAGCCGACGCCCGAGGTCGCGGCGGGTTTCTTCATTTTCCTCCCATCGCTGCCCGTCGGGCGTCTGCAACACCGCACCGGAAACCGATAACCCCGCCGATGAAAAACCCGGGCGCAATTTCGCCGCTGCATCCGCCGCTTTGCGGCAAACGTCAGCCGCCGCCTGCAAAAGACGCAGCGCCTCATCCGTGTCGGCTTCCCATTCCCCCGCCCTATCGGCCGATCCCCTCTGCTCTCCAAGCCACACCGCGGCGGCTTCCGCCACGCCCAGCGGCAACGCTTCGCCCAGCACCGCCAGCAGCACACCGCTGTCCCACGTTTTCCAGTCGCCTAAAGCACCTGTCGACCCGGCTTCCCGGTTTACGGCCCCGGCGCAAAATGTCGATCCGGTTCCCCGGCTCAAGCCCCCTGCGCACAATGACGAACCGGTATCCCAGTCCACGCCCCTCGCACACAAAGGCGATCCGGTTTTCCGGTTCCCACCCCACTTGTCCGATTCCTTCACGCGCACACCTCCCCCCTCCAGCACACCGCGGCGAAACGCGGGATCCAGCCAAAACCGCCGGTCCACATCCCATGCCGCCGTCCAGCGCGCCTTCCATTCCCCGCCGATCCTGACCATGTACAGCACCGCTTTCAACCGCCATCCGCTCCTTTCCCGACAATCCCCGAAAAACAAAAGCACACCCTGCCGGCGCAACAGCGCCGAAACAGGGTGTGCTTCACCCCGTGAACGCGACGGCCCGGACACGCTCGGCTCATTCAGCCGATTTACCCGGCGTGCCGTCCTTTTCCGCCGCGTTTTACCCGTTCGGTTTTTTGTCCTTTTCCTTGAACACTTCCCCGATGGCGCCGATGCTGCCCAGAGCCTCGACCGCGCTCACCGGCAAAAACACCTTGTTGGAATCGCCCCTGGCGATATCGATCAGCGCCTCGAATGAGCGGTACGCGAGCACCCGCTCGTCGAGCCCAGCCTCGCGCAGCATCTCGATGCGGCGCTTCTCGGCTTCCGCGATCGCCAGGATCGCCTTGGCCTGCCCGAGCGCTTCCAGCTCCTGCGCCTTCTGCAAGCCTTCCGCCTCGCGGATGCGGGCTTCCTTGTCGCCCTCCGCCCTCAGGATCTTGCTCTGCTTGTCGCCTTCCGCGCGCAGGATCATGTCCTGGCGGGCCGCCTCCGCCTCGAGGATGATGGCGCGCTTGTTCCGCTCCGCCTTCATCTGTTTGTCCATCGCTTCCTGGATGTCGGCGGGCGGCTTGATGTCCATGATCTCCACCCGCTCGATGCGGACGCCCCATTTTTCCGTCGCTTCGTCCAGGGCCACCCGGATTTCCGTCGAAATCTTCTCCCGGCCGGAGAGCGTTTCGTCCAGCTCCATCTTGCCGATGATCTGCCGCATGGTGGCCGTCGTGATGTTCCGCACGCCGCTGACGTAGTCAAGAATGCCGTAGGTGGCGTGTTCGGGCGAAACGACCTGGTAGAAAATGATCGTGTCGATTTGCACCTGCACGTTGTCCTTGGTGATCACCGACTGCGTCGGCACGATGGTCTGCTGGATGCGCAGGTCGTGGACGACGCGGAGGCGGTCGATCACCGGAATGACCAGGTTCACCCCCGGCATCAGCAGCCGTTGGTATTTCCCGAGCCGTTCCAGCACGCCGACTTGTTGTTGCGGAATGATTTTGACCGACAGGGTGACGAACACGATGACAATGGCCAATATGACGAGCGCAACCCAAAACATTACTCTTCATCCCTCCATTTTCTCACTTCGAGTACCGTGGTGCCTCTCCGTACAACAACAACGCGTTCATCCCGGGACAGGGATTCGGTCGATGTGGCGGTCCAGGTGTCGCTGCCGACCTTGACGATCCCGGTTCCCCCCGCGGGGATGTCTTCCATGACGATGCCCGGCTTGCCTTCCAGTTCGTCGATGACGTCACGGAAACCGCGCGCGTTCCGCTTCCACCGGCGGGTCAGCTTCCGGGTGGACAGCGTCAGGATCAGCGCCACCGCGCTGCCGACGAGCGCCTGGCTCGTGAAATCATCGGGCGCCACCAGCGCCGTCAACGCCGCCGCGGCCGCCCCGATGGCCAGCCAGAGCAGATAGAACGTAAACGTCATCATCTCGGCGATCAACAGCGCACCGCAAACGATGAGCCAAATTATCCACCAAGCCACGCCTTCTCACCTTCCCGGTCGCGTTACTGGTATTCTGCCCCATTCAAAGCGAATCCTTTACTAGCATATCACGGGTGAGCCTTTCTGACGATACTATCCGGCTTCGCAACCTCCCTGTCCCTCAAAAAATGCAAACGGGCATGCGGCCCGTTGCGCGATCCCCGGGACTTCAACAAGCCCAAAGGAATGCTTCTCAACGGACTGCATGCCCGAAAAAGAGATGTGTTTTGCGGCGGCAAAACCGTCAGTTCCCACTGGCCGGCGAGAGCGGAACAAACAGCAGATTGATCGGCAAAAAGCTGCCGGAGGCGGGGGTGAACACGATTTCCACGCTCTCCGCCTGGTCGCCGGTCTTGTACAGGATCGCCGCCTCATTCGGATCCCGCAGATGGCTGTGCTCCGTCACGGGCACCACCTGGCCGTTGACCGCGAACGCCCCGGCGTAATGCCCGCCGCGCGCGTTCACCACGATGCCGGTGTTGGGCAGGACGCTGTTCAGCCGGATCACATACACGATGCCGTAGTTCCCCGCGTTGGTCTTCGGCTCGCCCGAGATCATGTCGATGCCGACCACCCAGGGATCGGTCGAATTGTCCGACAGCACCAGGCGCGACATTTCCCCGCCAACCCACTGGTTGGCCGCCAGGATGCGGGTCGCCGGGCGGAACGTACCCCTGTTGTGCACCCCGTCGGAGGCCAGCAGGGGCAAATCATTCAGGCGGGCGACCGGGTTGTCTTTTTCTCCGACCACCACGACGCTGAACCGGATCGGCGCGTCCGTCCGCACGTCCGCATACGCCGTGATGACCTGTTCCGGCTTGATGGGAGAAGCGCCCGTCTCCTCGGCGATCACGCGGCTTTCGCCGGGCTCAAGCGCAATGCTCCGCGTCTTCACGGGATCCAGCCGCGCCTGCAGGTAGCGGATGGCGGCGGTTTTGCCGGTCGTGGTCACGTACTCGTGGGGGCCGGCCACGGCGACGCGATCCAGGTACACATTCGCCGGCTGGTCGCCCGGATTCGTGGCGATCAGCCAGATCCGCTTGCGCTCGGAAGATTTGCTTTGATGATGCAGCATAAACCGGATTTCGCCGGACAACTCGTCGGAGTAGTAAATGCCGTCCTGGACGATCAGCTCCGGGCTGTTGCTGCGGAACAGCGGTATATCCGTAAACTCGTGAAGCGTATAGGCAACCTTCGGCAGGTTCGGCACATCCGCGCCGCGCAGCATGTATTTGTCGCCGGGTTTGCCGTAGACCACCGGGAACTGCTCCCGGGTGTACAGCAGCTCGTCCGTCACCGTAATGGTGCGGGTATATTCCGATGTCGCCCCGTGTTCATCGGTCACGCGGAGGGTGATGGTTTTTTCGCCCGGTTCGAAAAAGCCGTTTTCCGCGCCGTCCCATTCGATTTTCGCGATGCGCCCTTCGTCGTCATAGCTGAAGTTGCGGTATTCGACCCATTCGCCCTGTTTGTAGACGATTTTGTCCGTGGTGAAATACGCCCGGGGCGGCTGGTTCGGCGGCAGCACCTCCAGCGTGACGGAATACGGTTCGCTCCAGACCCCGTTTTCGTCCTGCACCCGGCGGGTGATCACATACACGCCGGGGGTGTCGTACCGCTCCTGCAGGCCCTGCCATTCTTCGGCGACGATCCGCAGGCCCAGCGGATGCTCGGCCAGATCCTTGTAGCCGATGATCGTCTCGCCTGCGTGGGCGTGATCGGGCGTGAGCTCAAACGCGGCCACCGGCAATACCCGCCGGCTGAGGCGTACCTCATTCCCGGACGAATCGGCGGCAAGCCGCAGGCCGAAAGCTTCCGCAAACACGCGGACCGGCACCATGAGCGTATCCTTGTCCACCAGCGCGGGCGCCCCCTGCACCTTTGTTCCGTTTTTGATATACGTTTTCTGGCCAGGGGTTACCCTGAGTTCCATATTCGCCGCTTCCAGCACAAAACGGTACGATTTGCTCTTCGCGTCGTACACGATCGAGAGGCGGAGCCGCTCCGCCAGGGCCCGCGCCGGCACATAGAGGGCGCCGTCCACGACCTTCGCCGGACGGGGCATCTTGTACTCCGTGCCGTTGTGCACGATGACACTGGAATCCCTGCGGATCACCAGTACCTCTTCGCCGGTGCCCGCCCCCGGCGCGGCGTCGGGCGATCCGGCATCCGCCGCGTCGGGCGCCCCGGCATCCGGTGTCGCGGCATCCGCCGCGTCTGGCGTGCCGGATCCCGCTTCGGCCCGGGACGGATCTGCCGCATCCGCGGAACCGGATTCCGCCATGCCCGCAGGCTTGTCCGCCGGATCGGCGGACGAAGGCGCAGCCTCGTCACCGGACGCCTCAGTCCCTGCAAGGGGTTCCGCCGCCGCGGTCCGGGCCGCCGGGATCGGTCCCGCGGAAGCGCTCGGCCATATGGTCGGGAAAATGAGTTCCAAAGCCAGTAACGCGACCAATGTCCCGGTTATCAGTTTCCGCAAGTACGTCATGGTCCTCTCCTTTTCTCTCCGGCTGTCCCCATTCCCACCAGTATGCCCCATCGGCAGACGTTTCCCGACACGGCATTTCCGAAAACCGCTTCCCGTCGCCGCGCCACAAGACCAGATCCTCGCCGTGACGCGCCAAACGCTCCACGATCCGCTCCGCGGCATCGTCGGGATGATCCAGCACGACCGCGATGCGCAAGGGTTTCCCGGACCAGCGCGACCAGCGCCGCAGCCGGCGGACGACGTCCTCCACCTGCAGCGCATGCCGGCCCAAAGCCACCACCACGCGCACGTCCGGATCGCGGCTCCGGCGCCGCGCCGCCCAATGCACAAGCAGGGCCGCCGCGACGTAACAGACAATGATCACCAACAGCTCCGCCATGGGCAGCCACCTCCCGCCTGCGGCTGTGCCACAATATATGCCGGGGCGGGAGAAGGGGTTCATGCCTATGCAGGGTTCATTCCGGCAGGGAATGGGGAAAGCATGCTGATGCAAAAGGAGCGGTTCCGAAAGCGAACGCGCTCTTAACCTTTTACGACATTTCCTGACAAAAAGTTGCGCCTGTCCGTGCTCCCGGAAGGCCATCCGGAGCGCCGCGGACAGACGCGTCGGAAAGGATTCAACGATGAAAACAACCGCTTCAGAAGGTCACCCAGCCGTTTTTGATGGATGTGATGACCGCTTGCGTGCGATCCTCCACTTCCATTTTTTGCAAAATGCTGCTGACGTGGTTTTTGACCGTCTTCTCGCTGATGAACAGATGTTCTCCGATCATCTTGTTGCTCTTGCCTTCCGCCATCAGCCGCAGCACTTCGATTTCCCGTTTGGTCAGCGGGACGCTGATGCCCTGGGGCTGTTTCTTTTCCGCCTGGGCGCCGCCGGCCACGGGCCCGTCCGCGTGCGACATGCGCCGCAGCTGATGGATCAGCTTGCCGGTGACCTTCGGGTGGATGTATGCATATCCATCGGCGACCGTCCGGATCGCTTCGATCAGCGATTCCGCTTCCATGTCTTTCAGCAGATATCCGGACGCCCCTTTGCGGAGCGTTTCGTAGACGTAGCTTTCGTCGTCATGGATGGACAAAATGATGATTTTCACGTCAGGGCACATCTCCCGCAGCTTTTCCGTGGCCGTTACGCCGTTTTCCACGGGCATGTTGATGTCCATGAGCACGACATCGGGTTTGTGCTGCTGGCAGAATTCCAGCACCTGCCTGCCGTCGGCGCATTCGCCGATCACTTCGAGATCCTGCTCCATGTTGAGGATCCGCTTGAGCCCTTCGCGGAACAGTTTGTGGTCGTCCGCCACCACCACGGTGATCACGCGGTTTTCCCGCGCCGCTTCGTTGGCGGAGGACATGTCCGCCATGACATCCATTTAAGCATCTACTCCTTTCCGTATCCCTCACGGAGAGGGAGTCTGATGTTTATCGTCGTGCCCTGACCGGGAGCGGAATCGATGTCAAGGGTCCCCTGCAGCAGCTCCACGCGTTCCCTCATGCCCATCAGCCCAAACTGGGATTGCAGCTTGTTGCGCCCGCGAGGGCCCGGGTCGTTCATCCGGAATCCCACGCCGTTGTCCTGGATCGTCATCTGCACTTCGCTGTCGGTGAAATTCACCCTCAGGGAGACGAACGTGGCGCGCGCATGCCTTTGGACGTTGTTGAGCGCCTCCTGGGCGAGCCGGAACATGGCCACTTCCATCGCCCCGGGAAGCCGCCTTTCCTTGCCCGTGGCTTCGAAGGAAGTTTTGATCCGGGTGCGTTCCTCGAAATCCTGGACGTACTTTCGCAGCGTCGGCGTGAGCCCCAGATCGTCCAGGGCCATCGGGCGCAACAGGAAGATGATTTTGCGAATTTCCTCGAGCCCGCTGCGGATCTGCGTTTTCAGATCGGCCAGTTCCGACCGCAGGTTTTCCTTGTCGTCCATTTCCAGGAACCGTTCGGCGATTTCCGTCTTCAGCACCAGGTTGGCCATGGTCTGCGCGGGGCCGTCGTGAATTTCGCGGGCCACGCGTTTGCGCTCCTCTTCCTGGGCCATGATGATCTTGAGGCCGAGGAGCTGGCGGCTCTTGGCGGATTCGAGGATGCGCGAGACGTTGGACAAATCGCCGGAAAGGTACTCGGACACCACGTTCAGCTGGGAGCCGATGGATTCGGCGTGCGCGATGGAGCGTTGGATGCTGCGGATGCGCTTTTGCAACTCGTCGCGGCGGGAGCGCAGGTACTGTTCTTTTTCCCGGTATACCATCAAATCGAGCTGAATGCGGGTCGCCTTCTCGTAGGCGGCCTTGATATCCTCTTCGCTGTAACGGAGAAAGTCCCGGGACACTTCCGTCAGCTTGATGCGCGCCATGCGAAACTCCCATTCCAGCCGGTTGACGATGGGGATCGTTTCTTCCACTTCGTGCAGGACCCGTTCCAGCTCTTCCTCCAGCAGCGTCAGTTCCCTGATGAACGACTCGTAAATGGAAAAAACCTGGGTCTTGCTTTCCTCGATGACTTCGATGGCATGCTGGATGATGCGATCAATCTGCTCGCCGTGGTTATCCACATATTCCGTCAGCTCTGGTTTTCTCTGCGCCTCCATCGCGTTTTCACGAACTCCCCACTTGATCCGCCATGGACCATGGCCCGACAAACGTCGGTTCCGGCTCGAGGCCTCTCTTGCAATCTCCCAAAAACATCATATCACACTTGTTGGATTTGCGTGGACAAGTATTGGAAACATTTTATTATTCTTATTTTTTAGTAGATCGTGACCGTCTTCGCCTGGCCGTCCCACACGACCTGCAAGCCCAGCTGTTCGGCGACCACCCGGAGCGGCACCATGACCCGTCCGTTCCGCACCAGGGGCGAAGCCGCGGCGGCCTGCCGCACGCCGTTCACCGTCATGTCCGGGCTTCCCGCGCGCATCTCCACCATGCCGGAATCCCGGAGCACGGTAACCCGCTTCAATCCGTTGTCCCACAGGACGCTTCCTCCCAGCGAATCCGCAATGAAGCGCAACGGGACATACGTGACGCCGTCCTGCTGGAACGGGGCCGCGTCCAGCCGGATCGCGTTGCCGTTCAGCAAGGCTTCCGGGCTGCCGCTCTTCAGGACGATCTCCGCCCGCGGCGGTTCGGCCTCCGTTGCAGGATAGTGCAGTTTCAGGTTGTCGAAGGCGATTTCGCCTTTCAGCGCGCGGCCGTTTTGGCCCCGTTCCAGGTTGACGACATAGAGCCTCGTCAGTTTCATGCCGCTGACGCCGGCGGCTTCCGGATCGAGGAAAACCGTCTTCCAGCCGGTCCAGTCGATCCGGTCGGCCAGCGTCACCAGCACGGACCGGCCGGCCGCGTCCCGGAACTCGGCGCGCAGCCAGTTGTTGCTGCCGTCGCCCAGCACGTCGACGGAAAGGGCGGACGGTTCGGCGCCGGCCGCCATGCCGGTCGCACCGTCTGCGCCGGCCGGACCGCTCGCGCCTGTCTGTTGCTCCTCCACCGTTCCGGAAGCCTCCGCGCCTCCCGGAAGCGGGATGCCGTCACCCAGCACCGCGTAGGCAAACCGGTCGCCCGTCCCGAGCGTGAAATCATAGGCGAGCCGCAGCGCCCGCGACGTTTCCCGGCCGGGGAGGCCGGTCACCACGTCCGCCGCGCCGACGGTTTCCGCCGGCAGGCCTTCGAACCGGACCGCGTATCCCACGTTCTCGAAATCTTCCAGCGACCGGTTCGGCGCCGGAAAAAACGCCGCCGCCGTGCCGTACCCGGCATAGCGGGCGATTGCGTATACGACGCCGGAGTCCCCGCTGAACCCTTCGACGCTCAGCACACCGTCCGCAACCTGTCCCCGCACACCGATGAGCTGCCACTCCAGCGACTCGTGCGGCACCGTCAAGACCCGGCCGTCGGCCAGCTTCACTTCGGCAGCCAAACGGACCGTGCCGCCTTCCCGAATCTCCTGCGTTCCCGTCCGGATCGTCATCTCCGCAACCTGCTCTTCCCCGATCACTTCCAGGCCGACTTTGGCCGAAGCGTTGTCCACCCGCACGGTGAGCTCCGCCTTGCCGGGCTTGGTCGGGATGAGCGTCGCGCCTTCCACGACGGCCACCGGCCGGTCCAGGCTCAGCCGGGGCGTCCGCCCGGACCCGAACAGGTCTACGGGATTGTAATACTCGTCATACGCCTTGAGCCCGTATTCCGCTTTCTGGCCGAGGAAAAGCGTCTGCGGACCGCTGACCAGAAGACCCGCAGGTTCCCCGGGCGGCGCCGTGGTGTAAACCCCGATGCCGTTGCTCACCGCCCGCTGCGCGCCGTTGCTCACGGGGTGAACCTGCACGGCATCAAACTCGCCAAGCGGACGGGCGACCATCGTCGTCGAGCCGCCCCCGTCGAGGTTGACGGCTTTCCAGACGCCAAGCTTCACGAGAACCTGTTGCAGCTCCGCCAGGGTCATGCCGCCGCTTTCCTGCACCGTGACCAGCCATACGGTCTTCCCGTCCCGGGAATGGCCGACCGCCGTGCGCGCCCGTTCCCGCGTTCCATCGATGCCGCTGACGGAGCGGGAAAACGCCGACGCCTGGCCGTTCTCCACCAGAAGGGTGTGGCCGCCGATGAGCATCCGGAAATCCGATGGCGGGTGGACGGTGCCGTCCGATGCCACCAGCTCGTAGTGCACCGATACCTTGCTGCCCACGGTCAGATGCTGCAGGATGAAATCGGCCGCGTCCCGGTGCCCCCGCAATATGTAGCCGTTCTCGGGAATCGCCTCGATGGCCAGGGGCGTGTTCCGATCCGGGGATACCGCGGTCACGACGCCGTCGACCACCAGCGCCTCGGTGGGCGACGTATGGCTGTCCTCCGGCCGCTGCGCCGCGGTCCAGGCGGAGGTGTACATGAACAGAGCGTTATAGTGACTCGGCGAACGGTCCGGCTCGGTCGTGTAGGCGGACTTGTTGACGCCGGCCAGCTCGAACTGCACGCCATCCTGCGCCGTGACCGTTCCCCTGAAGACATATTCGTCAATCACCGCGATTCCGTTGCCGGTGACGCCGAAGGCGTACATGCCCTGCAGCTTCGACGTGCTGGAATAGAGTTGTCCGCCGCGGATTTCCGCGCCGATCGGCGCCCCTTCCTTGCTCACGTCGAACACGTCCCCGTTGACGCCCGCCACCGCGCCCGTGTCCTTCGCCATTTCCCCGACGGTCCGCCGGGCCGTGACGCTGCCGCCGCGTCCTCCCATCACGTCCAGACGGACGTACGGGTTGGACAGGTCGATCCGCAGCGCGTGCACGGGTTTTTCCACGGGCGTCGCGCCGCCGGTGACCCAGACGTATTCCATCAGGCGCACGCCCGACGTCACGATCGACTCGCTCCGCTTCACCAGAGCCGGTTCGACAGCAGCCTTGTCCTTCGCCGCCGCGGCGGCCGGAAAAAGCCATCCCGTAAGCGGCATCACCCCCGCGATGAGCGCGCTCAGCCATCTCCGTCCGATGTTTCTCATGTTTTCTCTCCCGCTCCCAAAAACCTGGTGTCGTAATCTGGCTGTCACTTTTTTTCTATAACTTATAGACTCTTTTATCCGCCAAAAGTTACAGCCGACTGGGAAGGACTTGCAAAATTTTCCTTGCGAAAGCCGTAATGCGAACAATCATCAAACCGCCATACCCCGTGAAAACAAAAGAAAAAGGCCCGCCTCGTGGGGCGAGCCATAGTTTCTGAGTTATTTCGGGATCTTCTTCAGGTCCTGCAACACCCGCATGGCCACCAGGGCCGCTTCCGCCCGGGTGAAGGTTTCCAGCGGGTCGAAGCGATAGGTCTGTTTGGTCTGGCCGGGCTGCAGCGTATTGGCTTTGCCCTCGATAAACCCTTTCTTCACCACGGCGTCCACCGCCGCTCTGGCGTAAATGTCGATCAGGTTGGCGTCCGTAAACTGTTTCTGCAAGGATGCCAGCACGCGGTTTTCATTGGATTCGAGTTTGAGTTCCGCCGCACGGGCGATCATGATCGCCGCATCCTGACGGGTGATCAATCCCATCGGATTGAACCGGTTGAACGTTTCTCCCCGCACGATGCCGACACGGGCAGCGGTTTCGATGTACTTGTATTCCCACAGCCCCATGGACGATCCCGTCGGGTCAAAGGGCGGCACGTCGGTAAAGGACGGGTTGTTGATGTCATATTGCAGCGGAATGTCGAAAATCTTCACCAGCATCGTGGCGAATTCGCCGCGCGTGATCGAGCTGTTCGGTCCGAACGACTCGGTTGTCTCGTTCAACATGTATCCCTTTGAGTACATGGTGTCCAGCGCGTCCCGGGCCCATGAATGATTGATTACGTCGTTGAAGCTGTTGTTCATGTACATGACCGCATAGTAGCCGAACTTGTCAAACGGGACGGTGATCGTGTTGTTCTTCGTGTCCACCACGCCGCCCAGGTTGCGCCATCCGGAAACCGTCACGCCCCGGTAATCCACATACGTGTCGAACATGAAGACCGAGATGTACCGCCAGGCGTTGTCGCGAATGCTGGGATCGAACTTGATCGTCAGCGTGCCGCGCTGGGTCGGGACGAATTGCTCATTTTCCGAACGCAGGTAAAATACGGTGCCTTCATAGGGATCCCGGCCGCTGCCCGTCAGCGCCTCCTGCATGTAATCCTGCACGGATTCGTTCGGCAGCCGGTCCCGGATCGAACCCGCGTCGATCCAAAGGAGCGGACTGGCCAACCGGTAACGGGAAGGCGGTTGCAGCATGAACCTGCCCTGCACCACCGTGTTCAGATTCGGCGCATAATTTTCCCGGTCCACACGGCCGTCCGTGCCGGCGATCCCGAACAGGATCTCGCGGTCACCCGAAATGATCGGCGTCGGATCGTCCGGGTCGTTGCGTTTGAGCAGCGTGTTCCGCGGGAAACGAATCTGCACCAGATCCTCGAACGCTTCGAGCCTTGTATCGATCTTCGTTTTGAACGTGGCTCCGGTGGTGGGCGTGTTGATGTTGAACGCGATGAATTCTCCGTCCACCCTTTGCGTTCCCCGCCACACCGAGAACCGGATCCGGT
>Ga0207872_100705_pt1 | contig 15131 bp, 13 predicted proteins | sample Passage260B_FD_187372 | JGI IMG/M metagenome (GOLD analysis project Ga0207872, IMG submission 187372) | Cellulose adapted compost microbial communities from Newby Island Compost Facility, Milpitas, CA, USA - Passage2 60B (SPAdes) (version 2) ...
GAGTTGTCTGGCTGGGAACTTCCCTGTTATTTACAGGGTGTTATGCGCTAACATCTCGTGATTTTACCGAAACAATGGGCTTTCGAAATTTAGGTTAATAATTTTATTAACAAATCAGGGGAGTGGATTCTGTTGTCGCAGCAAGCAACCTTGATCGTCGACAAGGACTTCATCATCGGGCAGGTGGACGATCGGCTGTTCGGCTCGTTCATTGAACATCTCGGCCGGGCGGTGTACGGGGGCATTTACGAGCCGGGTCATCCGTCCGCGGACGAACGCGGTTTTCGCCGGGATGTGCTGGAACTGGTGAAAGCGCTGCGCGTGTCGATCGTCCGCTATCCGGGCGGCAACTTCGTCTCCGGCTACGACTGGCGGGACGGCATCGGCCCGAAAGAGCAGCGCAAACGCCGCCTGGAGCTGGCCTGGCGTACCATCGAAACGAACCAGTTCGGGATGAACGAATTCGTTGACTGGTGCCGGGCGGCAGGCGCTCAGGTTATGTGGGCGGTCAACCTCGGCACGCAGGGCATCGACGAGGCGCGCACCGCAGTCGAATACGCCAACCATCCGTCGGGCACGTATTGGAGCGACCTGCGCATCAGCCACGGGTACCGCGAGCCGCACAAGATCAAGATATGGTGTCTCGGCAACGAAATGGACGGACCTTGGCAAATCGGCCACAAAACGGCGGAGGAATACGGGCGTCTTGCCCTGGAAACCGCCAAGGTCATGAAATGGGTCGATCCCGATATCGAGCTGGTGGCGTGCGGCAGTTCCGGCCAGGGCATGCCGACGTTCGCCGAATGGGAAGCGACGGTGCTTGATCATACGTACGAGCATGTGGACTATTTGTCGCTGCATACCTATTACGGCAACCGGGACAACGACACGCCGCTGTTTCTCGCCCGCTCGCTGCAGATGGACGAATTCATCCGCAGCGTCGTCGCCATCTGCGACTACGTCAAGGCCAAAAAACGCAGCAAAAAGACGATGTATCTGTCATTTGACGAATGGAACGTCTGGTACCACTCCAACGAACAGGATCGCAAGCTGGAACCGTGGCAGATTGCGCCGCCGCAGCTGGAGGATATTTACACCATGGAGGACGCGCTCGTCGTCGGCTGCATGCTGATCAGCCTGCTCAAGCACGCCGACCGGGTGAAAATCGCATGCCTGGCCCAGCTCGTCAATGTCATCGCGCCGATCATGACCGAAAACGGCGGCAAGGCGTGGGCGCAGACGATCTATTACCCGTTCCTTCACGCGTCGCTGTACGGGCGCGGGAAGGCGCTCGTTCCGCTCGTGACATCCCCGAAATACGATACGAAAGAAGTGACGGACGTTCCCTATCTGGAAGCGATCGCGATCCACAACGAAGAAGCCGGGGAAGTGACCGTGTTCGCCGTCAACCGCGACCTGGAGCGGCCGCTGCCGCTGCGCGTCGACCTGCGCAGCTTCGGCGCCTGCCGCGTCATCGAACATCTCGTGCTTGAACACGAGGACCTGAAAGCGGTCAACGACGCGCAAAACCCGAATCGCGTGAAGCCCCACAACCGAGGCAACGCCAAGGCCGACGGCTCCAACGTGGAAGCTGTGCTCGGGAAGGCGTCGTGGAACGTGATCCGGCTGAAAGTCGCGGAAACGGCCTGACCGGTTCGGCAAAAATCCCCTTCCGTTGACGGCGTGAATGCGTAGACGGAAGGGGATATATATTTGGTTCATCCTCTCATCCTTCATGGCCTTCCGAAGCCCCATGCCCGAACGGATACCGCTCGGACAACGTGACCGGCAAACGGCCCCGGGCTTCCGCTTCCCCGACCAGCACTTCGGCCAGTGCTTCCATCATGCAAGGGGTGTTCTCGTAACAGGCCACGTAGGCGTGAACCTCCGGAAATGCAAGCCAATCATACGGATTGCGCAACGCCGTTACCGTCACCTTCACCCCGTCACAGGCCAGCAGACGGTTCACCAGTTCGGTTTGTTCCGCCGCAAAGGTGGCGTTGTACGTCCCGACCACCAAAAAGCCCCGCGGAACTCAATCCGTCCATGATCGCCGCCTCTTCCAGTTCGCCGGGCAGCGACTTCATGAACGCCGCCAGGAGCAGTACGCCGAGCGGCAACGCGCCCGCCGTGTAAGGGAGAAACAGCGCCCAGTGCGTGTTCAGCACGCCAAGCTTCATCACCAGCAAATATTGCGCGATAAACAGCACATTGCCCGGGATGAACATGCCGATGAGCACCGTTTGATGGATCCACTTGCCGAAGCGCGGGAATTTCATCCGGACAAGGCGAACGCCGTGGCGGCGGCCAGCAGGGCGCCGGCGAGCGCGGACGTGAACGACAAATAGACGCTGTTGAAAAAATAGACGCCGATTTTGGCTTTGACCCAGGCCTCCACGTAATTTTCCAGGTGCCACTCTTTCGGCAAACCGAACGGGTTGGTCGCGATGTCCACGTTGCTTCCTTTCAGCAAGGAAAACACGACGAACACGAACGGAAAGAGGACGGCAGCGACATACGCCAGCAGCACCGCATGCGGAACGGCCCGTTTGAGGACCTGGCCCATCAGCATTCGCCCCCTTCCATCCGGCGGCCGAACGCGAGCTGGTAAAGCGACGTCAAAAGGAGCGCGAAGGCGAAAATGATGAGCGCAACCGCCGTCCCGAAGCCGTAGTTCGGATCGACGCCCATCGCTTCATTCACCATGTAGGACACCACGGAAAGGGTAAATAACAACATCAAGATGGCGATTCCCAACCGTTTTTTCGTTGACCTGACCTCCCGCATCGGATCTGTTTTTCTTTGGTTTTCACTTCACAGTTCCGATTATAAAGGGCGGCCGGCGGCAAGCGGAAGATTCACATTTATGCGATCACGGGGTAAATTTCTTGAAAAACGGAAAGCCCGCCTCGTAGCGGGCTTTCCGCAGCCCGTTGGCAAAGCCCCGTTTCGGGGTTTTGCCAACGGGCTGAAGGCCGGTTTCACGAACCGGCCCGCACCCATCCCACATAATGCCGTTCCTGTGCGCCGTCGACGTTGAACGCGACAAACAGCCGGTCACCGGAAGGCGCCCATTCCAGGCAGCTGATGCGCGCATAATCCGGCGTGACGAAGGCAGGTTCCGCGCCGTTGTCGCGGCTCACCACGATCCGCGTGCCCGGCATCGGATCGTCGATGCTCATGCCGGTTACGCCAAGCAGATAGGCAAGACGGCCGCCGTCCGGCGAAAACCGGAACAGATGCGGCATGATGCGGGCGTAACCTCCCGTGAGCTCGTAATAGGGATTGTTCTTGTCATCTTCCTTCGTATAGCGGGGGCTTTTTTTCGTGTATTCGTCCAGTCCGGCCGGCCACGCCACCCGTTCGATCTCGTTCCCTTTTCCGTCGTACCAGATGAACCAGCCGTTCCGGCTCACCAGGAAGCGCGCCTTGGCCGGATGCACCGCCGTGGAAACGAGCTCATGGATATAGGCCTTCAAAATCTGTTTCTCCGTCTTGTCCCGGAGGTTCACGATCTTTACGCCGGTTACATCGTCGAAACCGTTGTAGGCCACGATGCTGCGGTCCGGCTCCGTCGCCCAGCTTCTCGCCCGTGTCGTGCAGGTAGTAGAAGCCGCTGCCGTCGCTGCGCCAGATCGGGCTCCAGTCGCCGTCGCCCTTCGTCCATTGGACCTTCTCGCCGGTGCGGGCGGACACGCCCCAGATGCCGGGCTTGTCCCGGTCCCAGGTCGCCGTCCATTCCCCGGTCGGGCTGACGGATTCATAGCCGGTCCGGTCGGGGATTTCGCCCAGGGCGGTGACGGTTCGGGCTTCCAAGTCCACCCGGTATTCAAACCACCGGCCCGACGCCCTTTCCCTCGCCGTCACCAGCACTTCCCGATCGCTCAGGGCTTTCAGCGCCTCAACCAATTGATCCTTGGGCAGCGCCACATATTCTCCGATGGGAGAGCCGGGAAGAGCGGCTGCCACGTCGGGTTCTTCCGCGAAATTTTCCGGTTCGGCCGTCTGACCGCCCGCTTGGGAAGCCGGGGACGTTGGTGACGGTGCCGAAGACGAGGCGGACGGAGTACCCGCCAGCTCCGTCTTTTGTCCCTGCGGCGACGGAATTCCCCCCGTGCCGGAAGGATTCGGTTCTCCTCCCGAGCAAGCCGCCAATATGACAGCAAGAAAAACGCCCAGTACCGCCAGGCGCTTCATGTAATGCATGATGGCATTTTCTTCCTTTCCAGCCCCAACATATTATGCACATACCTTTACATTTAACATTCGAAGCATTTCAAAAGTGTTCATATATTGAACCCCCATGGCTTTGCAAGCGTTCGGGATTTTTATTTCTTTGGGTGAATTACTGGGTTGCTCATGAGTAACAACAATATAGTTATATGCTTTTGCAAAAGCAACCAGCCAACTGTCCGCCTCATCGGCAAATTGATGTTTTGCAACGTCTTCATAATGAGGATTTCCAAATGACCAGACCATTAATTGGCCATAGGAATCCAATACCTCTTCAGTATTTGTTGACAAAAACCAATGATCAAACTCGGATAATGCCCACTTTTTCAACGGATCATCGTTTTTTTGCAATTCATCTTTCACTCGATCAATGCTAGCGATAAGTCCCTTTCGTGCCAGCTCAACAAGCACACGCCAAAAACATGGGACTATGTCAAAAGCATAATAAAGCCTGTGAGCGTTAATAAAAACATTGGCATCCAGTACAAAACGGATGGTTTTGGTGGATTGGACGGGTTGGACGGAGTGGGCCATAACTACACCTCAAAACCAAGATATTTCCCATACTTCACAAAGGCGTCCCCGCTCAGTCCTGTAAGTCTGTATGCCTCCGTATAAAGAAGACGTCCTTCCTTTACGCTTGCAAATACAGCCTCCGCGAAACGCCGGCCAACGCGGAAGTTCTGATTGCGATAAAAATTGCCTCCGCCATCATCATCCCGGGACTTTTCATATTCGTTTGCCATCCAATCGCGGTAAAAATCGAAAAATTCATCCTTGGTGATGAGTTGCAAATCCAGCGCCCTGCGAGCCGCTACAATGCTGCTCACTTTAAAATGTCTGGCCAAATGATTGAACCGATCGTTGACATATTGCACATGACGCCATGCAGCTCTCATTTCATCCTCCGGAACAAGAAACTCCGCAGCCGTTTGATTGCAAACCTGTTCAATCTGCTGGGCGGAAGGCTGCAACCCGGAAAGATCGAAAGCCGCGCTTTCTCCGTACCAGATGTGGGCAAGTTCATGCGCTACCGTAAACATTTGGGCAGCCTTTCCGTCAGCACCATTGATGAAAATGAGAGGCGCATATTCATCCACCAGCACAAAACCCCGAAACTCATTCACGTCCAGCTTTCGGTGCGTGTTGTTCCCGACAATGCCGTTTCTGACGACCAGGATGCCGATCTCCTCAATTTTGTCCATCAAATATTGCAGGGCTTCCGTCCAGCTTCTACAGACGGACGCCCAACCGTTTTTCAACCCCAGGGTATTCCTCATGTTCTGAGCTACTTCACGGGGATGGGACGACAGTTTCCAGGAACCGACAAAAGGAAGTGGTTCATGCCCCAAATCCATCAAATATTCCCGCATCCAGGCTTGCCGCCGCTGCATCATGTAGATGGTTTCCAGCAAGTTGACGCTTGGTTTGGCGGCTTGCGTATCACCGACAGTTCGGTAATGGGGAATGGGAAGCTTGATCTCCGGCGGTTTGGGCAGAAAGAAATATCCCAGAGGCGTGGAAGTAGCTTTCGCGAATTGTTCCAGCTGTTTCAGCGTCGGCCGGGTTTCATTTTTCAGCCATTTAGTGACCATGGGAAATCTTTTTTCAATCCATTCGCCGGCATCCGCGCGCTGGATCGCCCATCGGATCAGCTCCGGATTTACAGCTACCCTTGCCACTTCTCCACCGCCTTTCTGTTCTTCAATTTAGCTTATCGGAAACTTCTCAGGATTTTACAATTTCCAGCAATTTTTCATAGCTGTCCACAACGTCATACTTGAGCCGGGCGGTATTGAGCCTGGCGAAATGCTTCCTAGCGCATTCGATTTTTGCCTTTTCTACTTCCCTTAGTTCCAGGGATTCCATGGAACCTTTCGTTTCCGCGATGAAGTAAATGTATTTCATATCGCCTTCCCGGAACACGATCGCCCAGTCCGGATTGTACTTGCCCAGCGGCGTCGGAATGTAGAATCCCCGTGGAAGCTTGGCGTACACCAGAACCTCCTCGCTGGCGTCCAGTTCCTGTACAAATTCACGCTCCACCTTGGAATCCGTCACGACGATATCGTACACGTGTTTTTGCACCTGAATCGCATTGTCGCCCAATTTTCCCGACAGAGTGTTATTCGTAAAGATGGTCGAATCAAAACGGTCGTTGAGAACATCGTACGTGATGGACTCGATGATCATCGCGGCCTTTTGTTCGTTGATCAGCCTGGCGGCGCGAAGCATGAATTCTTCCGGGTTTTTGCGAAACTGCAGGAACGTCCTTTCCTTGATCCCCGTCAAAATGGCCACAATCGTCTTTCGCGTCAGCTTCGTCTCGTCCATGAGCTTGCCGATCAGATCGTATTTCACACGGAATTCCGGCCGCCCTTCAACAAACTCTGTCCTGCTTTCCCGCGTCTCAAAAGCTTCCCCTGCCTGAAGTTGTTCCTTGGACTGAATGCGCTCGAGCTCGCCGTGACGAACAGTAAAGCGGATCCCGGGCACCTGCAGTTGGGTATCCAAAGCCCAAATGCATTTTCGCACCAACTCGTCGGAGTCGAACTTGACGGTGTACACCGATTTTCGGTTGATGTGGTTCCAAAGTGTTTGGAACTCTTTCCTGTAATAATTCTGATTGACCCCACTGGAAACATTGATGCGTGCGTTCTCCGCGAGAGCCGTTTTGCCCTCTACATAGACGGTATTGAGCAGTTCCACCAGCGGCGCCTGAAACTCTTTCAACTCTTCAGGAAGATTGAGGCTGCGGTTTCCCACCGCCTCGAAATAGGCGTCCGTCAAACGGTAATCTTCATCCAAATACCCGTTCCTGATGAAAGCATGCACCAGTCTGCCAGCCAAAACATCATCCAGTTTCAGCTTTTCGCCGCGATCGTTGGCAAGCACCTTGTCCAGAAAGAACGCTTGATCCACCCTGCGCGGACGGTCGGACAGGGTCTCGGCGATTTCGCTTTGCAACTGCCTGGCAAACTGCTCATAGGACTCACTGGCGACGACGGTCAGGACATTGATCTTGTGAACATCGTCCCCCAGCACGCTGTCATCCATCCGTTCCCCGTCCTGGTTCACGCAAAGCCGCAGGCCGCGTCCGACTTCCTGCCGCTTTTTGATGGTCGAATCGCTGTGCTTGAGCGTGCAAATCTGAAACACATTGGGATTGTCCCAGCCTTCCTTTAGCGCCGAATGGGAGAAAATGAACCGAATCGGCTCCGAGAAGCTGAGCAGCCGCTCTTTGTCGCGCATGATCAGATCATACGCGTCCACATCGTCGGAGTCACCTTCCCGTCCCGTTACCTTGGGATCGACCATGCGATTGCTTTTTTTGTCAATCGAAAAATACCCCTTGTGCGTATCCTGCACCCGAATACCGTTCAGGTACTTGATATAAGGGTCATCGGAAAACAGGGAAAGCTGCTCGTTGAGAAGAGCCATATATTCCTCTTCGAATATTTCCGCGTAAATCCCGTTCCGTGGGGAACCGTCCTCGTCGTATTGGCGATATTTCGCCACTTCATCGATGAAGAACAGCGACAGTACTTTAATTCCTTTGTGAAAGAGCTCCCTTTCCTTCTCAAAGTGCGATTTGATCGTCTCCCGGATCTGGATACGCCGGAAATGCAATTCTCCCGCGTCGCCTTGCAAGTCGCCGGCGTAAAGCGTGACGCCGTTGGCAAAACTGATACTGTTGTTGCGCCCGTTGATTTCGGAGACCTTGTATCCCCGGTATTGCTCCAGTTCCCCGGACAGTTGGTACAGGTCGTCGTTGTGTTTGACCCGAAACGTTTTGCGGACGATCCCGGAATTGGTTTTCACTTCAAACTCGACAACGGCAACGGGAGGGTGCTTCGCGCTGATTTCAATCCGTTCGAGATACAGATAGCTGTTCGTCCCGCTCGTGACCTTGGCGGAAATCCCTTTCACGGTAATTTTTTTGACGAGCTTCTTGTTGTAGGCGTCCAGCGCGTCGAGACGGTATACCTTGTTGAATTCTTCTTTGTGCGTGGCCGAATACCTCAACACAAAAAGCGGATTGAACTCTTTGAGGGCTTCTCTTGTCTCTTTACCCTCCACGGACTGCGGTTCGTCGATGATCAGGATGGGATTGGTGCTGGCCAAAACTTCCAGAGGCACACGGCTGTTGAAATCGTCCAGCTCCATCCGGATTCTTCTGGCGTCTTTCCCCCTCGCATTGAACGCCTGCATGTTGATGATCATGACGTTGAGTCCCGCATCTCTGGCAAACGTCTCGATCTGATGCAGTTGCTTGGAATTGTAGACAAAATAGCGTGCCTTGCAACCGTATTCGGCCATGAAGTGGTCTTCCGTGATCTGGAACGTCTTAAGCACGCCTTCCCGGATGGCGATGGACGGCACCACAACGATGTATTTGCTCCAGCCGTACTTTTTGTACAGCTCGAACATGGTGCGTATGTACGTGTACGTCTTGCCGGTGCCCGTCTCCATTTCCACGGTCAGGTTGCAGCGAACCTTTGGCGTAACGGCAAGGCGGTCAGACACTTTAAGCCCGTTTCGCCGCTGCACCTTCTGGATGTTCTCCAAAAGTTCCTCATCCGTGAGCATAATGGGCTTGTTACGAAACCCGACAGCCAGCAGTTCGGGATTTTCCGCTTCTTCCATGGTGATTTGCTCGGGTTTTTGCCGTATGCCGCGGTCCAGGGTAAACCTGGACATCTCATTTACCTGACCCTCGAAACAATCCACAACGCTCTTGACGGCGTCCAGTTGGAATTGCTGATGTTTGAACTTGAGCTTCATCTTCCGTCTTCCACCTCACAGCACCCGGACGTCCGTTATAGGCGAAAGCATCTTGAACAACTCTTCCACATTGATGCGCGCCGAATCGTCCGCAAAGGAACTGTCGCGGAAAACCACCCTCAGCGGCTGGTCTTTGGCAATCTGCCGAATGACGGATTCCGGCACATTGTCATCGAAACAAGCCACCAACGCGTTTCCGTCGACGTAATGGACCGTTTTTCCTTCTATTTGTTTCGTCTCCATGGGCAAGGAAAGCTCAAGCCCAAGTTCCAGCATGACCTGGATGAGCAAATCCTCACTGGTCCGGTCCTCCTTGACGTTGGAGACCAGATCGAGAAGGTCCTTTTGGTTCAATTTGTCTGGTGTATAATAAACATCCTTCATGTTCGAGGAATCCACGCGGAATACCCGAAATCCGTAGTCAATATCCGCCCCGGTTTCTTCTTTGATCTTTTTCGCAGCTCGTCGAATCCGTTCTTTGCCGATTTCACAGATGTTTTTATATCCAGCTTTATAGGCTTCAGAATCTTCCGGCGTCGGCTCGGGAAGCTGAACCATGATATACCTGCGATTACCGCCGTCTTCTGCGTTAAGTTGCATCACTGCATGGGCAGTTGTGGCTGAACCAGAGAAAAAATCAAGAATTATCGAGTTTTCAGTGTTGCAAAAGCTGATAATGTCTTTTAAAACGTATTCATCCTTGGGATTTTCAAAAATATCTGCTCCGAATAATGCTCTAAGTCTTTTAGTTGAGGCCCTTCCATCCTTATAAAAAACACTATATGGTACCTCGTATTCTTTATCTTTTAAATAAGATTTTATACAAGGAACTTGATTCTCATCTTCTCCAAAGTAAACCCTACCTTCATTGATGGCCTCCAACATTTTCTCAATATTGGAAAACATCCACCCCCTAGATGGAACTTTAACCGGTTTTTTTGTTATAGGATGCAAAACTTCGTATTTAGGACCGCCACCACCTGGCCACGATATATCGGCTGGAAAGAAAATACCTTTTTCATCAACTTTACAGTAATGTGAATGACTTTTTGACGGATGATTTTCAGGCAAACTCTTGTACCATTTTTTCAATTCTTCTTCAATCTTAGAATAATTAGATCCATATTTCTTAACCAACGAATCGTATATCGAATATATTTCATTCAGACCTTCTTTCTTTTTTCTCCAACGGATTGCATTATCAGAAAGGTATTGCTTATTTTTCGCATAGCAAACTATGTATTCGTGAGATACAGAAACAAATCTCGAATCATTTTTCCTTCCCGCAGCCCATACAAATTGCGCGATAAAATTGTCCGAACCAAAGATTTCATCGCAAATTTTTCTTAGATTGAAAACTTCATTGTCATCAATACTGATAAAAATAGCTCCATCCTCCGTCAATAGGTTTCTGGCCAATTTTAATCTAGGGTAAATCATAGTTATCCAATCACTGTGAAACCGTCCGTTTGAAGAAGGGTTGGAAACTAATCTATTTCGATAATGATCAATTTGTCCCGACACCTCGAAATATTCTTCAGTTGATTCCTTAAAATCATCTTTGTAAATAAAATCATTTCCCGTATTGTACGGAGGATCGATATATATGCATTTAATTTTATTCAAATACGATTCCTGAAGCAGTTTGAGTACTTCAAGATTATCGCCTTCAATATACAAATTCTGTGTTTTTTCCCAATCCACACTTTCTTCTTTAACTGGACGAAGCGTTTTATTTATAGGAGTATTCGCGATCAGAATCGCCTGCTTCTTGCCCGGCCAAGTTAATTGATACCGCTCTTTCTCCCCCTCGACGAGTACGTCGGAAAGCTCCTGTTTAAGCAGGTCAAAATCGACCGCCCGTTTTATATTTCCTTGTTCATCGCGCACTTCGGTGATCACATTGGGAAACAATTCGGCGATTTTTTCGATATTGGACTGGGTGAGGTCCACCGATTTCATCGTCAGTTTTTTCATAACTCTATTCCTCCGATCCTTCATCGAGAAGTTCTTGCAATTCCTTCTTCTTGCGCTGAAGTTCCCGGTTGAGCTCGACCTTGATGTGGAATTGTTTTTCCTTGATGATTTTGGATTCCAGTCGCTCGTATTCTTTTTTCAGCCTGTCAATCCGGGCCTGACGTTCCAGGGCGGCAGCCAAATCCGTTTCCAGCCGTGTCTTGTGAGGAAGTAGTTGGCGGATCATGTTTTCGTATACCGCCTTTAAATCGACTGCTTGAAGGAAATTCAACTGAATCCTGTCCGCCGGCTGCCAGTCCGTCTCGTAATAGGCATGGACAACAGCGCGGTTTTCATCCGTCCGGTTGCGTTCCTTGTGGGCGATGGCCAGTTTGACCTGATCCCCATAAACAAGGACATGCAGGATCGGGTAGGGAATCGCCCTGTCGATGCTGCGCAGCAAATCATGGGAGCAAGAGGGCTCCTTCAGATGGATTTCAAAAATCTGAATTTCTTCCACATCTCCGCCCGGTGCCAGATGGATCGTTTCCCTGGACAGCTTGTGTTTCCAGACTATCGTATCGATCTGACGGGTGAACAGTTCCCTCAGTTGATGATCCGCCTGGAGCTTTTCGTAAAATTTGGTTTTCGGAATCCGGCGGTTGACCAACGTGCTTGCGGGCAGCCCGAACATCAGGCGTTCACCCGCCGGATGACGATGAAGGCGATGAGTTCAAAATCCTCTATCCCCTTGACGGCATTAAGCAACGCGGTCGTTCCGCCCGCCGAGAACAAGCTGTCCAGATCGCTTTCCTCTTTCACGTGGATGATGGAGCGAATGGCTTCCTGGAGCAAACCGGAGTACATGTCCATCTTCCTGCCATCTTTCGTCGCCCGGTTGAAGTCCCGGCACGCTTCCATCACCGGACTTGATTGTCCCCTGCAAAGCGCCCGGAGAAGATCCAGGGTCTTTTTGACTTCCAGATGATTGATCAGTACTTCACCCTCTTCGCTGATGTAAACCAGATAAAACGGGTGAAGGCGGTTTTGCCGGTCTGCATTCAATTCTTCATTCACATTTCGAAGGACAAAAACGACCCCGGGCTTGGCGCCTTTTTCTTCATCCGCCGGAACTACGGCGTGCAATCCGTTTGGTACCTTGTCAAGATCGCCGTGTTCCTTGACGTAGTTCACCAAATCCATGCGGAAATCGTTCAAGCCCAGATCGGTTATGGAAACCCCGGTGTTCATTTCTTCCAGATCGACGACTTCCTTCATCAGACGCTCCAACTGTTGCTTCCGGTACTCCAAATCGCTGGTTTGCTGGAACAGGACGTTGTCGTCGCCGGTGGCCGTCATATCCATGATGACCATCCGGTTTTCGACCCGCTCTTTGAGCTGGATGTACTCGTCCAGCGTCATGTTCGGCCAGAAGTTTACAAGCTGGATCTCTTTGTTCCTGGAACCGATCCGGTCAATCCGGCCAAAGCGCTGGATAATCCGGACGGGGTTCCAGTGGATATCGTAGTTGACCAGAAAATCGCAATCCTGCAGGTTCTGCCCCTCCGAAATGCAGTCCGAGGCGATGAGCAGGTCGATTTCCCCCTGTACGTGGGGCATGGTCAGGTGTTTCTCCTTGGACCGCGGCGAAAAACAGGTCAGCAGCGTATGGATATCGTTGCGAAGCCCCGCGGTGTTTTTGTTTTCATCGCTGCCGACAATCTTCGCTGTGTGAATCCCGTATTTCTCCAGCATGTATTGGGCCAGCTGATCGTACAGGTACCCCACGGTGTCCGTAAAAGCGCTGAAAATGATGATTTTTCGGTTTCCCGGATTGATGGGCTGCCGGATTTTCTGATCAATGACCTCCTTGAGGTCCCTCAGCTTTTTGTCGTGCTCCGGCGTGATTTTCCGCATTTCCTCCAGCAGGCCGGACAGGATTCTCCGGTCATCCGTCAAATCCTCTTTCCAGCGGATGAGATCCATGTCAGCCAGATTGATGCGGATCGTATCCCCGATGCTGAACTCGTCGTCCAGCCAGTCGTCATCGTCCAAATTGGCACCTTCAACCTCCGTGAACCCCACCGTGGCGGCTTCTCCGTTTTGCTCAAAGGCTTCGATTTGCTGCAAGGTCTGGTCCAATTTGGCGATGATTTTGGACAGGGTGATGCGAAAGGACTCCACCGAGCTTTCCAGCCGCTTGAGCAGATTGATCCGCATCAGGATCTGCAGGTTGCCCTCGCGGTCGAGCTGCTTGAAGACGCCGCTTCCGCCGCGTACGCTGGTATCGTACAGCTCCTCATAGAAGCGCATGCGGCTTGGCAGAATGTACTTGAATGGCGCGTAGATGCCGAGATTAATCCGGGAAAGTTCCGCGAAGATTTCCCTGAACCCGATCACATCCGGGCGATCGGTCAGATCCCAGAAGATCGATTTCGGCGGAAGTCTCTTGGGAAACTCGCCGATCTCGTCCGCCTTGTAATACTTCTGAATATGCTTCCGCGAACGGGCGATCGTCAGGCTGTCCAACAGCTCGAAGAAGTCAAAATCCAGCATTTGCAGAAGCCTTTCCGTCGTCCGCTCGCGGGCGTCCAGTTTGGACCACTGGTTGAAGGCAGCCTGGGCCCGCCTGAAAATGTCGTTGATGCCCCGTTGCGTCCCCAGCTTGCTGTCGATTTCCTCCGGATTTCCTTCATACGCCAAGGCCAGCTGGTTGCGAAGGTCCATGAACCGGTTGTTCACAGGCGTGGCAGAAAGCATGAGCACCTTCGTTTTGACGCCGCTTTTGATGACCTTGCGCATCAGCTTCTGATAGCGGGTTTCCTTGTCCTTCTTCGGTTCGTTGTTGCGGAAGTTATGCGATTCGTCAATGACGAGCAGGTCGTAATTCCCCCAGTTCAGCCGGTCCAAGGGAATGTCGTTCGACCTTCCGCTTTCGCGGGAGATGTCCGTGTGATACAGCACGTCGTAGCGGAAACGGTCGGCGTACAGGATGTTGTTGGTCACGTTCTGCTTGTACGTCAGCCAGTTGTCGCCCAGTTTCTTGGGGCACAGCACGAGGACGTTTTTGTTGCGCAGCTCGTAATACTTGATGACGCCCAGCGCCGTGAAAGTCTTGCCGAGACCGACGCTGTCCGCCAGGATGCAGCCGTTGTATTTTTCCAGCTTGTTGATAGCGCCGATCACGGCGTCTTTCTGGAACTGATAGAGGCGTTTCCAGATTTCCGTGTTCTTGAATCCCGTGGCCTCATTGGGAATGATGTCCTCGGTGAGGTCCGAAAGGAATTCGCTGAAAATGTTGTAAAGGATGACAAAATAAATAAACTCGGGCGAGTTCTCCTGATATACGGTGGTGATGTGGTCCAGCACCTGTTGGGTGACGTCTTCCAGTTTGTCTTTGTCATTCCACAACTGGTTGAACAAATTCAGGTATTCTTGCGTAAACGGCGCTTCTGTAATTTTGTGCACAATCTTTGAAAGGGCATTTCCCCGTTCATAACCGAGATCGACGGTGGTAAAACCGTCGATGGGCGCGTAAGAGACCGATTCTCTGCCGTTTTGAATATGGATCATGCCCTGCATCGAACCGTTCGTCCGGTTCGATTTGAACGTCACTTTCCGGCGGATCCAATCGCCGCATTCCCTGGCAATGGCTTTGAGCGTCAGCTCGTTTTTCAGCCGGATTTCAAATTCGGAACCGTACAGGCTTCTTTCCCGATTCAATCTCGGAATGTAAAATTCCCGTTTCTCCTTCTTGATTTGATCCGTGATAAACGTGGGCGACGTGAAAACGAAACGGACTTCCTCCACCCCATTCAGTTCTTCCATCAGCGCTTCATAGGCGTAAATGGAAAAGCAGGAAGCGGCGATCGAGACTTTGCTTCCCTTGCGGAGTTCTGTTTTGAGGTTGTCTCCAAGCAAATGGTCGACATTGTTGATGAGTTCCATGGTTTGCCCCTGGTTCATTCAGAAACCGCATTATGGTTGGCTTCTTCTTAATTCGACATTTTTCAAGCTTTCTCCTTGTCGGATTTCTTAAGTTTTATTTTTTAAGATTTTTTATCCTGAATTTCGAAAGTAAAACTCTTTTAAAAACATAAAAAGGGCTCCTGTTCTTTGGTAGAATGGTGTTTGACGAAAAAAACCCAGCCAAAGAA
>Ga0207872_100714_pt1 | contig 14867 bp, 14 predicted proteins | sample Passage260B_FD_187372 | JGI IMG/M metagenome (GOLD analysis project Ga0207872, IMG submission 187372) | Cellulose adapted compost microbial communities from Newby Island Compost Facility, Milpitas, CA, USA - Passage2 60B (SPAdes) (version 2) ...
TGTCTCGCTTCCTCATCGTCAAGCGTCACCTGCGAGATCGTCTCTTCCGGATCGTCATCCTCGAAATGGTACAGTTCCCTTCTGCCATCGTCGTGAATGACGATGACCAGCCTGTCCCCCGAATTGGCGTCCACCTGAAACTTTTTGCCAATTCCGGGCAAGTCCGACTCGCGAATGGTAGCCATTTCTCACTGCATCCTCCGTTCCAATTAATCGGTACCCCTGTACTTGACCGGCTCTTTCGCCTTGCTCCATCCGAAGATGCGGTTCAACACCGCGTAGATGTGTTTGGATTCCTTCGCAAGGAGCGGGCCGGCAATCGCCAGAATCAGAACATACAGCGCGGAGAACGGCTGGATCATGGATGCCAGCCCGGCCGCCGCCGCCAGGTTCGCCACGACGATCGTGAATTCGCCCCGCGCCACGACGGTCAGCCCGATATTCATCGACGCCCTGTGCGACAGACCGGCGTTGCGGCCCGCGATCATGCCCGACGCGATATTGGCGATAAGCGTGATCACGACCGCTCCGACGGCATACCAGACCGCGCCGCCCAGGGAGGTCGGATCAATGCTGAGCCCGAAGCTGAAGAAGAAGACGGCGCCGAAGAAATCGCGGAACGGCACGACCAGATGCTCGATGCGCTTGCTGTGTTCGGTCTCGGAGAGCGCCAGCCCGAGCAGCAGCGCGCCGATCGCTTCCGCCACGTGCAGTTTCTCCGAGAAGCCGGCGATGAAGAACAGGATGGCGAAGACGACAATGATGAAAATTTCGTTCGACGCAATGTTGAGAAGCCTGTCCAGAATCCGTTTGCCCCGGTTGCCGATGACGAAGAACAGGAGCATATAACCGACCGATATGCCGACGGACAGCAGAATGCCTCCGACCGATGTCGCGCCCCCGAGCAGCAGACCGGACATGATGGACAGGAAGACGGCCAGGAACAGGTCGTCGAACAGGACCATGCCGAGGATGAGCTCCGTCTCCGAGTTGCCCGTCCGGCGCAGGTCGACGAGCGTCTTCGCGACGATCGCCGTCGACGACACGGACATCATCCCCGCGACGATCAGCGCTTCATAGATCGGAAAGCCGGCAACGAGCCCGAATCCGAGGCCGAGTACAAAATTCAGAATAACATAAACGGAGCCCCCGAACACGATCTTTCGGCCCGATCGAACCAATTTTGATACGGAGAACTCCAGACCGACATAGAAGAGCAGGAACAGCACGCCGATTTTGCCGAGGAACGCAATGACTTCCTGGCTCCCGACAAAGGTCAGGTCAATGAAGCCGAGCTCCGGCGCGTGCGGTCCGACCAGCATCCCGAGCACGATCAGGAAAGGGATGATGGACATCTTCAGCCTGCCGGCGATGAGCGAGAACAGTGCGATCAGCAGAAGCGCGGTTCCGACTTCAAAGATCATGTGGTCCATTACGCGGCGAAATCCCTCCCTTGACGGTCGTGATGCCCGTGTTCATTATACCTGAATCACGGAACGCTGATCAAACACCATCCATAATGAAAGAACCCGACCGGGCGGCAGTCCGGTCGGGCCCCGCTTGCCCCGGTCGCCCGGCGTATCGTCTTTCATGCTCCCGGCCGCCGTCCGTGGACGAAATCGTTCGTCGACAACCGGCGCTTTTCCCGATTCGCCTCTCCTTTACGGAACCGGCCGGACCCGCGTTGCTTTCGCCGTGCGGGAATGAAACGCCGCAAACCCGCGGTATGCGGCGGCTATGGTCATAGAGCTTCATAAGGAGGGGTTTTGGCCCAAGGCCATCAATCAAAATTCAACCGCATGTGCCGTTAAACGTCATGATGAAGTCAAATCAGCATCACAAGAAGTAAAATCAGTGATTTACAAGCCGTACCGCGGTTTACAAGATATTAAAGAAACAGAATATCGGGATCAATCCTTGCTGGCATGAATGGGGGCTTCAGGCATGTACGATCTGCTCATCGTGGACGACGAACCGATCGCCGTTCGCGCCATCGAACGCGGCATCGACTGGTCGGATCTCGAGATCGGACAGATCCACACGGCCGCCGATTACGACGATGCCGTGGAAATTCTGGAAAACCACCCCGTTCGGATCCTGATCACCGATATCGAGATGCCCGGGCCGAACGGCATCCGCCTGCTCGAGTACGTGAACCGCTCCCATCCCGGCGTCCGCGCCATCGTCACGACAGGGCACAGTCAATTCGAATATATTCAGAAAGCGCTTCAATACCGGACGATGGATTATCTGCTCAAGCCGCTCGATTTCCGGCAATTGAAATCCATCGTCGAACGCGCCATCCTGGAACTCAACCAGGAACGGGAAATGGAGCGGCTCTTGCGGAACTACGAAGCGTCCCGCCTGCATTGGCGGCGCAATCTGCCGATCCTGGAAGAGCGCTTCTGGCAGGACGTGCTCAACCACCGCATACGGCTGACCCCGGACAACATCCGTTCGACGATCGAATCCTATCAGATCCGTCTGCATCCCGAATGGACACTGCTGCCGATTCTGATCAGCATCGAGCTGTGGCACCGATCGTTCACCCCGTCCGAGGAAGAAGCGTTGGAATATGCGCTCCGCAAAGCCGCCGAAGAGCTGATTCTCCGGGACGATCTCAAGGGAAGATCCGTCCTCGACCGCAACGCCACGAACGTGCTGCTCATTTATCTGGACGGCCGGCCGGATGCGGTTCCGCCGCGGCAGCTGGAGGAACGGTGCCGCGCTTTTATCGAAACCTGCGAGAACATGTTCTATTGCTCGGTGTCTTGTTACATCGGCGACGCGTGCAGCATTGAGCAGGTCCCGTACGTCTTCCAGCAGCTTTTGCGCGCGGAACGGAACAACGTCACCGAGATGCGAACCGTTTGTTTCGCCTCCGCCCTTCGCGGCCGGCAAGCCGCGGACGACATCCGGCTTCCCGATTTCGACGAATGGCAGGTCATGCTGGAGACCGGCCGCCGGGAAGAATTCGCGAGCGCGCACAGCGAATGGTTCCACGCGCTTGCCGAATCCGGCGCCGCGACGCCGGAACTCCTCAGGGCTTTCAGCATCGGGTTCTTGAACGTCATCTTCCGGGTGTCCAAACTGCACGGCATCCGGCTGTCCGAATTGCCGATCTTCGACGACGACGATGATCCGTTCGCCCATTGCCGCACCGTCCAAACCTTGAGCTCATGGTCCGCCCGGATGGCGGAAGCGCTGTGGGCGCGCTATCGGGAACTCGGCAGGCAGACGCTGCGGTCGCCCGCGATCGAAACGACGATCGATTACATCCACAAAAATCTGGAGCACGATTTGTCGCTGGAATCCGTCGCCCGGCTCGTCCATCTCAATCCGGCCTACCTGTCCAGGATGTTCAAGAAAGATACGGGCGTATCCATGAGCGAGTACATCATTCAGGCCAGAATCGCGCGGGCCAAAGAAATGCTGCGTTCGCCGGACGTCAAGATCAGTTCGATTGCCGCATCCGTCGGCTACACGCATTTCTCCCATTTCGCCAAAATGTTCAAGCGGATCGTCGGCATGACCCCGCAGGAATACCGCAGGCAATTCCTCAAGACGCAATTGGGTTGAAGTGAAGGGCTTGTTCCCCGGATGGCGCTCTGAACCGCCCCCGGTCAAGCATACAGTGAAAATGACCAAATGTATGGTATGGACTCCGTGAGATGCAGAGTCCGTTTCCTATGCTGCTTGCTTTTGTTGCTACTCGTGCTTTTTTCTTGTCTGCCCATGGAAAAACTCCCCTCAAAGCAACCCTGGTTATTTCAGGTGTCGACTTTGAAGGGAGCATGTCACGTTGAGGACAGCCCTCTTTTTGTGCGATATCGGTTCAGTTATCCTTCGATGCCCGGTATTCGTCGAATTGCCGCTGTTTCTCGGCCAGAACCTTGTGGGCGCCGGCTTCCTTCGCCTTCTCAATGTACTTCGGCAGCACTTCGTCCGGATCGACGGAACCCGTCTCCAGAGCGGCGCCGAATTCGTCGCGGATGTTGTTCAGGACGGCCAGCTCCGATTTGACGCTCGACGGATCGAAGATGAAGCCCAGACCGAGCGAAGGCTTCGCGGATTCGTTGAACTTCTTGAACTGCTCCCACTTGTCCGGCGCTTCGTTCTCCCACAGATAGCTGAGAAACTGGTTGCCGAACATCCATTGCGAGCCGTGGTTGTAGGAACGTTTGGACGGATCGACGCCGTCGGGCAGCTTGATCATGTTGTCGGAAATTTTGACGTAGTGGATGCCCTCGATGCCCCAGTCGAGCAAGTTCAGCAGTTCCTTGTCCGAGTGCAGCAGATTGAGCACCATCATCGCCCGCTCCGGATCTTTGGACGTACGGGAGATGCCGATCATCGAGTTCGTCGTGTCGGCCGTCGTAATGTAAGGCGGCACGATCTCGATCTGCATCAGCGGGAACCCGATCGCCGCTTCCATTTCCTTGTCCTTGCCGGGTTTCAAGCTCTCCGGCCACATGAAGACTCTGCCCGTGCGCGCGGTCTCGTTCGCCTGAAGCGTGGAAGTCGGCGCGTCTTCGTTGATGTACCCTTTCAGATACCACGAACGGAGCAGACGGAGATTTTCGAGGTAGTCAGGCTGCTCGATGATGTACTTCAACGTGGGATCATCGGAACCGAACTTGATCGAACCGGGCACCGCCGGATCGCCGAGGTTGTCGTACCCGTTCACGTAACCGACCAGCGTCTGGGTGGACGACTGGAACAGCGGAATCATGTCCGGCTCGTTTTTCTTGATGATCTCCAGGAAAGGCTCCAGGTCGGCGAGCGTCTTGACGTTCGAGAAGTCCATGTTGTATTTCTCCGCCAGGTCCTTCCGCACGAGGACGCCCCACGATGCGGCGATTTCCTTGTTCGTCGGAATGGCGTACAGTTTGCCTTTCACGCGTGCCCCTTCGAGCAGGAACGGGTCCTCCGATTTGAGGATGTCCCGGCCGTACTTCTCGAGCAGTCCGTCGAGCTCGACGAACGCGCCCTTCGTCACGTTGTCGACATAGCCGTTCCAGCTCGCGGTAAAGACGAGATCGGCTTTCTCGCCGGTGGCGAACATCAGGTTCATCTTGTCGTTCCAGGCGCCCCAGTCGATCGGCTGGATGTCGATGGTCGCGTTGATTTTTTCCTTCAGGATCTTGTTCATCGCTTCTTCGACCAGCTCTTCGTCCGGCTGGGGCGTGCCGGGATACATCAGAATGACTTCATACGGGGGCAGCTTGGACGGATCGATGTCGCTCGTTTGCGTCTGCTTGCTCTCCCCGACGGAAGAGCCTCCTTCATTTCCGGATGTTGCGCCGCCGCTGTCTTTCGATTTGCCGCCGCAGGCGGCGAGCAGAAGCATGACGGCCAGCATGGCCATTAGCGCCAATCGCTTATTCTTTCTCATACCGATACCCTCCTTCGGTCGTTTGTGTGCTGTGTCAATCCGGTCTGGCGGCCGGAATCAACCGGAACCCGAAAGCGAATCAGCCTTTGATCGCGCCGATCAGAAGCCCTTTCACGAAATAGCGTTGGAAGAACGGATAAGCGAGCACCATCGGCCCGATGCCGACGATGCACATCGCCATGCGAATCGTCTCCGACGGCAGCTCGACCGGCGAACCGCCCTGCGCGATGCCCTGCGCGGCCTTCGTGTTGGACGTCAGGTATTGGATGTTGAGCATCGTCTTGTACATCAGGTATTGAAGCGACACCTTCTTGTCGTCCGTGATGAACAGCAGACTGAGGAACCAGTCGTTCCAGTAACTGAGCGCCGTGAACAGCGAGACCGTCGCCAGAATCGGAACGGACAACGGAAAGATGATCGTGCCCGCGATGCGGAACTCGCCCGCACCGTCGATCTTGGCCGCCTCGATCAATTCGGACGGGATGTTCTTGAAGAACGTCCGCATCACCAAGATGAAGAACGGCGCCACCAGGAGCGGAATGATGAGCGCGAGCAGGCTGTCTTTCAACCCGAGGAACCGCACGTAGACCAGATAGAAGGAAACGAGCCCCCCGTTAAACAGCATGGTAAAGAACACGTAGAAGGCAAGCGGACCGCGGAACGGCAGATCGCTCCGCGACAGCGGGTAGGCGTACAGCGCCATCATCGTGACCCCGCACAGCGTCCCCGTCACCGTTACGAAAATGGTAATGGCGTAAGACCGGATGATCTGCGTCGCGTCTTTGAACAGAAACTCGTAGGCGTACGTGCTGAATTTTTCCGGAATGAACTTGTATCCGTTGGAGATGACCGTCAGCTCGTCCGAGAACGAAACCGACACGACGAGCAGGATCGGCACGATGCACAGCACGGTATAGAAAATGAAGAAGGCATGGAACAACGCGCCCGTTACCGGGTGGACCGAATTGAGCCCGCGTTTTCGTTTCAGCAATTTCCCCATCCCCTTTCCCGCGCGGAAACCGCGGTCAGAACAGCGCGTTCTCGCGGTCGATCCTGCGCACGATGTAGTTCGACAGGAACACGAGCAGGAACCCGACCACCGATTGATAGAACGCCGCCGCGGATGACATGCCGAAGTCGCCCAGCGTGAGCAGCGCCCGGTAGACGTAAGTGTCGATGACGTTGGTCGTCGAATAGATCGCGCCGGAGTTCAGCGGCACCTGATAGAACAGGCCGAAATCCGCGTAGAAGATTCTTCCGATCTGCAGCAGCGTCAGCACGGTGATGAGCGGCATGAGCTTCGGCAGCGTGATGCGGATCGCCTGCTGCCATTTGCTCGCGCCGTCGATGACGGCCGCTTCGTAATATTCCTGGCTGATCGTCAGCATCGAGGCCACGAAGAAAACGGTGTAATAGCCGGCGTTTTTCCAGATGTTGATGAACGGCAAAATGAACGGCCAGTATTTCGGTTCCTGGTACCAGCTGATCGGCTCCAGGCCGAACAGCGGCAGGATGCTGTTGTTGACGAAGCCGTTGCTTTTGCTCAGGAACGCGAATACGAGGTAGCTGACGACCACCATGGACAGGAAGAACGGAAAGAACATCGACGCCTGGTAGAATTTCGGCAGCCACCGGCTCCGAAGTTCGTTCAGCATGAGCGCGAAGATGACCGCGATGACGATGTTGGACGCGATGAACACCGCGTTGTAGAGCAGCGTGTTGCGCGTGATGATCCAGGCGTCCCGGGTCGCGAACAGGAATTTGAAGTTGTTCAGCCCGTTCCACGGACTTCCGAACACGCCGTCCACATAGTTCACATTTTTGAACGCGATGATGAGACCCGCGATGGGCAGATAATTGTTGATCAGCAGGAAGACCGCGGTCGGCAGCATCATCAGATAAAGCGGCCAAAATTTGAACACTTTTCTCCATTTTGAGGAACGCGCCTCAACCAAGCCGATCACCCGCTTCTCATCGAGTCGGATCGAGTATAGCTCGCCGCCGGTTCGCCGCGCTAACACTCTTTCAACTTGTCATAGCAATCCGTTGACTTGTTGCCGTGGAAATCCTTGCACGGGATGGACAAGTCTGGCGGGCGCGGAACATAATACGGTCAGAGGGGGAAGGAACGGCATGTTGACGAGGCTTGCGAGGAAGATGGCTCTGCTGAACTCGATCCAGACGAAGTTCGTCCTGCTCTTCATCATCGTCATCGCGCCGCTGGTGGCGTTCCTGATTTACGTCAACGCCTACGCCCGGAATGTCGTCAGAACGCAGGTGACCGAGTCGTACGAGAAAACGCTGGCGAATTTCGTCCACCAAACCGACGAGCTGTTCATCGGCGCGGAAAAATATCTGGCCAATTTCCTGCGGAAGGAACTGGACACCACCGTGGTCGACTATCCGTTCCGGGAAGAGACGCGCAGCACGCTGATCCGGGTGCGGGCCAACAACAAGTTCAGCTACATGCTGAATTTCATGCCGGATGTCGATTCGTTCACCTATTACATGCCGCAACCATCGTCTTTCCTGCTCACGACGGGCGACTCGGGCTACGAAAAGAAGTATGAGGCGGCGCAGGCGCTCATGGCGCAGATCGCCGAAGCGCCGCTGCCCGCGTTCGGCAACTTCGAGACCGCTTATCTGACGGTCGATGATGAGCTTTACTTGATCCGGTACTACCGGGACTTGCCGAACGTCGTGCTGAGCGCATGGATCAATCTGCATCAACTGCTCGAATCGCTGGGCGCGGTGAACTCGGCCGTCCTGAACGCGGACGGCAAAGTCCTGGCTTCCCGCGGACTTCCCCCCGAACGCGTGGAAGCCATCCTGCGCGACCTGTCCCTGAAAAAAACATCCAATCCCGAATACTTCCTGCTGACCCGGACGTCGGAACATCAGGGGCTCCGGTATGTGATCCTCATTCCTTCGACCGACGTACTGCAGAAACTTTCGTTTTTCCAGAAGGTCATCTATGGGATGCCGGCCGTCATCCTGATCGTCGTGGTCATCTATATCGCGTTCATCCGCCGCGTGCTGCTGACCCCGATGCGCACGCTGATCCGCGGCATGCAGCGGATTTCGCACGGCGATCTCGACGCGCGCATTCATGTAAACGCTTCAAACGAGTTCAATTACATGAATTATGTTTTCAACCACATGGCCGAGGAGATCAAGTCGCTCAAAGTGTCGGTCTACGAGGAACAGCTGCGCGTGCAGCAGGCGGAGATGAAGCAGCTGCAGATGCAGATCAATCCCCATTTCTACAGCAACAGCCTGAATATTATCAGCGGGCTGGCACAGCTCGGGGACCACGCTTCCGTGCAGCACATGACCCAGCTCCTTGCGCGGTACTTCCGCTACGTGACGTCCAGCAGCCGGACGTTCCTGACGCTTCAGGAGGAACTGGATCATATCCGGGACTATCTGTCCATCCAGCAATACCGGTATCCGGAGATTTTGACCTACGAAATCGACCTGCCGCCGGAACTGGGCCGCGCGTCGGTGCCGCCGCTCACGCTGCAGCCGTTCGTGGAAAATTCGATCATCCACGGCTATCAGAAGAAAATGAAATCGTTCCGCATCCGGATCTTCTGCGCTTCGGATCATCCGGCCGGCGACGAACCGTACGTGATGGTGACGCTGGAGGACAACGGAATCGGCGTTGAACCGGAAACGCTGGCCCGGCTGCAGCAGAACGTCTCGGAGGGAGCGTCCCGCGCGACCGGCGAAAGCCGGCATCTGGGCATCTGGAACGTCTACCGCCGGCTGAGCCTGATGTTCGGCGAGCGGGTCTCCATCCGCTTTGAACCGGTCGATACGGGCGGCCTCCGGGTGCGCGTCCGTTTTCCTTTCCGGAACGCGTACGCCGGATGAACCTGCGGAATGCGGATGCCCGCGTGATGGAACACGGGAAGAGCCGCGACCGCCATCGGGCTGAGCGGGAAGTACAGGGCGGTGGGCAGCGGCTTTCCCCCTTCCACGATCCTACGGGCGGCCGCGTTGCCGCCCTCCATCGACATCGGCGCGATCTGGATGTGCCGCTCTTCCAGTCCGTATTTGGCGCACGACTCGACGAAGCCTCTGTATCGCAGGTTGCTTTCCGCGTTGACGGGATGATCCGGCACGTGCCGGCGCTTGTAGGGCTGTATTGAAGGCCGAAGAAAGGCGCAAAACGCCGGATCCGCGCATTTCGCGCCCCTTCTTCGGCCTTCGGGGCATCAAGCTTTGGCCAGACGGATCACGTTCCAGGACAATTTCTTCGTGAGGGCCGTCACCTTGCCGCCGTTCATCCGGGTGCCGGCGTTCAGCGTCGGCTTGACGGCGTCCGGTTGGTCGTGCCGGTTCCCTTTGTTCAGATCGTCCGTGTGCATCTCGATATGTTCGACCAGCCGGTAGCCGTCGAATCCCCTCACGTCCAGTTCGACCAGAATGTCTCCCTCGGTCGAACGGTTGATCAGAAAAACGACGGCTTCGTCCCTCTCTTCATGGTGAACGGCGGCGGCCTCGATCGCCTGCACGTTCTCGTAGGCGTGGCATTGGACCGATCCGGACAGGGCGAATTGCTCCGTATTGAAGGTCGGGCCGTCGACGACGGGCAGGATCGACATGCCGCCGCGGGCCATGCGGTTCAAATGATAATAGGGATAATAAGCCGCGTTCTTCCACACATGTCGCCCGTCGAACGCGATGGCGCTGCGGAGCCCGCCCGTCATGCAGGCGATCTTGACGCGGTCCGCATGGCGCAGGAACGTGAGCAGCACCGACGCCATCGCCAGGGCGTTCAGCATCTGGTGGGAATGGAACCGGGCGGAGTTTCCCTCCTCTTCCCCGTTCAGCCATTCCAGCGGGTTCTTAAAGACATTATCGCGCGGCGCAAATTGGAAATAGCTCTTGCTGACGTCGTGCCATCCCCTCCGTCCGAACGGAATTTCGACCGGCTTGCCGAAGCCGGCGCCGTATTCGTCGAACGAGATGTACATTTTTTTCGGCGTGCGGATTTTGGCCTGGATGTAATCGCAGATGGCGATGGTCGTGCGGATGTAATCCTCGAATACGGACGAGACGTTGAGCAGGTTCGCGATGTCGCCCTCCGGCACGATATGGTAATGGTGAAGCGACACGTAATCGACGGACTCGTAGCATTGCTCGAGCGCCGCCATCTCCCATTCGGGAAAATGCTTGTGGTGGTCCGACGTGCCCGCGAACACCGTCTCCGCTTTGTTGTCGATCCACTTGATCACCTTGGAAATCTCGTGGGTGTGGATGCCGAAGCCGACCGGGTCCTTCTCCCAGGAGCCGATCTGCCAGTGGCCGTCCATCTCGTTGCCGAGATACCATGTCCGGATCGGCCAAGGATCGGGATGGCCGTGCCTGCGCCGGAGATCCGACCAATAGGTGCCGCCCGGATGGACCGAATATTCCACCAGCTGAGCGGCGCTCTTGATTCCCTCCGTGCCGAGGTTGATCGTATACATCGGCTCCGTGCCCGCGCGCCGGGTCCATTCCAGATATTCGTCGTGGCCGACGATGTTCGGCTCTATCTTGAACCACGCCAGATCCAGCTGCGCCCGGCGCTGTTCGAGCGGTCCGATGGATCCTTTCCAGTCCCATCCCGAAACGAAGTTGCCGCCGGGAAGACGCACCGCGGGAAGATCAAACTCCCTCACGGCGTCGATGACGTCCCTGCGGAACCCCATGTCGTCGGCTGTCGGGTGGTTGGGATTGTAAATGCCGCCGTACACCCAATTGCCGATCGGTTCAAGGAACGCGCCGAAGAGCCGCTTCTCCGCGATGCCGATCTTGTACGACGGATGGACGGTAACGGTGGCCTTCTTGATCATGGGAATCCTCCTCTGTTCCGTGATGGCTTTATCGTTTCAGTTTGAAGTATAATAGCGCTTGTGGAAAATATCGTCTAGCTTTTGCTTGACCATGTATATCCGTTCCATTACCATCGTATTGTCGAATGCTGAAACGTTTCAAATTCACCCCATGCGCACCTATTCCCGGGAGGTCGACCGCAAGCCGAACGCCGGCCCCCCAACCGCCGCCCGCCGTCTGCCCGAGGACCGGATTTGGACGGCCGATTTCGTGCGGGTGACCGCCGCAAACACGCTGGTCCGGATCTGCACGCAGGTGCAGATCGTGACGATGCCGCTCTTTTGCTATCATCTCGGCTGGCCGTCGCGCCGACCGCCGCCCTGTCGCTGCTCGAAACGACCGGATTTTCCGCGCTCTATGTCGCGACCGGGGTCGTGGCGCTGATCGCGCTCCCGATCGGGATCGGAATCGGTTCCGGCAGGGGCGGGCGCCGCGGAACCGCGGCCGCCGGACCTTCGAAAGCGGGAACGGACGCCGGAACTCCCGGAAAGGCAAGCAGTCTGTGGATGATGCTGGAACCCCGGGCCGTCCGCCCTTCGGCCGTCGTCCTGTTCGTCTCGCTCTCGACCAGCGCCTCGACCGTTTCCCCGTTGATGATCCGCTTGCGGTTTCCCCGGGCGTCACCGCTCCGGCCGCCGGAGCCGTCAACAGGCCCGGCAATAAAGACGCCGCCGGCTTTGTTCGCATCCACATCCCGTCCTCCTTGGCCCATCCCATCTTTTTTTTGCGTTCGCATCTGAACCCCGGATGTCCTTTAAATGGATTTCTCCTTTCGCTCGAACGTCGGATCCGATGAGAAGCCTTCGCCGCCAGCAGTCCCTGAAAGCCGCCATAAGATAATTTACAATGTTAACCATATCAACATTTTTGCGCCTTTAATTGTCTATATATTGAAACCATTTTATTTCAACTCTTCCATGCAAGTTGTTTTTTGGGCCGTTTCAACCATTGTAATTACCAGGAAGGTCGAAGAAAGGAGGAGGGGAGCATGGATCGGATGGCCGCAGTTTGCGATTATCCCGACGGCAAGGCGCGGAAGAAGGTGAAGAAGCCGGTTGCGTGCTCAACCGATGCCCTGGTCGATCGATTCTTTTCATATCCTCAAAACGTCGATCTTCTCTGTTCGTACCTGGACAGCCCGTCACCGGATGGTTGGAAGATGCTGGAGGAAGCGTTCGTCAATTTCTGCTTTGAGGTGCGATTCACCAAATATATCAGCTCCACCATCAAATTTACGTACATGGATTTCCAGCGCAAGCGAAAGCGGGCGGTGCGGAACATCGCCATATTGGACATGAAGGCGCATGAGGATCACGACGAAACCATCGGAGAACGCTATCTGTCGCGAAACGAAGACGATTTCTTCTCCATCACGCGTCCGGACCCCCAAAAAATGCTCGACTCCCTGTCCAATGAGACGATCAGCAGGGCGTTTTCCGGACTTACGCAGAACCAGAAGATCATTCTGACCTTCACCTACGCGATGGACTATCCGGACAAAGCGATCGCCGAGGAAATGTCCGTTACGCCGCAGGCGGTGTCAAAAGCCCGAAACGCGGCGCTCGCCAACCTCAGAAGACATTTCGATTGCGCCAAACTGCAACGGCGCGCAAGAAGGGAGGCGAATTGAATGAACGGCGCCGATTGGTCATCCTTTATCCTGACGGCCATCGGAAATTTCGGCTTTCCGATCGTCATCACCGGGTATCTCCTCTTGCGGTTCGAGAAACGAATTGATCATCTGACCCATTCGATCCGGTCTCTGGCTGAATTCATCAGGGATGGAGGAAAGAAGAAATGATCGAAAAAAGGGAAAGCCTTCGCCAGCTGGTGGCGGCCGCCCAAAGCGGGGATCAACATGCCCTGATGGAAATCGTCCGGCGGTTCGATCCGCTGATCAAAAAGGTGAAACGGAAAATGATTGCCCAAGATCAGGACGATCTGGAACAGGAAATCATCGAAAAATTGATTCGCGTCATTCTCGCCTACGACATGGATGCACCGGCCGATTTCACCTCTTTCAGAAAGCTCATTCGCGACTTTGTCCGGGAAGCGGTTGAGATCCGTTGCCCGCCACCGGACGGAACGCGCCCTTAAGCCCGTGTACGCCCGCTCTCGCGCACATCGCCCGGAATCCCGTTGCAACCGGACGACGTTGCAACGGTGTCGGAATCTTCCACATCACCTGCCGCAGCTTGATCTCGCCTTCGCCGTCCCCGGTCGGGTCCGGAAATCGCAGCGCCCGTTCCACGGTTTATTCCCCTTGTTTCTTCGGTGAATTTTCATCGCCATGTTCATGAATCCGACGCAAGAAAGAATCCGACGCAAAAAACCGGCCGCTTTCGGCGCGAAATCCGCATGGCGTGTTGTACCGGCGGATGTTGTTGTCTATAAGAATCGGGACTAAACTTGAAGCCGGAATGGTGAACATGATCCACTGGAAGAAGCGGATTGCCGAGCAACTCGCGTCCGGCATGGCGAACGTTTCGCCGGAGGACATGTACGTGAAATTCCACGATGAGACCGAACGCGATCCCGCCCTCGAGGACGAGGCGCGCGCGTGGTTCGCCCGGCCGGATGATTGCGGCATGCCGCCCGCCATCATGCTGAAGAAGGACAGCAGCTCGCTGTACCATACGCGCGACGTGGCCGCCGACATCTATCGCAAGCAAACGTACGATTTCGACAATTCACGGACCGGACCCGGCGCTGGCGACATGCCAGAACGGCCCCTTTTGCTTCAGATAGAAAAAGGAAATTTCCTCTCCCGTGGCCCGATCCTTGTAGCCCGTCGCGTGGTAGAGATGGCCGTCCATCGCGAAAAATTTTCCCAGATCGGTGATGTCCGACGTGACGGCGCTGACCGGATGCAGATGCAGAAACAGGTAGCGCCGAATCGCCCATTCGGGCGAGAAGAAGCTGGCCGCCCAGAGCGCGATGACGAGCAGTACGGCGGCAACGGCAATCTTACGTCGCATCGACTCGTCCCCCTCTCCATTCGCGTTTTGGCGGCGCGCTTCGGAACCATGTGATCCGGCGCCTCGTCTGTATTGTATAACATCAACGTCAAGAATTGGTATTCCGATCCGTCAGGGAGACGATTTCGCGCGCGCAATAAAGTTGAATTTGCCTTGAACGAATGCGGGGGTTGGGTGAGGATTTGCTTCATGGGCGGAGGAAATCCGTTTGACCGCGATGGGACCGGGCGGCGGACCGCGTTCCGCGTTGGCTCGATGCGGGGAGCCGGATGCTCGTCATCCCCTTCGCCGCCGAGGAACCGAAGTACGGCCAATGGCTTCGGGCCGCCGAAGCTTTCGCGGAACACGCGGGAATCTGACGGGTCAGCGCTTCTCACGGACAACCTGCCCCACCCCCGCCGACAAGACAAGACGCCCGCTGCCGGGGCGTCTTGCGCAACTCCCGTCTATTTCGCCTTCAGCACCGCCGTGCTGTACGCCGGCAGCGACACTTCGCCGCGTTCGAACTTGATGCCCGGCGCGGACGCCAGCGTTACCGCCAGCTTCTCCGCCTCGATGCCCGCTTTCGACTCGAGGGCCAGTTGCTGCGGCTCGCCGGACAGGTTGTGCAG
>Ga0207872_100726_pt1 | contig 14540 bp, 9 predicted proteins | sample Passage260B_FD_187372 | JGI IMG/M metagenome (GOLD analysis project Ga0207872, IMG submission 187372) | Cellulose adapted compost microbial communities from Newby Island Compost Facility, Milpitas, CA, USA - Passage2 60B (SPAdes) (version 2) ...
CGTTTCAGTTCGTTCTTTGTCAAGGTGATCTGCTCCTTGCTCATACTGACATTTTCTCGGATCAGTTACACCCTGACAATATCACAGAACAACGACACGGGATCAAAAAAACATTTGACTGGGTTTTCCCCATATGGTACCATTAGAAAATGTCAGTATTAAGATGGGGTATTGTCTTTATCCGCACAAATCGCACCGTTTGCGCCAGCCGCGCCATCCGCGCCTCGTGGGGTGTTTTTGCCGCCATCATGTATAAGGGTGTTCTTTTGGGCCAATGACTGGGAGAAGATGCCGGTTCCGGATTGGCCGTTTGTTTGTTTTTATGCGGAACAAACTGGAGAGGTGAGGTTGAAGTTGGCAGGACAGATGGTTCAGTACGGCCGCCGCATGCGGCGCAGCTACGCCCGCATCAAAGAGGTGCTGGAAGTTCCGAACCTGATCGAGATCCAGAAGCAATCCTACCAGAAGTTTCTGGACGAAGGGCTGCGCGAAATCTTCCGTGACATCTCGCCGATCCAGGACTTCACGGGCAATCTGGTCCTGGAGTTCATCGACTACAGTCTTGGCGAACCCAAGTACACCGTCGAAGAGGCCAAGGAACGCGACGTCACGTACGCCGCCCCCCTGCGCGTCAAAGTCCGCCTGCTCAACAAGGAAACCGGCGAAGTGAAGGAACAGGACGTGTTCATGGGCGATTTTCCGCTCATGACCGAGACGGGCACCTTCATCATCAACGGCGCGGAGCGCGTCATCGTCAGCCAGCTGGTGCGTTCCCCGAGTGTTTATTATAGCACGAAAATCGACAAGAACGGCAAAAAAACTTACAGCGCGACGGTCATTCCGAACCGGGGCGCCTGGCTCGAGTTCGAAACCGACGCGAAGGACATCATTTACGTGCGGATCGACCGGACGCGGAAAATTCCGGTGACGGTCCTGCTGCGCGCCCTCGGCTTCGGTTCCAACGCGGAAATCCTCGATCTGCTCGGTGACGACGAATACATCCGCAACACGCTGGAACGGGACAACACCGATTCCCCGGAAAAAGCCCTCATCGAAATCTATGAGCGGCTTCGTCCGGGCGAGCCGCCGACGCTGGAAAACGCGCGGAACCTGCTGATCGCCCGCTTCTTCGATCCCAAGCGGTACGATCTGGCGGCCGTCGGCCGGTACAAGATCAACAAGAAGCTGCACATCAAGAACCGTCTGTTCAACATGCGGCTGGCGGAAACGCTGGTCGATCCGGAGACCGGCGAGATTCTGGCCGAAGCCGGACAGACGGTGGACCGCCGCCTGCTCGACCAGATCGCGGACAAACTGGACCGGAATGTCGGATTCCAGACCTACAAGGTCTCCGGCGGCGTGTTCGAATCCGACGAAATCCGGCTGCAGTCCATCAGCGTCTATTCGCCGTCGGAAGACGGCCGCGTGGTCAAGATCATCTCCAACGGCAACATCGACAAGTCGGTGAAGCACATCACGCCCGCCGACATCATCGCGTCCATCAGCTATTTCATCAATCTGATGCACGGCATCGGCGACGTCGACGACATCGACCATCTGGGCAACCGCCGCCTGCGCTCCGTGGGCGAACTGCTCCAGAACCAGTTCCGCATCGGCCTGTCCCGGATGGAGCGGGTCGTGCGCGAGCGGATGTCCATCCAGGACCAGAACGCCATCACGCCGCAGGCGCTGATCAACATCCGGCCGGTCACCGCGGCCATCAAGGAATTTTTCGGGTCGTCGCAGCTGTCCCAGTTCATGGACCAGACGAACCCGCTGGCGGAACTGACCCACAAGCGGCGTCTGTCCGCCCTCGGTCCCGGCGGCCTTACGAGGGAGCGCGCCGGCATGGAAGTACGTGACGTCCACCATTCGCACTACGGCCGGATGTGTCCCATCGAGACGCCGGAAGGTCCGAACATCGGGCTCATCAACTCGCTGGCGACGTACGCCCGGGTGAACGAGTACGGCTTCATCGAGACGCCCTACCGCAAGGTGGACCATGCCACCGGCCGGGTGACGGATGAGGTCGTGTATCTCACCGCCGACGAAGAAGACAACTACATCATCGCCCAGGCGAACGCGAAGCTGACGGAAGACAACCGGTTCGCCGAAGACATGGTCGTCGTCCGGTACAACAAGCAGCCGGACAACATCCTGACCTTGCCGAGCGACCGGGTGGACTTCATGGACGTGTCGCCGAAGCAGGTGGTGTCCGTGGCCACCGCGCTCATCCCGTTCCTGGAAAACGACGACTCCAATCGCGCGCTCATGGGTTCCAACATGCAGCGCCAGGCCGTGCCGCTGCTCGTGCCGGAAGCGCCGCTGGTCGGCACCGGGATGGAGTACCGGGCGGCTCTCGACTCCGGGGTTTGCGTCGTGGCCAGGCACGACGGCATCGTCGAACGGGTGACCGCGAACGAAATCCACGTGCGACGCGTCATGACGGTCGACGGCCAGGAAGTCCAGGGCGACGTGGACAAATACAAGCTGCTGAAGTTCGTGCGCTCCAACCAGGGCACCTGCATCAACCAGCGTCCCATCGTCCGCAAGGGCGACCGGGTCAAGGCCGGCGACATCATCGCCGACGGCCCGTCCACCGACCAGGGCGAGCTGGCGCTGGGCCGCAACGTCCTCGTGGCGTTCATGCCTTGGGAAGGGTACAACTACGAGGACGCCATCCTGCTGTCCGAGCGGCTGGTGCGGGAGGACGTGTACACGTCCATCCACATCGAGGAATATGAATGCGAGGCGCGCGACACCAAGCTCGGTCCGGAAGAGATCACGCGCGACATCCCCAACGTCGGGGAAGACGCGCTGCGCAACCTGGACGAACGCGGCATCATCCGCGTCGGCGCGGAGATCAGCGCGGGCGACATCCTCGTCGGCAAGGTGACGCCGAAGGGGGTCACCGAGCTGACGGCGGAGGAGCGGCTGCTCCACGCCATCTTCGGCGAGAAGGCCCGGGAAGTGCGCGACACGTCGCTGCGGGTGCCGCACGGCACCGACGGCATCGTCGTGGACGTCAAGGTGTTCACCCGGGAGAACGGCGACGAGCTGCCGCCGGGCGTCAACCAGCTCGTCCGGGTATATATTGCCCAGAAACGCAAAATTTCCGAAGGCGACAAGATGGCCGGCCGCCACGGGAACAAGGGCGTCATCGCCCGCATCCTGCCGGTGGAAGACATGCCGTTCCTGCCGGACGGCACGCCGGTGGACGTGGTGCTCAATCCGCTGGGCGTGCCCTCGCGGATGAACATCGGCCAGGTGCTGGAAGTGCACCTGGGCATGGCCTGCAAGCTGCTGGGCATCCACGCCTCCACGCCGGTGTTCGACGGCGCCAACGAGTACGACGTGTTCGACACCATGGAAGAAGCCGGCCTGAAGCGCGACGGCAAGACGATCCTGTACGACGGCCGCACCGGCGAGCCGTTCGAGCGGGAAGTGACCGTCGGCGTCATGTACATGATCAAGCTGGCGCACATGGTGGACGACAAGATCCACGCGCGCTCCACCGGCCCGTACTCCCTCGTCACGCAGCAGCCGCTGGGCGGCAAGGCGCAGTTCGGCGGCCAGCGTTTCGGCGAGATGGAAGTGTGGGCGCTGGAGGCGTACGGCGCCGCGTACACGCTGCAGGAGATCCTGACGGTGAAGTCGGACGACGTGGTCGGCCGGGTCAAGACGTACGAAGCCATCGTCAAGGGCGAAAACGTGCCGGAACCGGGCGTGCCCGAGTCGTTCAAGGTGCTCATCAAGGAACTGCAGTCGTTGGGCCTGGACGTCAAGATTCTGAGCGAGAACGAAGAAGAAATCGAGATGAAAGAAATCGACGACGAGGAAGACAACGCGGGCGACAAGCTGCACCTGAACCTGGAGAGCGCAAGCGCGGAAGTCGGCGCGGAATGACGCGAATCCGCCGGTTCCACCAACCATTTAAGGAGGGCTTGCTCCTTGTTGGACGTCAACCACTTTGAGTTCATGAAGATCGGCCTCGCCTCCCCCGACAAGATCCGCTCCTGGTCGCGGGGCGAGGTGAAAAAGCCGGAGACGATCAACTACAGGACTCTCAAGCCCGAGAAGGACGGGCTGTTCTGCGAACGGATCTTCGGCCCGACGAAGGACTGGGAATGCCATTGCGGCAAGTACAAGCGCGTCCGCCACAAGGGAATGGTGTGCGACCGCTGCGGCGTCGAAGTCACCCGCGCGAAGGTGCGCCGGGAGCGGATGGGCCACATCGAGCTGGCCGCGCCCGTTTCCCACATCTGGTACTTCAAGGGCATTCCGAGCCGGATGGGGCTGACCCTCGACATGTCTCCCCGTTCGCTGGAGGAGATCATCTATTTTGCATCCTATGTGGTGACCGATCCGGGAGACACGCCGTTGGAGAAAAAACAGCTGCTCTCGGAGAAGGAATACCGCAGCTACCGGGAGAAGTTCGGCTACGCGTTCCAGGCCGGCATGGGAGCGGAAGCGATCAAGAAGCTGCTCATGGACATCGACCTGGACCGCGAGATCGAGATGCTCAAAGAGGAGCTGCGCACCGCCCAGGGCCAGCGGCGCAACCGCGCCATCAAGCGGCTTGAGGTGCTGGAGGCGTTCCGGAACTCCGGCAACCGGCCGGAATGGATGATCCTGGACGTGCTGCCGGTCATTCCGCCCGAGCTGCGCCCGATGGTGCAGCTGGACGGCGGACGCTTCGCGACCAGCGACCTCAACGACCTGTACCGCCGCGTCATCAACCGGAACAACCGGCTGAAGCGGCTCCTGGATCTCGGCGCGCCCGACATCATCGTGCAAAACGAAAAGCGGATGCTGCAGGAAGCCGTCGACGCCCTGATCGACAACGGGCGCCGCGGCCGGCCGGTCACCGGCCCCGGGAACCGGCCGCTGAAATCCCTCAGCCACATGCTGAAGGGCAAGCAGGGCCGTTTCCGGCAAAACCTGCTGGGCAAGCGCGTCGACTATTCCGGCCGTTCCGTCATCGTCGTCGGCCCGAGCCTCAAGATGTACCAATGCGGGCTGCCGAAGGAAATGGCCCTTGAGCTGTTCAAGCCCTTCGTCATGAAGGAACTGGTCGCCAAGGGGCTGGCCCACAACATCAAGAGCGCGAAGCGGAAGGTCGAGCGCGTAAGCCCCGAAGTGTGGGACGTGCTGGAAGAGGTCATCCGCGAGCACCCGGTGCTCCTCAACCGCGCGCCGACGCTGCACCGGCTGGGCATCCAGGCCTTCGAACCGGTGCTCGTCGAAGGACGCGCCATCAAGCTGCACCCGCTGGTGTGCACCGCGTATAACGCCGACTTTGACGGCGACCAGATGGCCGTGCACGTGCCGCTGTCCGCCGAGGCGCAGGCCGAAGCGCGCCTGCTCATGCTGGCTTCCGGCAACATTTTGAACCCGAAGGACGGCAAGCCGGTCGTCACGCCGTCGCAGGACATGGTGCTCGGCTGTTACTATCTGACGATGGATGATCCCGACGCGCCGGGCACGGGCATGCGCTTCGCCCACCCGTACGAGGCCATTTCCGCCTACGAGCGGGGCGAGCTGGGCATTTCGCTGCACGCCCGCATCATCCTGCCGGCCAAGACGCTGGGCAAAAAGACGTTCACGCCGGAACAGGAAAAGGCGCTCCTGGTCACCACCATCGGGAAGCTGATCTTCAACGAGATTTTCCCGGACACGTTCCCTTACATCAACGAACCGACCCGGGAGAACCTCCTGAACGGCACGCCCGACAAATACTTCATCTTCGAAAAGGGTGTCGACCTGGACCGGAAAGTTCGCGAAATGCCGCTCACCAGCGCCATCGGCAAGGATTATCTGGGGGCGATCATCGCGGAATGCTTCCGGCGTTACCAGACGACGCAAACGTCGATCATCCTGGACCGCATCAAGGAACTGGGCTTCACCTACTCGACCCGCGCGGGCATTACCATCGCCGTCGCGGACGTCGTCGTGCCGGAAGAGAAACAGCACATCCTGGAGGAATCCGAGAACAAGGTCAAGGTCATCACGACCCAATACCGCCGCGGCCTGATCACCGACGAGGAGCGGTACGACCGCATCATCGAGATCTGGTCCAAGGCCAAGGACGAACTGACCGACGCGCTGATGAAGTCCATGGACCGGTACAACTCGCTGATGCTCATGGTCGATTCCAAGGCGCGGGGCAACAAGTCGCAGATCACCCAGCTGGGCGGCATGCGGGGCCTCATGGCCACGCCGTCCGGGCGGATTTTCGAGCTGCCGATCAAATCGAACTTCCGCGAGGGGCTCACGGTTCTGGAGTACTTCATCTCGACCCACGGCGCGCGGAAGGGTCTGGCGGACACCGCGCTCCGGACCGCCGACTCGGGTTACCTCACCCGCCGTCTGGTCGACGTGGCGCAGGACGTCATCGTCCGCGAGGAAGACTGCGGCACCGACAAGGGGCTCGTGGTCACGCGAATCGAGGACGGCAACCAGATCATCGAGGATCTGTACGACCGGATCGAAGGCCGTTTCGCCTTCGAGACGATCCGCCATCCGGAGACGGGCGAGATCATCGTCCGCCGCAACGAGCTGATCGACGCCGAGAAGGCCGACGCCATCGTGAAGGCGGGCATCGAGAAGGTAACCATCCGCTCGGTGCTCAGCTGCCGAGCGCGGCACGGCGTCTGCCGGATGTGCTACGGCCGCAACCTGGCCACCGGCAAGGTGGTGGAAATCGGGGAAGCGGTCGGCATCATCGCCGCCCAGTCCATCGGCGAACCCGGCACGCAGCTCACCATGCGCACGTTCCACACCGGCGGCGTGGCCGGCGAGGACATCACGCAGGGTCTGCCGCGGGTCCAGGAGCTGTTTGAAGCCCGGAATCCGAAAGGCCAGGCGGTCATTTCCGAGATCGACGGGGTCGTCAAGCACATCCGCGACGAGAAGGACCGCCGGGAAATCGAAGTGGAAGGCGAGACGGAGACGAAGATCTACCCGGTCACCTACGGCTCGCGCATCCGCGTCGTGGAAGGGCAGCGGGTGGAAGCGGGCGACGAGCTGACCGACGGCTCCATCGACCCGAAGGAAATGCTCCGGATCAAGGGCATCCGCGGCGTGCAAAACTACATCCTGCAGGAAGTCCAGCGGGTGTACCGAAACCAGGGCGTGGAGATCAACGACAAGCACATCGAAGTGATGATCAAGCAGATGCTGCGCAAGATCCGCATCGTCGACCCGGGCGACACGAACCTTTTGCCGGGCACGTATGTGGACATCCACGACTACGAGGACGCCAACCGCGAGGCCATCCTGCAGGGCAGGGAACCCGCGGTGGCGCGGCCGGTGCTGCTCGGCATCACGAAGGCGTCGCTGGAAACCGATTCGTTCCTGTCGGCGGCCTCCTTCCAGGAGACGACCCGCGTGCTGACCGACGCCGCCATCAAAGGCAAAGTCGACCGGCTGCTCGGCCTGAAGGAGAACGTGATCATCGGCAAGCTCATTCCCGCCGGCACGGGCATGGCCCGCTACCGGAACGTAAAGGTCGTGTCGCGGCTTGAACAGGCCGCGGAAACGGCGGAGGAACTGGAAGCCGTATCCGCCGCGGAGTGACGGGAGCGCGGCGTATGGCGGGCACGCGGCGGGGAGCCCGGCGTCTTGTCCGGATCGCGGCGCGGCGCTCTCCCCGGCCGCGGGTTCGCGGCGCGCGGCCTGCCGCGCGGCGTGGCGGGTTTTCGCGCCTCCGCTTTTTCCTTGACACGCCCTGGGTGAAGTGGTAGTATCTTTGAGTGTGCCTACCTGCTGCAAATCCGCCGAACGGCAACGGGTGAACGGACGCGGGAGGTCCGAACCGGGATGGAGCTTGGCGAGCTTGGCGTGCGATTTCCGGAAGGCAGGGTCAAAGTCGGCACCAAGCAGACGATCAAGACGGTGGAACAGGGCAAGGCCATTGAAGTGTTTGTGGCGCGGGACGCGGATTCCCGCCTCGTCACCCGCATCGTGTCGCTGTGCAAGCTGCACGGCGTGAAGGTCAACTATGTGGACACGATGCGCCAGCTCGGCAAGGCGTGCGGCATTGCCGTGGAAGCGGCGATGGCCGTGGTGGCGAAAGAGTGAACCGGATGCAAAGCGTGACCGATGCCGGCCCCGTGCGCCGCGTATCCTAAGGGGACGCGGGCCGCGGGCGGCATTTTGTCGCAAAAAAATGAATCGCCTGGATCTGTGGACATTGAGCAGCCATGGACCGGTTGCCAGACCGGCGGCGATTCGGAACCGGACGGCGTCCGCCCGCGGGCGCTTCGTTCCGGATAGACGGAAGGGGGTGGCAGCATGCCGACAATCAACCAGCTGGTGCGCAAGGGACGCAAACAAAAAGTGGTCAAATCGAAATCTCCCGCCTTGCAGTTCGGATACAACGCCCTGAAGCGGATCACGACCAATCTGAGCTCTCCGCAGAAGCGCGGCGTGTGCACGCGCGTGGGCACGATGACGCCGAGGAAGCCGAACTCGGCGCTGCGCAAATATGCGCGGGTGCGCCTCTCCAACCGCATCGAGGTGACCGCGTACATCCCGGGAATCGGCCACAACCTGCAGGAGCACAGCACCGTGCTCGTCCGCGGCGGCCGGGTCAAGGATTTGCCGGGTGTCCGTTATCATATCATCCGCGGCGCGCTGGATACGGCCGGTGTCAACAACCGGATGCAGGGCCGTTCCAAATACGGCGCGAAGAAACCGAAAGAGAAGAAATGAGCGCCCGTCTCCGCCGCGTGCCGCATGGCGCGTTGCCCGGACGCGGCGGGCTGAGGCACCATGAGAGCGGAAAGGAGGATACGCGATGCCCCGCAAAGGACCCGTGCCGAGACGGGACGTGCTTCCGGATCCGATTTACAACAGCAAGCTGGTTACGAGGCTGATCAACCGCATCATGTACGACGGCAAGAAAGGCGTCGCGCAGCGGATTTTGTACGAGGCTTTCGATATCGTTCGCGAGCGGACGGGCAAGGACCCGCTGGAAGTGCTGGAAGCGGCCCTGAAGAACGTCATGCCCGTGCTGGAAGTGCGCGCGCGGCGGGTTGGCGGCGCCAACTACCAGGTGCCGGTGGAAGTCCGGCCGGAACGCAGGACGTCCCTCGGCCTGCGCTGGCTGGTGAATTACGCCCGCCTTCGCAGCGAGCGGACGATGCAGGAACGCCTCGCCGCGGAGATCATCGACGCCGCCAACAACACCGGCGGTGCGGTGAAGAAGCGCGAAGACACGCACAAGATGGCGGAAGCGAACCGGGCTTTCGCCCATTATCGCTGGTAATCCGGCGGCGATGCAAGCGATCTGGAGATGAAAGGAGAACAATGAATGCCTAGGGCGGTTCCTCTGGAACGCACGCGCAACATCGGGATCATGGCCCATATTGATGCGGGCAAGACGACCACCACCGAACGGATCCTGTTCTATACGGGCCGCGTGCACAAGATCGGGGAAGTGCACGAGGGGGCCGCGACGATGGACTGGATGGAACAGGAGCAGGAGCGCGGCATCACCATTTCCTCTGCCGCCACCACCTGTTTCTGGCGGGATCACCGCATCAATATCATCGACACCCCCGGGCACGTGGACTTCACGGTGGAAGTCGAGCGGTCCCTGCGCGTCTTGGACGGCGCGATCGGCGTGTTCAGCGCCAAGGAAGGCGTGGAGCCGCAGTCCGAGACGGTCTGGCGTCAGGCCGACCGTTACGGCGTGCCGCGCATTGCGTACGTCAACAAGATGGATATCATCGGCGCGGATTTCCTCGCCGTTGTGAAAGATATGCGCGAGCGCCTGGGCGCCAACGCGGTGGCCATCCAGCTGCCGATCGGCGCCGAGAGCGACTTCGTCGGCATGATCGACCTGGTCGAGCGCAAAGCCATCATCTACAAGGATGAACTGGGCAAGGAGCGGGAGGTTACGGAGATCCCCGAGCACCTTGCCGACCAGGCCGAAGAACTGCGCAACGAGCTGATCGAGAAGGTCGCCGAAGTCGACGAAGGGCTCATGATCAAATACCTGGAAGGGGAAGAAATCACCGTCGAGGATCTGAAGGCGGCCCTGCGCAGAGCCGTCTGCACGGTGAAGATCTTCCCGGTGCTGTGCGGTTCCTCCTACCGCAACAAGGGCGTGCAATCGCTATTGGACGCGGTGGTGGACTATCTGCCCGCGCCGAACGACGTGCCGGATATCCGCGGCACGCTGCCGGACGGCACGGAGACGCACCGAATTTCCGCCGATGACCAGCCGTTCGCGGCGTTGGCCTTCAAGATCATGAGCGACCCGTATGTCGGCAAGCTGACGTATTTCCGGGTGTATTCCGGGACGCTCTCTTCCGGCTCCTACGTGCTGAACTCCACGAAGGGCAAACGCGAACGGATCGGGCGGATCCTGCGGATGCACGCCAACCACCGGGAAGAGGTCGACGAGGTGTTCGCCGGCGACATCGCCGCGGCCGTGGGCCTGAAGGACACGATCACCGGCGATACGCTGTGCGACGAGAAAAATCCGATCATCCTCGAATCGATGAACTTCCCGGAACCGGTCATCAACGTGGCCATCGAACCGAAGACGAAGGCCGACCAGGAGAAAATGAGCAACGCGCTGGCGAAGCTGGCCGAGGAAGACCCGACCTTCCGGTACTACACCGACGAGGAAACCGGGCAGACGATCATCGAAGGGATGGGCGAGCTCCATCTGGAGATCATCGTCGACCGGATGAAGCGCGAATTCAAAGTGGAAGTGAACGTCGGCAAACCGCAGGTCGCCTACCGCGAAACCTTCCGCGCCTCGGCGAAGGTCGAAGGCAAATACGTCCGCCAGACGGGCGGCCGCGGCCAATACGGCCACGTCTGGATCGAATTCGAGCCGCTTCCGCAGGGCAGCGGATTCGTGTTCGAGAACAAGATCGTCGGCGGCGTGGTGCCGAAGGAATACATTCCCGCCGTGCAGGCCGGCATCGAGGAAGCGATGCGCAACGGCGTGCTCGCGGGCTATCCGATCACCGACATCAAGGCGACCATCTTCGACGGTTCTTACCACGAAGTCGACTCTTCCGAAATGGCGTTCAAGATCGCCGCATCCATGGCGCTCAAGGCGGCGAAGGATCATTGCAATCCGGTGCTGCTTGAGCCGATCATGAAGGTGGAAGTCACCGTCCCCGAAGAATACATGGGTGACGTGATGGGCATGCTGAACTCCCGCCGCGGACGCATCGAGGGGATGGACGAACGCGCCGGAGCGCGCGTGATCCGCGCGAAGGTGCCGCTGGCCGAGATGTTCGGCTACTCCACCGTCCTCCGCTCCGGCACGCAAGGACGCGGCGTGTTCTCGATGGAGTTCTCCCACTACGAGGAAGTGCCGCGTTCGATCGCGGAGGAGATCATCGCGAAGCGATCCTGACCGAAGCCTGAAAGGCGTCCGATCGGAAGCGCCGGCCGGCGAGGCCGCGCTTCCGCGGCGCAACCCGTTTTTACGGAACCGGCAGAACCGCGGCGCCGTCCGTGCGGACCGGCGGTTCGCCGCCAATATAATTTTCCCTGATCAAAAAAGGAGGAACAGAACTCAATGGCAAAGGCGAAATTCGAGCGTAACAAGCCGCACGTCAACGTCGGCACCATCGGCCACGTCGACCATGGCAAGACCACCCTGACGGCTGCGATCACGTCCGTGCTAGCCAAGCGGGTCGGCGGCACCCAGGCGCTGGCCTACGACCAAATCGACAAGGCGCCGGAAGAACGCGAACGCGGCATCACCATCGCCACCTCGCACGTGGAATACGAGACGGCGAATCGCCACTACGCGCACGTGGACTGCCCCGGCCACGCCGACTACGTCAAGAACATGATCACCGGCGCGGCCCAAATGGACGGCGCGATCCTCGTGGTGTCCGCCGCCGACGGCCCGATGCCGCAAACCCGGGAGCACATCCTGCTCGCCCGTCAGGTCGGCGTTCCGTACATCGTCGTCTTCCTGAACAAGGTTGACATGGTGGAAGACGAAGAACTGCTGGAACTGGTCGAAATGGAAGTTCGCGACCTGCTGAACGAATACCAGTTCCCGGGCGACGACACGCCCATCATCCGCGGTTCCGCGCTGAAGGCGCTGGAAGAGCCGGACGGCCCGTGGGGCGACAAGATCATGGAGCTCATGGAAGCCGTCGACAGCTACATCCCGACGCCCGAGCGCGAAATTGACAAGCCGTTCCTGATGTCCGTCGAAGACGTGTTCACCATCACCGGCCGCGGCACCGTCGCCACCGGCCGCGTGGAACGCGGCACCGTGAAGGTCGGCGACGAAGTGGAAATCGTCGGCCTGTCCGAAGAGACGAAGAAGACGGTCGTCACCGGCGTGGAAATGTTCCGCAAGATGCTGGACCAAGCCCAGGCCGGCGACAACATCGGCGCCCTGCTGCGCGGCGTCGACCGGAAAGAAGTCGAGCGCGGCCAGGTTCTGGCCAAGCCCGGCACGGTAAACCCGCACACCGAATTCACCGCCCAGGTGTACGTCCTGACCAAGGAAGAAGGCGGCCGGCACAAACCCTTCTTCACCGGTTACCGCCCGCAGTTCTACTTCCGGACGACGGACGTGACCGGCGTCATCACCCTGCCGGAAGGCACGGAAATGGTCATGCCGGGCGACAACGTGACGCTGAACGTCCAACTGATCGCGCCGATCGCCATCGAGGAAGGCACCCGTTTCGCCATCCGCGAAGGCGGACGGACGGTCGGCGCCGGCGCCGTGGCCAAGATCATCAAATAAGCAGCGATAAAAGAATTCACATAACAAAGCAAAGGCCTTCGGAAGGAGGACCTTTGCTTTTTTTTTCTATCCGTGTTACAATTTATTTACAAATTTACCTTCTTAACAAAAAGGGGAAAATCAGAATGCATAAGTTTGGATATTATATGAGCGGATTATTTGCGGTTTTGTGCGTTGTTGTTTCAATTGTTTATAAAGATGCGTATTTTTTGCTGGGGATTCCGGTGGCGGTGTTGGGCGCATTGCTTTGGGCCGGATTGGTCAAGTTGGTCAAGATCATGAATTATAAAGATCCGCGCCTGTATTGATTTAATGATACTTAAGGAAAGAGAAAACTGATCACCACCCGATGATGAATTATCACGGATGGTGATCTGTTATCAATCAGATTTGGCTTAGAAATTGTCTGAATAATTTCTCCTCTTCGTTTTCGAAACCTTTAAATAGCACCTGTTCAATGTCGGAATGATTAAATAAAATGTTGTAATCTTCCGAAATATATCCTTCAGGATACAAGCAACCAAGATAATCAAACTGTTTTTGTGAATTATGGCTGATTTGTTTTCGGCCATAAATCATGATTGGTTTGTTGCCGTTTTTTAATATAACCACAGTACCGATGGGAAGTAAATGTGAGATTTTATTAACACTATAAGATGCAATTGCTTTTTTTTCGTTAATCATACATTTTACCTACCATTTCACATTGAGTATTAATCCCCCGCCTATCAGGTTTGCAAAGGATCCTCCAATACTAAAACCATTTTTTCCTGCGGAAAAGCTGACAGACGCCTCGTAACCAATCGTTGCTTTTGCACCGACTTCTACCGTTATCCCGCCAATTTTCAAGGATGCAGTCGTAGTTGCCGATAAAAAACTTGTTTGAGCACCCGCAGAGATTGAAACTCCTGATTTGTTGGCGGAAACATTTGCGTGTACACTGCTTGCCCCAACTTGCGCAGTGTAATTGCCGCCCACGGTTGCATTTCCTATATTTGTGCTATGGCTGATTGTGCTTGTTACCATGGAAGTGCTTGCCGAAACACCATATGAATTCTTGTTTCCACCGTAGCTTACATTGGCCGTGTACGCACTGACATTTACCTGGTAGCCGTAAAAGGGAGATGAATTGGATACAACTGCAGTTCCATAGGATGCACCCATAAAAATCCCTTCCTTATGTAATGATATTAATCTATTACTTAATTAGCATAATATTGATGTCGAAATAAACAAAATATTGTCAAATATTGATAAAATTAATTTATATTCATCTTTTTTTGTAATAATAGCAATTAATCATGGATTTTTATTCGATGCCTCAGAAGACGTCTTTCTTGAACGGAAATCGGACTGGAACTTGCAGGTTGCACAAAAAACAAAATTTTAATGTCAAACAACTGTGGACGTTGGCGGAATTTGGCCTTGAGCCGGTACGCGTAGCGGACGCTGATGCCGGGGCAACGCGCGACATCCTGCTCCGAGAGATGATCATCCAGCAATTTTTGGAGGATCATGACACGTTCTTCGTCAAGGTTATCTGCTCCTTGCTTATACTGACTTTTTCACGGAACAGTTACACCCTGACAGCACAGCACAACGGCACGGCTTGAAAAATTTGATGTCAATCGTCTGTGAAAATGTCACCCTAACTCGTCTGAGAAAATGTCACTTCTGTAGTGTACCAAGCCACCGTGTTAGAGTAAAATTTGCGTGGGGGTAAAGTCTGGAAAAAGCGAACATAGAAAAAAGAGCTTCTCCCTTGGTAAAGTGAATTTGACACAAAACACACACC
>Ga0207872_100730_pt1 | contig 14462 bp, 11 predicted proteins | sample Passage260B_FD_187372 | JGI IMG/M metagenome (GOLD analysis project Ga0207872, IMG submission 187372) | Cellulose adapted compost microbial communities from Newby Island Compost Facility, Milpitas, CA, USA - Passage2 60B (SPAdes) (version 2) ...
TTGGCATTTCGTTAACTCTTCGGAACCGCCTGGTGCGGACCCGCATGCCAGGTGGTGTGAGAGGACGGGGGCTAGCCGCCCCCTTCTACTCGATTCCGGTCTCGCTTTTATCCTTGCTCCTCGCTTTGGTCCGGTTCCGGATTTTCGCTATCGCCGCTTGTCGCATCCTGGGCGGTTTCCTCCGCGGCGGCCTGCGCATCGGCGTCTGCGTCCGCCTCTTCGGCGCCGTCGGCCGCGGCTTCGCTCTCCGCCTTCTCGACCGCGAGCGTCAGCAGGCGGTAGGCTTCGTCGTCCAGAATCCGCCGCGCGCCCACGTAGCGCTTGGCATAATATTTGTCGTTCATCGAGGTGTACGTGACGCCTTTGCTGGTGGAGCTGTGGACGAAACGGCCGTCGCCCATGTAGATGCCCACGTGGGAGACGTCTTTGCCGCTGGTGTTGAAGAAGACCAGATCGCCGACCCGAAGCTCGTCCTTCGACACCTTTTGGCCGACCTTGTACAGCTCGCGCGAAGAGCGCGGCAGGTCGATGCCGAGCTTGCCGAAGACGTACCGGACGAAACCGGAGCAGTCAAACCCCTTCGTCGTCGATCCGCCATAGCGGTACTTGATGCCGAGCAGCGGCTCCACGGTGCTTTCCAGCTTGGATCCGGTCGCCGCGAGAGCATGTCCGGCGCCGAAAACCAGCGTCAGCACCAGAACCAGAAGGGCCACTCTTGTTGTTCTGCGCAATGCTGCCGTCTCCTTCCGTTGCCTGCGAGGTGAGCTTAAGGGTTCGGTCGGAAGCCCCCTATGGCGCCTGGCAGGACGCCCCGCGTCCTCCGGCGCCAATTCACCCGAAAATGGTTCCCCCGCTTCCCGCGCCGCCGCGGGAATTCGGCATTTTGATGCACGCAGCCTTTAGTATTCGTTCTATTCGGGCGAACTCCTGCCATTTCCCCGGATGAGAAATTGCTCATCAAAGGCGCCGGACGAGCCCCGAGGGAAAAAACGCGAAAAAACCGGAAACTCCGCCGGCGGGTTTCCGGTTTGATGAGAAAATTTTCATTTTTAAAAGACTTCGGAAAGGGGACTCAGGAAGGTGGAACCGGCGCGTTGCCGGACCAGGCGGCGAACTGGGCGGCGGACGTCCACACCTGCAGAAGCACGCGGACGAAATGGAACGCCTGGAGGAAGACCACGGCGGCAAAACCGGCCCAGAAATGGGTGACGGCGGCAGCGGCGGCCATGACGAGAAGAGCGGGGCCCAGCATCCCCAGCGTCACCGCGCCGATCCGGGGCGCCCTGCGAAACGCGAGGACCAGGCTGCGGACCGGTCCGGTTCCCGCGGCGGCGCCGAACTGGAGGCCGCGGAACACCAGATGCAGCGCGAACGTCCACACGAGCCACAGGGCCGCGTACGGCATCAGCCAGCCGACAAATCCCGAAAGCGACGCCGCATCGAAAAACGCTTCCCGGATCCGCGGGAAAAACCAGACGGCCGGCAGGGCGGCGAAGGCCATTTCCAGCCAGTAGAGCGGGACGATTTTCTTCCAGCAGCGCCGGATGCCTTCCAGCACCCGCGTGCCTTCTTCCCCTCCGGAGCGGTGGAACGAGTGGAACAGGCCGGCCTGCAGCGCCGGCGTCGCCAGCATGCGGATGAGCACGAACGCCGCGGCCGCAAGCGCCGTTTCTTCAATGAGACCGGTTTTGATCAGCCTGAATTCCGCTTCCGCCCAGAAAAGCGGAATCGCCTCGCTGCTGGGGTGTTCGTCCGGATAGCGGGCCAGGATGGGGGTGACCACGCCGTCGATGAAGCGGAACAGGAAAAATCCCCACAGCAGCCGGTAGAGAAACAACGCAATCAGCGCGTACTTGTGCCGGAGCGTCAGGTTCCAGCCGGTTCGGATCGCCTTGCCCATATTTTCCTCCCCTCACCATGCGACGGCGGCCAGCAGCGCCTCGGCCAGCTGCGTCAGGCCGGCCGTCCAGCGCAGGCGTGTTTTTTCCGCCACTTCGGCTTTCAGATAGTTGTTGTACCGGCGGTTGTCGAGCACCACCTGCCAGGCGGGGTCGACCACCGCGTACCGGAGCGGGGAGGAGTGCTCCACCCGGAGCACCTCGTGCACCTGCACGCCGTCCCACGTCCTGCGCAGGGAGCTGTCGTCGGCGAAGCCAAGCAGCACGGTGACCGGCTGAGGCACACCGCCCCGGCGGCTGAGCACCACTTCCGTCAGGAACCTGCCGTCCTCCGCCGGGCGGCTCACCGCCGAATCGACGGCGAAATCGGCCATTTCCCCGCGGTCGACGTAGGCGGTGAAAAACGCCCGCCAGTCCCGTTTGGTGACCGTTTCGGCCACGCGACGGAAATCGTCCGCGGTCGGATGGCGGAAGCGGTATTTCCCGAAGTAGGCGCGCAGTACGGCGTCCATCTGCTTTTCGCCGATGAGGCGTTCCATGGCGACGAGCACCAGCTTCGCCCGCATATAGACGTTTTCCGCGTAGCCGTCCCGCGAGCCGTATTGCCAGGCGAACCGGCGCAGGGGCTGCGGGTGGGTCATGTAGCTGGCTTCCAGCTTTACATTGGGCACAATGCCGTAGATGGCGGCCATCAGTTTGTCTTCCGTGTAGGAGGCGAACCCTTCGTCGAGCCACGGCTCTTCGTATTCGTTGGTAGCGACCATGCCGTACCAGTACTGGTGCGCGATTTCGTGCACGAGGGTGCGTTCGAGCCCGTAGTCGGGGTTGGCGGAGCGGGCGGCGGCGGCCGTCACCAGCGTGGGGTATTCCATGCCGCCGGCGCCGTTCGCCTCGGCGGGCGGGACGACGATGGTCAGCGTGGGATAGGGATATTCGCCGTACCATTTGCCGAGCAGCGCCAGCGCCGAGGTGGCGGCGTGCATGTACCGGTCCTCCAGCCCCTTGTGAAGGGGATCCAGGTACAGCTTGATGCGCACCCCCGGCACGCCCGGCGCGGAAAACGACCGTTCCGCAAACACGAAGTGCGGCGAAGCGGCCCAGGCGAAATCGTGCACGTCTTCGGCGTAAAAGTGGTACGTTTTCCGCCCGTCCCGGATTTTCGCGGGCGCCGTCTGGAACCCGGTGGCGGCGACGACATGCGTTTCGGGAACGTTGATCCGCACGCTGTAGATGCCGAAATCCCCGTAGAATTCGGAGTTGCCGTGGTACTGGTGCATGTTCCAGCCTTCGCCGCCGCCCCTTGTGCCGGCCGGTTCATAGACGGCAATCTTGGGATACCATTGCCCCGCCATGACGAAATCGCCGGCGACGCCCATTCGGGCGAACACCCGCGGCATCTTGACCGTAAACTCCATGTGCATGGTGAACGATTTGCCGGGCTCCACCGGTTCCGGCAGGCGGAAAGTCGCCAGGGTGCGGTCCGAGGGGTTGCCGTCGTCCGGCTGGATGTAGTGGAGGCGGGGAAGCAGGGATTCTCCCTGCGCGGTGGTCAGCGACGTGATCGTGATGGAGCCGCTGTCGCCTTCCGCCATCCGGTCGCCCCGCAGCTGGCCGCCGGACTCCTTCAGGAACGTGCTGCCCGGCTGGAACGCGTTGGCGTGCAGATGGAGCACCATGTCGCCGACGGCGCGCCGTCCGGGGTTTTTCCAGGTGACCGTCTGCTTTCCGTACAGCGTGCCGTCCTCCCCGAGGGTGACGTCGATGTGATATTCGGTCACCCGGTTGCTGAGCGCCGCGGGTTTCGGCCGCACGGAAGGGTCGGCTTCCGGTTCCTTCACCGCTCCGCCCGGCGCGGAGGACCCCGGGCCCGCCTTGCCGGTTCCGGCGGCCGGAGCGATGTCGATGCGGTCGAACCAGGCGCCCGCAAGTCCGAGCGGCTGCGCCGCCGCGGCGATGAGGGCGCACGCGGCCAGCAGAAGCAAACGCGCCATGCGGCGATGGGGCATGGCTCCACCCTCCCGTGACAAGCTTTTTTGGGACATGTATATGAGGGAGGGGGCAAGATTATATCCGGGCTGTCCGGAAGGGCCGGATGAATTCGGAGAGGGTGTCCTGACAGGTGGCGTGGGAAGGGAGGAATCCGATACAATGGAGGAGAGTGAAAAGGGAACGCGCAGGCGTTGGAGGGGTGTGGACATGGACAGCGAAAACGACCGCCCGGCGAAGAAGAAGCTGTCGCTGAACGTCGTAAGCGGTACGACGCATAAGGGATTCGGCGCCGGCACCATCGACCTCAGCCAGGTGTCCTCGGTCATCATCGACCGGGGAGAGGCCTATATCGACATCGGTGCCATGCATGCGAAAAGCCGCGTCGAGCGCGGCATCCGGTTTACGACGAACAAGGAGGAAGTGCCGAACGGCCGGCCGGTGTGGGTGGTCTGGTTGGCCGTCGACCGGGACGAGCGCGGCTTTTTCTACGGCGGCATCGCCTCGTGCGAAATGCTGATCGACGAAGAAGCGCGGGTCGGCTGGAAAATCCTCGCGGACCACGTGAACCGGATGGACGCCGCCATCAAGCGGAAGGTGATGCTGGACAACCTCGGGCCGGCGGAAAAGGCGGCGTTGCGCAAGCTTCTCATCGAGCACAACGCGGAATGGTGGGAGCGCTCGCCGCAGGCGCTGAAAGACGCCCTGGCCTGAAGGCTCTGGCGTGAATGCTCCGGCTTGAACCAATCAGCCTCCCCACAAGCGCCGCAGCCGGTTCCACCAGGCGGACGGCCCGCGGCTTTCTTTTTCTCCGCCGATTTCTTCCGACACGGTCCCGCCGTGCACCGGGCAGTGTTCCACCGGTTCGGTTCCGGCCAGGAACGGTTCCAGGACCTGTTCCGGACAATCCGGCGCGGCGAGCAGGCCGGTGCGCGGATCCACGTTGGCGCGCACCACGCCTTCCGGCACCGGAAACGGGCGCGGCGGCACGCCTTCCAGGGCGCTTTCCAGGAAAGCCGCGAAGATCGGCGCCGCCCGGTGGGCTTCCGTTGCCGTAACGGATCGGCCGCGGTCGTGGCCGACCCAAACGGCGGCCGCCAGATCCGGCGTGTACCCGACAAACCAGGCGTCGGAGGCGGTGGTGCCCGATTTCCCGGCGACGGGCCGGTGCAGCATGTGGCGAATCCGGTGCGCCGTGCCGCCCCGTTCAAACACGCTGGTCAAAAGATCGGTCACCACGTAGGCGAGCGCCGGGGAAACGGCCTGCTCGCGGCGGGGGGCCGCCTCGTACAGCACGTTCCCTTTGCGGTCCTCGATGCGCAGCACGGCCACCGGCTCGACGCGCACGCCTCCGTTCGCAAATACGGCGTATGCGGACGCCAACTCCAGCGGGCTGACCGGAAAGGTGCCGAGTGCCAGGGAAGGCACCGCCCCGAGGGGGGAAGTGATGCCCAGCCGTCTGGCCATGTCGATCACCGCCTCCGGCCCCGTCTGCATGATGGTGTGGACGGCGTAGATGTTGTCGGAGGCCCGGATCGCCTGCCGCAGCGTGATTTCCTCGCGAAAATAGCGGTTGTTGTGGTTGCCGGGCCGGTAGACTTTCCGGCCGTTGTCGTAGTAAAAGAGGGTGGGTTCGCTCCGGAAACGGGTGGCGGCGGTCACCGCCCCCTGTTCCAGGGCGGCCGCGTACAGCACCGGCTTGAAGGACGAACCCGGCTGCCGGGCGGCGGCGAACACCCGGTTGAACGGGTTGCGCAGGTAATCGTGCCCGCCGACCATGGCCTTGATGTGCCCGCTGTGCGGCTCGATGGCCACCAGGGCCGCCTGCAGCAGCGAGTCTTCCGGAATGCGGGAGGCGACGGCTTCCTCCGCGGCCCGCTGCATCCGCATGTCCAGCGTGGTCCGGATGACATACCCGCCTTCGGAAAGCCGGCTTTCGTCGATGCCGAGCTTTTCCGCCGCCACCCGCCTGACGTAGTCGACAAAATAGGGCGCCGCCGTTCCGCGGCCTTCCGGGAGCGGTCGCACCTCCACCGGTTCCCGCATCGCCCGCCGGGCTTCTTCCCGTGTAATGTCTCCGTTCTGCACCATGGCTTCCAGCACGAGCCGCTGTCTGGCCTTCGCCCGTTCGGGGTGCAGATGGGGCGAATAGTATCCCGGCCCCTTCGGAATGCCCGCCAGCAGGGCGCTTTCTGCCAGGGTGAGCTCGCCGGCGGATTTGCCGAAATACAGGCGCGCCGCCGCTTCCGCACCGTACGCGCCGTGCCCGTAATAGATCTGGTTCAGGTACATTTCGAGGATTTCGTCTTTCGAATAGCGCCGCTCCAGCTGGACGGCGTACCACATTTCCCGCAGCTTGCGCGACCAGGTCCGCTCGTGGGACAAAAACAGATTGCGCGCGAGCTGCTGCGTGAGGGTGCTGGCGCCCTGCTCCTTCGACATGTGGCGCACGTTGACCAGCGCCGCCCGCGCCAGGCCGCGCGGATCGATGGCGCCGTGGCGGTAGAAGCGCCGGTCTTCCACGGCGAGGGTCGCTTTCACCAGCCACGGCGAGATGTCCCTGAGCGCCACCGTCTGCCGGTTGACGCCGCCCTGCAGGGAAGCAATGGTGTTGCCGCCGGCATCCAGCACGAGGGTCGACTGGGGCATGGAGACGGCCGGCAGCGCGTCGTCCCGCAGCGAAAACGCAATGCCTGCCGCGGCCGCCAGCAGCATGGTCGCCGCGGCCAGACCCAGCCAGCCCAGCGTACGCCCCGCCGCGGCCAGACGGCGCAAGGCCCGGCGCGGGGTCCTGTGCGGGCTCCGGGAACCCGTCGTCCGCGTTGGCCCGGCAAGTCTCCCCTTTTCCCGGGAATTGGCCGAACGTCGGTTCACCGCTGCTTCCCTTCTTTCCATCCTGATCGGGTTTTAAGCCGCCACTGGCGATCATCCCCTAGTATGGAAGAATGTACCTTGTCGTATGCGGGCCGGGGGGCGTCCGGTTGCTTTTTGGCAGGGTTACAATATAATACAATTTGTTGAATCCAACGCGAGGAAAGAAAAGAGGTGTCGGTCCGTGGGCATCGCGGAACTGTGGTTTACCGAGAAGCAGACGCCGGATCTGGCCATCTCGACCAAGATCAAGCGCATTTACGTCCAGGAAAAGACCGAGATCCAGGAGCTGGCCATGGTCGAGACCGAGGCGTTCGGCAACATGCTGATTCTGGACGGCATCATCATGACCACGGAGCGGGACGAGTTCGTCTACCATGAAATGATGGCCCATCCCGCGCTGGTCACCCATCCGAATCCGGAACAGGTGCTGGTGGTCGGCGGAGGCGACGGGGGCGTCATCCGCGAGATCCTGAAACACCCCAAGGTAAAGAAGGCGACCCTGGTCGACATCGACGGCAAGGTGATCGAATACTCGAAAAAATATTTGCCGACCATCGCCTGCAAGCTGGACGACCCGCGGGTCGAAGTCCTCGTGAAGGACGGCTTCCTGCACATTCATGAGAGCAAAAACCTTTACGACGTCATCCTGGCGGACACCACGGATCCGATCGGGCAGGCGGCCCGGCTGTTCACCCGCGGATTTTACCATGGCATTTACGAAGCGCTCCGGGAAGACGGCCTGTTCGTGGCGCAGACGGAGGACCCGTGGTTCAACGCCGAGCTCATCGCCCGAATCCATCGGGACGTGAAAGACGCCTTCCCGATCGTGCGCCATTTCTGGGCCAACGTGCCGACCTATCCGACCGGCATGTGGACGTTCACCATGGGCAGCAAAAAGTACGACCCGCTGGAAGTGGACATTTCCAAAATTCCGGATCTGGACACCAAATACTATACTCCGCAGATCCATCAGGCGGCGTTCGTGCTGCCGAAGTTCGTCGCCGATATCGTGAAGGATTGACGCGCCGGCCTGCGCCGGCGCGAAGGGACAAGGGAGGGAACCCGGGATGCGGCTGGACCAGAGGTATTCGGGCAACGTGTTTTTGCTGAGTTCCGACGATTATGACGGGGCGCGGGCCGTCATCTTCGGCATGCCGATGGATTTCACCGTGTCGTTCCGTCCCGGTTCCCGCTTCGGTCCGGCCCGCATCCGCGAAATGTCCGTCGGACTGGAGGAATACAGTCCGTATCTGGACCGGTCGCTGGAAGACATCCGCTACTTCGACGCGGGCGATCTGCTCCTCCCCTTCGGCAACGCGGCGCGCAGCCTGGACATCATCGGAGACTACGCGCGCCGGCTGTTTGCCGACGGCAAGCTCCCCGTGGGTCTTGGCGGCGAGCATCTCGTGTCCTGGCCGATCATCCGCGAAGCGCATGCGGCTTACCCGGATCTGGCCGTGCTGCACATCGACGCCCACGCCGACCTGCGGCAACAGTATGAAGGAGAATCGCTGTCCCACGCCACGCCGCTGCGCAAAGTGGCCGAACTCATCGGCGGCGGGAACGTCTTCCAGTTCGGCATTCGCTCCGGTTCGCGGGATGAATGGGCGTACGGCAAGGCGAACACCCGCTTTTATCCGTTTGAAGTGCTGGAGCCGCTGAAGAAAGTGCTGCCCGAGCTGGCCGGGCGGCCCGTGTACGTCACCGTCGACATCGACGCGCTCGACCCTTCGTGCGCTCCGGGCACCGGCACCGCGGAGCCCGGCGGCGTCCCCTTCGCCGAGCTCCTGGCGGCGATCCACGCCATCGCCCGCTCCGACGTCCGCGTCGTCGGCTGCGACCTGGTGGAAGTGGCGCCGGCCTATGATCCCACGGAACAGACGCCCATCGCGGCGGCCAAGCTGATCCGGGAAATGCTGCTCGGTTTCGTGAAGTGACGGAAAAAAGCGTGAAAAAAGCGGACGCTCCGCATGGACGCGTCCGTTTTTTTCACGCTTTTTTTCTCCCGTCGCCCGCCGGCTGAACTAAACGAGGCTTCCGCCGACGACGAACAGGAGCCAGGCGAGGCCGGGCCCGATGGCCAGGAATCCCGCGGCGATGTAAATCAGGTTCCGGAAAAACACCCGTTCGTTGACGCCCCGGACATTCGCCACGACGAGCGCGCCGATGGTGGAAAAGGGGCTGATGTCCACGACGCTGGCGCCGACCACCAGGGAGGTGATCACGCCCACGACGGACATGGCCGGATCCTGCAAAATGGGCACGGTAAGGGGGATGATCGCCGAAATGAGACCCGAGGTGGAAGCGAAGGCGGAAACGAAACCGCCGATATAGGTGGCGATCAGGGATGCGAAATAGGGATTGCCGATGTTTTCAATAAATCGGTTCATCAGGTCCATGGCCCCGATTTTCTGCATGATGCCGATATAGGTGATGATGCCGGTGACCATCACGATAACGGTCCAGGGCACCTGCTTCAGCACGTCCGCGGTTTGCTTCGGCGCCATCAGCGACAGGACGAGGCCGATCATGAGGGCGCCGAAACCGATGTCGATGTTGAATCCCAGCCCCAGCACCACGAGCGCCACGATGCCCAGAATAGTCGCAGCCTTGTGGAAGTTCAGCCTGTTTTCGCCACCGGCCTCGCCGCCCGCCAAACCGGTTTCCACCACCGCCTTGTTTTTCATGAGCCGCAAGCCGCCGAACAGGATGAAGCAAATGACGGATATGATGAAATAATAAAGAAGACAGTTGAGGAAAAGATCGACGGAGGAGTAGGAGAAACCGTACCGGTCCAGGATTCCCTTGACAATCAGACCGTAGGGACTGATGGGCGAGAAGGATCCCGCGTAAATGCCGGTCATGATCAGCAAGCTGACCAGGAGCGGGTTGATCTTGTACTTGTAGGCCAGCTGCAAGCCGAACGGAAACAGGATGGGGGCGAGGGCGACCGTGGATTCGCCGATGGTGGTCAGCGCCGCGGAGAGCGCAAACAGCACCCAGGGCAGGAACGTGACCCGTCCGCCCACCAGCCGCAAGCCCCACGAGAGGATCATGTCCAGCGTTCCGTTTTTCTGGGCGATGGAAAACAGATAGGAGACGCCGGCGAGCAGAATCAGCATGTTGACGGGAAAGGACGCGTAGACGTCGCCCGCGCCCAGCCCGGCCAGCATCGTCCCGATCACGAACGCGGCGACAAATCCGAGCAGCCCGATGTTGACGGACACCGCCGCGCCGACGACAAACATCAGAAGAAGCACGATGATGGACAAGACTTCGAGACTCAAGCGCAACACCTCAATGAACAGATAATGGCGAATCCGGCTTAGGTCACGCCCATAAAAGCGCTTGCAAGTTGCAATGCCTTTTTCATCGCCGACCCCGGAAAACCGCCTTTCCGCCGATGATGTCGGCCTGCGTACCCATGCGTGAAGTCCCAAAAATGGCAATACCGCTCCCTATTATAATCATTCGTTTTGTAATTGTATACGAATTTTTGGATATTGCTTGGAATCTGTCGAAAAACATGAAAATGCCCGCCGCATCCGCTCATGGGCGGGCGCGGTCCGAACATCCGGAACCAACCGTTGCCGGGTCCCCGGGCCGACGGGAACGTCCGCCCGATCGCCCCGCATCGTTGAAATTGCCCGGAAACCTGTATATAGTAAGGAAAAGATGGCATCCGGATCGACTTTTTTGTTTGGAGGACAGGGATGCGATGAACGTTTTGGAACGGTTGAACGAGAAGGTGCGCGAAGCGCTGGCGGAAGCGGCCGTGAAGGCGGGCATCGCCGCCTCGCGGGAAGAACTCCCGCCGTTTGTCGTGGAAGCGCCGAAGGAGAAGGCCCATGGCGACCTTGCGACGAATCTGGCGATGCAGCTTGTCCGGGTGGCCAGGCGCAACCCCCGCCAGATCGCGGAGGAATTGCTCAAGGCTTTGGATCTTTCCGGGACGTTCATCCGGTCGGCGGAAATCGCCGGCCCCGGTTTCATCAATTTCCGGCTGGACAAGAGCTTCCTTCACGAGGTGATCAGGGAGGTCCTGGCGCAGGGCGACCGGTACGGCAGCGTCGACGTCGGGCAAGGCCGCTCCGTCCAGGTGGAATTCGTCAGCGCCAACCCCACCGGCAGCCTGCACCTGGGCCACGCAAGGGGGGCCGCCGTCGGCGACGCCCTTTGCAATCTGCTGGAGTTTGCCGGGTACCGGGTGACGCGCGAATATTACATCAACGACGCCGGCAACCAGATCCTCAATCTGGCCAAGTCCCTCGAGGCGAGATACAAACAGGCCCTGGGCCTGGAAGCGGAGATGCCGGAAGACGGCTATTACGGCGAAGACATCGTGGAATTCGCCCGCGAGTTGGCCGAGCGGGAAGGCGACCGGCTGCTGGCGTTGCCCGAAGAAGAGCGGCTGGCTTATCTGCGTGAATACGGACTCAAGCGGGAACTGGACAAAATCCGGCGCGACCTGGAACGCTTCCGCGTGCGCTTCGACAACTGGTTCAGCGAGACGTCGCTGTACGAGTCCGGCCGCGTGGAAGCGGCGCTGAACGCGCTCCGGGAGAAGGGCCATGTGTACGAAAAAGACGGGGCGGTCTGGCTGGCCTCGACGGCGTTTGGCGACGAGAAGGACCGCGTACTCGTCAAAAACGACGGAAGCTACACGTATCTGACGCCGGACATCGCCTATCACATGGACAAGTACGCCCGGGGCTACGACCTCATGATCAACATCTGGGGCGCCGACCATCACGGGTACATCCCCCGGCTGAAGGCGGCCCTGGCGGCCCTGGGCTACGACCCGGACAAGCTGAAGGTGCTCATCGCCCAGATGGTCAGCCTGTACCAGGGCGGGGAAAAGGTGCGGATGTCCAAGCGGACCGGCAAGGCGGTCACCATGGAAGAACTGATGGACGAGGTCGGCGTGGACGCGATCCGCTATTTCTTCACCATGCGGGACATCGATACGCACCTCGATTTCGACATCGACCTGGCGGTGTCCGCTTCCAACGAAAACCCCGTCTATTACGTGCAGTACGCCCACGCTCGGATCTGCAGTATCTTCCGGCAGGCGAAGGAGACGGGCATCGAGCTTCCGCCGTATGGGGAAACGGATCTTTCGCCGCTGTCTGCGGAAGCGGAATACGACCTCTTGCGCAAGATGGGCGAATTCCCGCAGGCGGTGGCGGCGGCGGCCGCCGTTTTCGAACCGCATCACCTGATCCGGTACGTGTACGAGCTGGCGTCCCTGTTCCACAGCTATTACAAGGCGGAGCGGGTGCTCACGGACGACGCGGCGCAGACGCGGGCGCGCCTGCTCCTGGTGGCCGCGGTCCGCACCGTCATCGCCAATGGCCTGCGGCTCGTCGGGGTGTCCGCTCCCGAGCGAATGTGACGGGGGATGCGACGGAGCCGCGAAGCATCCGATCAAAACATGACGTCCGCCGCTTCCAGCATGCGCACCACGTCCAGCATGCCCGCCGTGTGCGGCGCGTACCGGCCGCCCAGCGGGCGGGCCGAGGCGCGCACGATTTTCAGGATCTGGGCGGGGGTCAGGCCGGGCCGGTAGGCGAGAAGCAGCGCGATGGCCCCGGAGACGTGGGAAGTGGCCATGGAAGTGCCGCTCATCTCCCGGTGTCTGCTCCTGGGCCAGCAGGAATAGATCCGCTCGCCCGGCGCATAGACGTCGATGTCCCGGCTCCGGTTGGTGAACGAAGCGACGCGGCCGCGCCGGTCCAGGGCGCCCACGGCGATGGAGTGTCCGCTGCGCGCGGGGAAATCCACCACACCCCGCTTGCTGTCGTTGCCGGCGGAGGCGACGATGATGAGGCCCGCCCGCCAGGCGCCCGCCACGGCGCTTTCCAGGGACGGGCTGCGGTAATCCATGCCGAAGCTCATGTTGATGACATTCATCCGGTTGCGGACGCACCAGTCGATAGCCCGGACGATGTCGGACACGTAGGCGGTGCCGCCTTCGTCGAAAGCCTTCACGGGATAGACGGAAGCCCGCGGGGCCACGCCGATCATGCCGCGCAGCCGGTTCGCGGCGGCGATCGTCCCGGTGATGTGGGTGCCGTGGCCGTTGTCGTCCAGGGGCGGCATGGCGCGGTTCAACAGGTTGACGCCCGGCCTGAGGGAATGGCTGAGATCGGGATGGAAAAAATCGACGCCGGTATCGATGACCCCCACTTTCACCCCGTAGCCCGTCGTGCGGTTCCACACCTCCGGCGCGCGGATGCGGCGGACGCCCCACGGGATGCCGTCCTTCACGGGGTCCGTCGTCTCGTTTGCGTCGTTGTCCCGTCTGGGCAACGCCCGCGCGTGGTTGGGGGCGAGGCGCACCTTGCGCGGCGCGGCGCGCAGGCGGCGCAGGCGGCGGACCGGAGCGGCCCGCCGTTTCCGGAGAATCCGCGTCTTCCGGGACCCCGCGGACCCGCGGGCGCCGGCGGCCGAATGCCGGACCGGCGCGTCTTCTTCGCAAATCACCGCGTGGCGGAAGGCTGCGGGAAGTTCGGCGTCGGACAGCGGACAGACGAGTCCCCGGATGATGTCCAGCGGAAGAACAAGCCGGGCGAGGAAGGGGTGCCGCTCCTGCGCCGTCCGCAGTTCGCTCAGGCAGTTCTCGTAGTCGGCGGCGCTGCGGAAATGCAGGATCCGCCTGGGGGCGGATTGTTCGCAGCTTACGGCCCGCTGCAGCCATCGGCCAAAACGGCTTGCGTCCAAAGGCGCCACCCCCGAAAGCGTGCTTCCCCATCTTACGTGCGTTGTCCCCGGGGAGATTGGGGAATTTGCCCCCGTACCGGCCTTTTTGGGCGCGCCGGGAGCGGGAGCAGCCGGACCGGGGAGCGTTTTCGCACCCTTGCAATTTTTCCGGAAATAGGGTTTAATGAATGACGCAAAAGCGGAGCAAACGGCGGATGGCCGGGTTTTTCGCCCGCGCCGGCGCGCTTGTCTCCCGGAAACGAGAGGATGGGACACAGGTGGCGGATTACAACCTGAAACTTGACAAGGATAAAATCATGGAAATGCCGATGGTGGATCTGGCTTTCGAGGTGCTGAAGGCCAAGAACCAGCCGCTGTATTACCGCGACCTGATGGAGGAAATCGCCAAAATCAGGGGGCTTTCGGAAGAAGAAGTCAACCGGGTGATCGCCCAGCTCTATACCGAAATCAACATCGACGGGCGATTCGCCTGCGTCGGCGGCAACGTCTGGGGCCTCAAGCGCTGGTATCCGGTGGAGAAGGCCGACGACCAGGTGGTGGGCGGCCGGTACCCGATGGTCATCAACGAAGAGGACGACCTCGAGGACGAGGACCTGTACCCGGAAGAAGACGCGTATTTGCCGGAAGACGAAGAGGAAGGATACGGCCTGTTCGACGAAGAGCGCGACGAATTGTTCGACGAAGGCGAGGAAACCGCCAATCTGGACGAAGACGTGGTGCTGGACGACGAACCGCCCGTCCTGCCGGACGAGCTGGAAGAAGAGGGGTTGGCGGACGAGTTCGACGACGCGGAAGACGCCGATTTCGACGAGGACGAAGCGGAAGAAGAGGACGAGGACCGGTAAGCGGCGCGGGATGCGTGCCGCGGGATTCAAGCCGCGGTCCCCGTGTCAACTCATTTAAAAATGTTACCGAAGGAAAAAGGATCACTCACGTAATTTTGTTACCCAATGAGGCCGTCAGGTAGCCATCACGGGTTTC
>Ga0207872_100732_pt1 | contig 14360 bp, 12 predicted proteins | sample Passage260B_FD_187372 | JGI IMG/M metagenome (GOLD analysis project Ga0207872, IMG submission 187372) | Cellulose adapted compost microbial communities from Newby Island Compost Facility, Milpitas, CA, USA - Passage2 60B (SPAdes) (version 2) ...
GGTTCATGCCCATGATCATGACGCCGACATAGGAAGCAAGAACGATCATCATCGGCACCATCTGGTTGTTGATGCCCTGCACGGGGTTCGTGTACGTGATGTCCGCGGTTACCCGTTCGGACAGGGTTTCGGCCATCGTTCGGGTCTGCTCTTCCGGCATCTGCAGCTGAAAGAGCATTTGCTGCGCACCCGTCATGATCGCCTGTCGGTTGACGGAAGCCGTGATTTGGGCTGCGACCTGGGCCATCATGTTCTTGATCATCATCGGGTTCGATTCATTGATCGTGAACTCCAGCGCGGCCGTTCCGTCCGCTGTCAACGCCTTCGCCGAGAAATCCGGCGGGATGCGCACGAGCATCTGGATGGCGCGATCTTCGAGCTGCCGCGCCGCATCGGCGGGATCGTCCAACTCGCGCACCCGGAAGGGCAGCCCGTCCTTCAGTTGCCGAACGATCGCTTCTCCCCGCTGACCGTCTTCATTGACGATGCCGATCACGAGTCGTTCTGTCCGGTCCTGCATGCCGTCGTAGCCCGTCATCCAGACGACGGTAAAAACCAGCTGGAACAGCAGCGCCGTTACGATGCCGATGATCGTGGTCGGCTGTTTCGCCAGCGCCCGCAATGCAGGTTTCAATCGGATCACCCTCCGCGCACGGAATTAAACAAATGTTTAAAACATTGGTTTAATTTTATTTGCCAAATCCGTGCGTGTCAACCGGAGATGACGTTCGTATGCCGGTCAGGACGAGCTCTTCACTGTCGGAGCTTTTGAAACAGGCTTTTCAACAGATGTGTCGGACAATCTTCAATCAAGTGTAAGACAATATAACATATTAGCGAAAAAATACATGACATAACTATTGACTAGGCGGGAACGAAGGTTCTATAATAACGACAGATCATTCGAAAAGTTGAACGTTCGGCATCTCATCCGGCCGAATCGTTCGGAAACGGAGGAAGAAACCATGGCTGGGCAACAAGTTTTGGAGACGATCAAGGCGAAAAATATCCAGTACGTCGATTTCCGGTTCACGGACCTGGCCGGCCGCGCGCACCACGTTACGGTGCCGGTGTCCCAGGTCGGCGAGGAAACGTTCGTGAACGGCGTCGCGTTCGACGGTTCCTCGATCCCGGGCTTTCGCGGCATCGAAGAGTCGGACATGGTCATGCTGCCGGACCCGGAGACGGCCTACGTCGACCCGTTCACCGAACATCCGACGCTGATCGTCCTCTGCAACATCTACACGCCGGAAGGCGAGCGCTATGACCGCGACCCGCGGGGCATCGCGCAAAAGGCGGAAGAGTACCTGAAGAGCACGGGCATCGGCACGGCCGCGTACTTCGCGCCGGAATCCGAGTTCTTCATCTTCGACGATGTCCGCTACACGAGCGGCATGAACACGTCGTTCTACGAAGTCGATTCCGGCGAAGGCTTCTGGAACACGGGCCGCAGGGAGGAAGGCGGCAACCTGGGCTTCAAGGTCCGCATCAAGGGCGGCTACGTTCCGGTGCAGCCGGTCGACTCGCAGCAGGACATCCGTTCCGAGATGGTGCGGCTGCTGCAGGAATCGGGCCTGAAGGTCGAGCGGCATCACCATGAAGTCGCGACGGCCGGTCAAGCCGAGATCAACTTCCGCTTCGACACGCTGACGAAGACGGCCGACAACCTGATGAAGTACAAATACATCGTGCACAACACGGCCCGCAAATACGGGAAGGTCGCGACGTTCATGCCGAAACCGCTGTTCGGCGACAACGGCAGCGGCATGCACACGCACCAATCGATCTTCAACGGCGACACGCCGCTCTTCTATCAGGAAGGCGGGTACGCGAACCTGAGCGACATCGCGCTGTATTACATCGGCGGCATCCTGTACCACGCGCCGGCGCTGATCGCGCTGACGAACCCGTCGACGAACTCGTACAAGCGCCTCGTTCCGGGTTACGAAGCGCCGGTCAACCTCGTGTTCTCGAAGGGCAACCGCTCCGCGGCCATCCGGATTCCGGTCGCCGCGGTCACGCCGAAGGGAGCCCGGATCGAATTCCGCACGCCGGATTCGACGTCGAACCCGTATCTCGCGTTCGCCGGCATGCTTCTGGCCGGTCTGGACGGCATCCAGCGGAAGATCGACCCGCGCGCGCTGGGCTACGGTCCGCTTGACAAGAACATCTACGAGCTGAGCGAGGAAGAGAAGCGCGAAATCCGCAGCGTGCCGGGCTCGCTCGACGAAGCGCTGAGCGCGCTGGAAGCGGACCACGAGTTCCTGACGGCCGGCGGCGTCTTCACGGAAAGCTTCATCGAGAACTACATCGCGTTCAAGCGCGCGGAAGCGAGAGACGTGGCCATCCGCACTCATCCGCATGAATTCAGCCTGTACTTCGATTGCTGATCGCATCGAGCCGCGGCGTAAGGCCGCGGTGCGAACAGGCACCGCGCCCCGCCGCAAGACATAACGGGAGCGCCCCGGATACCGCCGATGAAGGGCGGAGTTCCGGGGCGCTCTCCGTTTTGCCGCCTATTGGCCGCCGAGCGGCGCCCGATGGACGACCTCGTACATCGGGGAACGGCCGAGCCGGCTTTCGAACAGGCACAGGTCCCGCGCGGTCCAGGCCGCGGTGAACGTCTCGGCCGCCGCCTCCGCCGGATCCCACGGCGCAGCGCCCGCGTACCGGCGCGCCAGCGTAAGATGCGGCCGGTACGGGCGCCCGTCCGGCGTGAAGCCGATCTCCCGCGCGAGCGCGGCGCCGAGCGCCGCGTGCAGGGCGCGGAGCGGCTCATGCCGCCCGTCGGGCAGCACGTGCAGCACGGACGGCCGGGCCGGCGGTCCGAAAGTGCCGAGGCCGCGCAGCCGGACCTCGAACGGTCCGGCGCCGGCCGCCGCCTCCTCCAGCGCGCGGATGATCGCGGGAATCCGCTCCGCGTCCGTCTCGCCGATGAAATGCAGCGTGATGTGCCAATCGGCCGGATGCGCCCACCGGGCGAACGCGAACCGTCTCCGCCATTCCTCCAGCCGGCCGAGCAGCGCGCGCCGGACGTCCTCCGGCACGGACAGTCCGATAAACAGACGATGCCGATCCTGCACCTGTGATCCCTCCGCTCCGGAAACGCGGGAAAACGCCGGCGGTGCCGCGCAATGTTCCCGTTTCCGTCACTTGATGCTTTTCTGCCTTCTTTGTTATGATAACCTATCATAGACACGGGCAGGAGTGGAAACGGTGAGCGATCGCAGACACAATTTCAACGCCGGTCCCGCGGCCCTTCCGCTGGAAGTGCTGCGGCAGGCGCAGGAAGAGCTGGTCGATTACGGCGGCGCGGGCATGTCCGTCATGGAGATGTCGCACCGCAGCGGCGCATACGAGAGAATCAACGAAGAGACCCAGTCGCTGATGCGCGAGTTGCTGCATATTCCCGACAACTATCACGTGCTGTTTCTCCAGGGGGGCGCCAGCACGCAGTTCGCGATGGTGCCGCTCAATCTGCTGACGGCCGGCAAGGTCGCCGCTTACATCGAGACCGGAAGCTGGTCGACGAAGGCGCTCAAGGAAGCGAAGCTCGTCGGCGAGGCGACCGTCGCGGCCACGTCGAAGCCGGACGAATTCCGCCGCATGCCGGACGTGTCCGATCTCGCGATTCCCGGGAACGCGGCTTATGTGCACATCACGTCGAACGAGACGATCCAGGGGACGCAGTTCAAATCGTTCCCCGACACGGGAGCCGTGCCGCTCGTCGCCGACATGTCGAGCGACATCATGAGCCGGCCGATCGACGTGTCGAAGTTCGGCATCATCTACGCGGGCGCGCAGAAGAACCTCGGCCCGTCCGGCGTCACCGTCATCATCATCCGCGACGATCTCGTCGGGCTCGCGCCGGAACATGTGCCGACGATGCTGCGCTATGATACGCATGTGAAGGACCGGTCGCTCTACAACACGCCGCCCACGTTCTCCGTCTACATGGTGGGCCTCGTGTTGAAATGGATCAAGGCGAAGGGCGGCGTGGCCGCGATCGAAAAGGCGAACGCCGAGAAGGCGGCCCTGATTTACGACGAGATCGACAGGAGCGGCGGCTTCTACCGCGGATTTGCCCATCCGGAATACCGTTCGCCGATGAACATCACGTTCCGGATCGCGAACGAAGAGCTGGAGCCGCTGTTCGTGAAGGAATCCGAGAAGGAAGGGTTCGTCGGCCTGAAGGGCCACCGCAGCGTCGGCGGGCTCCGGGCTTCCGCCTACAATGCGGTGCCGCTCGAGAGCTGCCGCGCGCTCGCCGAATTCATGGCCGATTTTCGCCGCCGCCACGGCTGATTCAAGGCTCCGCGGCAATCCGACAGTTCCATCGTGATTAGGCATGGCCGCCCTCGGCTCCGGACGGAGCGAGGGCGGCTCGCTGTCGGCGCCATACGGCATCACGAACGCAAGAAGGAGGACCGGCATGCCGCTTCACATCGTGCTCGTCGAACCGGAGATTCCGGCCAACACCGGCAACATCGCCCGCTCCTGCGCCGCCACCGGCGCCCATCTGCATCTCGTGCATCCGCTCGGATTCCGCACGGATGACGCGTCGCTGAAGCGGGCCGGGCTCGATTACTGGCCCGCGGTTCATGTGGAGCACCACGATTCGTTCGAAGATGTGCTCCGGAAATATCCGGACGGGCGTTTTTTCTATACCAGCACGCGGGCCGTCAGGCCGTACACCGACTTCGAATTCCGGGACGGCGACTTCTTCGTGTTCGGCAAGGAGACGAAGGGGCTGCCGCAGGAACTGCTCGACGCGAATCCCGACCGGTGCATGCGCATCCCGATCTCGGACAAGGTGCGTTCGCTCAATCTGTCGAACTCGGTGGCGATCGTCCTGTACGAAGCGCTCAGGCAGCTCGGATTTCCAGCGTTGAGGTAGACACCTTAGTTGCATGATCTTAAGCAAAAATTTGGCTTGAGAAGGAAAAGCCGCTTTGGAATCGAAAGTTTTTACGTAATGCATGGTTTTCACAAATACGAGATAAGCAAAGACAGACGGATATGGAAACGGGAGAGGTGATCCATGTGAAACCGGCAGGCGTTGTGCGTAAAGTCGATCAACTGGGGCGTATCGTGCTTCCCAAGTCGCTGCGCAAAAGGTATCAAATGAACGAAGGCGATCCGGTGGAGATCCTGGTTCAGGGCGACCATATCATCCTGGAGCGCTATCGGCCGCGCTGCGTGTTCTGCGGCTCGATGGAACAGGTCCGGGAGTTCAAGGAACGCCATCTCTGCGCGGCTTGCGTCGGCGAACTGATCGCGCTCCGCAAGTGAGGGCGGCTGACAATTCCGCATGACACGCGAGAAGCTTCCCGAGCGATCGGGAAGCTTCTTGTTTTGTCCGGAAACCGAAAGCAAAGCTCCCCGCCATCCGGGGAGCTTCCGTGCACCGGCCTTATGGAATCAGAGCCCCTTCGTCTTGTCGTCGTTGTAGCCGGCCGTCAGGATCGGCACGATCATGAGCAGCATGACGATCATCACAATCCAGAAAGCGGTACTCATCGCGGACACCTCCAGTAAGCTTTCCTTATTATACCCGATCGCCGGGCAATTGAAAACGAGTCCGCCTGTGAACATCCTGTTACGCGTCACACGTAACCTCGGCCGATGCCGGGACATGCCCGCCGGTCGCGGCATTCGGCGCGTCCCCGCCGGATTCGGCTTCCTGGGCCTTCCGGGCGGCCGCGGGGTCCCCTGCGGCCGGGGCCCACGCCCTCAGCACGTCCGCGTATTCGTCGAGCGCCCTGCGGCCTTCGTCGGTCAGCCGGTACACGCCCTTCGCCGGATGGTCGAACCAGCCGTAGTGGTTGTCCCGCAGGATGTCGGCGGCCCGGGCGCAGCCCGACAGCTCGCGCACGCGCCGCGGCGGCGCTTCGCCGCCTTCCGCGGCCAGCGCCCACGCGCAGCGCAGCGCCTGCTCGCGGTACGCCGTCACCAGCTTGCGCCGGGCGCTGCCGCCGATGTTGTAATCGCCGCTCCGCGCGGAGAATTCGCGCATCAGCCGCTCGCTCCGCTTGCGGCGTAAGCCCCGGATCGGAGGGTCGCCCGGCTCGGCGAGCCATTCGACCAGCGGCGTCTTCGTCTTGTAGAACGTGACGGTCAAGAGCCCCAGTCCGAGCCGGCGGCACAGCTCGGCCAGGTCGCCGAACCGCTGGCTGACCGCGCCGGATTTCATCCGGTTGCGCTCGACGGCGAGGACGACCGCGGCCCCCAGCCGCTGGCGCTCGATCCCCTGCAGCAGCAGCTCGAGGTTGAAGGCGCGCTTCAGTTCGACGATCACGGTCTCCTCCGCGCCGTTCTCTCCCCGCCGCACGGCGACGAGGTCGCAGTTCAGCACCTCGCTCCTGACCTCATAGCCCCTCGCTTCGAAGAAGGCCCGCACCGGCGCGTACAGTTCGGTCTCGTATCGGACGGCCACCGCCATCTCCCTTCCCGTTCGCCGTTATGGTCTCCTCCGCATTATACCAGATGCGCGCGCGGCGCGGGGGAACCGGTCGCATGATGGCGGATCGACGAAGGAAATATGGAGCAATTTCGGCTGCGGCCATGCATATCTATGTACTACTTCAACGTGATGACGGGTTGCGAATCCGCAGGCGGGGGAGGCTCGAACCCGAAACGGACTTCCGCGGCGGCACGTGTTCGGCGGAGAAATAGGGAATAGTCGGGAGGAGGTGCGGCTGTGGATATTTTCAAGCGGATCGCGGAATATAAAACCGAGGAAGAAAAGCTGCATTGGACCGGGACGTTCCGCGATTACATCGAACTGCTGCGCAAGGATCCGTCGCCGGCCATGACGGCGCACGCGCGGGTCTACGAGATGCTGATCTCCCACGGCGTGGAAGAAGTGAACGGCCGCAAACGATACAAGTTTTTTGAAAAGGAACTTTTCGGATTGGACCGGGCGCTCGAGCGGCTGGTCGAGGAGTATTTCCATTCCGCCGCGAAGCGGCTTGACGTGCGCAAGCGGATCCTGCTCCTGATGGGGCCGGTGAGCGGCGGCAAGTCGACGATCGTGACGATGCTGAAGCGCGGGCTCGAGCAGTTCTCGAAGACGGACAAAGGCGCGGTCTACGCGATCAAGGGCTGCCCGATGCACGAGGAGCCGCTTCATCTGATCCCGCACGAGCTTCGGCCGGATGTCGAGAAGGAGCTGGGCGTCCGCATCGAGGGCAACCTGTGCCCGTCGTGCGCGATGCGGTTGAAGACCGAGTATAACGGCGACATCGAGAACGTCCTGGTCGAGCGGGTGATCATCTCGGAGGAGAATCGCGTCGGCATCGGCACGTTCAGCCCGTCCGATCCGAAATCGCAGGACATCGCGGACCTGACCGGCAGCATTGACTTTTCCACGATCACGGAATACGGCTCGGAGTCCGACCCGCGCGCCTACCGGTTCGACGGCGAACTGAACAAGGCGAACCGGGGCATCATGGAGTTCCAGGAAATGCTCAAGTGCGACGAGAAATTCCTGTGGCACCTGCTCTCGCTGACGCAGGAGGGGAATTTCAAGGCGGGCCGGTTCGCGCTCATTTCGGCCGACGAACTCATCATCGCCCATACGAACGAGGCGGAATACAAGGCGTTCATCGCGAACAAGAAGAACGAGGCGCTCCAGTCGCGGATGATCGTGATGCCGATTCCTTACAACCTGAAGGTGTCGGAGGAGGAGAAGATCTACGCGAAGCTGATCGCCCAGAGCGACATGAAGGACATCCACATCGCTCCGCACACGCTGCGCGCCGCCGCGATCTTCACGATTCTGACCCGGCTCAAGGAATCGAAGAAGCAGGGAATGGACCTCGTCAAGAAGATGCGGATGTACGACGGGGAAGAGGTCGAAGGTTTCAAGGAAGCCGATCTCAAGGAACTGCAGGAGGAATATCTCGAGGAAGGGATGTCGGGCATCGACCCGCGCCATGTCATCAACCGGATCTCGAGCGCGCTCATCCGGCAGGATCTCGCCTGCATCAACGCCTTGGACGTGCTGCGGGCGCTGAAGGAAGGGATCGACCAGAATCCCTCGCTTACGAAGGAGGAGCGCGAGCGGTATCTGAACTTCATCTCGATCGCCCGCCAGGAATACGACAACCTCGCGAAGAAGGAAGTGCAGAAGGCGTTCGTCTATTCGTTCGAGGAATCGGCGAAGACGCTGTTCGAGAACTATCTCGACAACATCGAGGCGTACTGCAACTGGACGAAGATCAAGGATCCGCTCACCGGCGAGGAGCTCGATCCCGACGAGCGGCTGATGCGGTCGATCGAGGAGCAGATCGGCATCTCGGAGAACGCGAAGAAGGCGTTCCGCGAGGAGATTCTGATCCGCATGTCGTCGTATTCGCGCCGCGGCAAGAAGTTCGACTACAAGAGCCACGAGCGGCTGCGCGAGGCGATCGAGAAGAAGCTGTTCGCCGACCTGAAGGACATCGTGAAAATCACGACGACGACGAAGACGCCGGACGAGACGCAGCTCAAGCGGATCAACGAGGTGACGAAGCGGCTGATCGACGAGCACGGCTACTGCCCGATCTGCGCGAACGAGCTGCTGCGCTACGTCGGCAGCCTGCTGAACCGGTGACGGACGCGGCGAATCCCCGCGGGCTTCGGAAAAAGGGGCCCGACGGGGATTCGTTCATGTTTTGCGGCCGATCACCTTGCAGTAGGCGCGGGTGAAGCACGGCCGGCCGTCCTTCACGAACGGCCGCATGCCGTTCGGCGGTCCGTCGGCGGGCCCGGCCCAGACCGCATTGCCGGTTCGGCGTCATGTTCTGCGGATCGCCGCGAGGAGATGGTCCAGACACGCGCGGACCGCGGGCGGGAGCGGATCGTCCCGCCGTGTGTAGAGGGCGATCGGGTTGACCGCGGCGACGTCCGGCACGTCGATGACGGCGAGTTCGCCGCGGGCAAGCTCGTCCCGGATTTCGAGGGCGGAGACGAACGCGATGCCGCAGCCGGCCTTCACGGCGCGGATCGTCTCGTACGGGCCGCTGGCCGTGAGGGCCGCCCGGGGCGGATCCGCGTTGAGCGCCCGGCAGCAGGCGATAAGTTTCTCGCGCGTCGAGCTGCCCTCCTCCCGCAGGACGAACGGGAATCGCACGACTTCGGCGAGGGAAGCCGAACGGCCCGCCAGCGGATGGCCGGGCGGCGCGGCGAACAGCATCGCGTCTTCCAGGAGCGGTATGCGCTCGAGACCATCGGGCGCGGGACGCCCGCCGCCGACCACGGCGATGTCGGCTTCGCACCCGAGCAGCAAATCGAACGCCGTCTTCGAGTTGACCGTCACCAGTTTGAGTTCGACCGCTTCGCGTTCGGTCCGGAATGCGGCGAGCGGGCCGGGCAGCAGATGGTTCGCCGGCAAATACGTGGCGGCGATGCGCACGGCGCCGGACCGTCCCGCCCGGTAATCGGCGAGCATCCGTTCGATGTCGGCCTCCAGGCCGAACAGCCGCGCGGCGCGCTCGGCGAGCATCCGGCCGGCTTCGGTCAGCCGGACGCCGCGTCCGTCCGCCTCGAACAGGCGCAGGTCGAGCTCGGATTCGAGCTTCCGGATCTGCGCCGTGACGGCCGGCTGGCTGATGCGCAGCTGTCCGGCGGCGCGCGTCACGCTTCCCGTCTCGGCGACCGCATGGAACAGGCGCAGGGCGTGCAGATTCACGAAGGAGGCCTCCTTGTCCGCAAAAACATAACCGGAAATTATGAAAATATCATAATAATATATTATACTTATTGTTCATTTTCCGCTATGGTGAGGGTAAAACCATGCGGGAGGCGACAGGCGGATGGAACTGGTCTGCACAGCATGCGGGAAGAAGCGGAACCCGGAGCATCTTTTTCCGATGAGCTGCGATTGCGGGGGACTGCTGGAGGTGAGGCACGATTTCCGGCTGGCGGACGCGAAGCGGCTGAAGGCGCTGTTCGACGCGCGGCTCGCGCTCAGGACGGGACCGTATGCGAGCGGCGTCTGGCGGTACAAGGAGCTGATCGATCCCGGGCTCGACGAGGCGCATATCGTCACGCGCGGCGAAGGCAACACGGGCCTCTACGACTGTGAGCCGGCGGCGCGCCACGCGGGGGTCCGGCGGGTGTGGCTGAAGGCGCAGGGGGAGAACCCGAGCGGGTCGTTCAAGGACAACGGGATGACCGCCGCCGTCTCGCGCGGCGTCGCCGCGGGGTGCCGGACGGTCGCCTGTGCCTCGACCGGCAACACGTCGTCCTCGCTCGCGATGTACGCGGCTTGGGCGGGCCTGCGCTGCGTCGTGCTCGTGCCTTCGGGAGGCGTCGCGTCCGGCAAGCTGGCGCAAACGATCGCCCACGGCGCGGAGGTGTACGCGCTCGAGGGCGGCTACGACGCCGGCGTCCGGCTGCTGAACCGTTACGGCGCGTCGCTCGGGCTCTACGTGTGCAACTCGGTGAATCCGTTCCGGATCGAAGGGCAGAAGAGCATGATCATCGAGGCGGCGCATCAGCTCGGCTGGTCGCTGCCGGACTGGGTCGTGCTCCCCGGCGGCGCGCTCAGCAACGCGTCCGCGGTCGGGAAGGGGCTGCTCGAGATGAAGGCGATCGGGCTGATCGACCGGGTGCCGCGCATCGCGGTCGTGCAGGCGGAGGGGGCGAGCCCGTTCCACCGGATGATCGCCTCGGGCGGGGAAACGCTCGTCCCCGAGCAAGCGCCGCGGACGGCCGCGTCGGCGATCCGCATCGGGAATCCGCCGAGCTGGCGCAAGGCGGCCCGCGTCCTGCGCGAGACGAACGGCGTGACCTGCGCCGTGAGCGACGAAGCGATCCTGGACGCGAAGCGCGTCATCGACCGCGCCGGCATCGGCTGCGAACCCGCGGCGGCCGCCGGGCTGGCCGGCCTGAAAAAGCTGGTCGAAGACGGCGTGATCGGCCGGGACGAGACGGCGCTCGTCGTGCTGACCGGGCATCTGCTGAAGGATCCGGCCGCGATCCGGCCGCTTGAGGCGGGCGCCGAGCCGCTTACGGCCGAAGCGCTGCTCGCCCGGCTCGCCACGCGGACGCCGGCGCAGGCGTAACCGCAGGCGCCGCGCTCTGCCGAAACGGACAGGCTCCGCCCGGAGAGACGGGCGGCTTGAACCGCCCCTCCCGGGAGGAGCCTGTTCGCCGTCGACGGGGCGGCCTGAAGGCCGGCCGGAGCAGGAATTCCGGACTTTACAAAAACCTTCTCGTCACCTTCTTCCCGTCGCAGCTGAACACGATCGGCTTGTCTTCGACGACGGTCTCGAGGTGCACCGTCCGGCCCCAGAGCTTGTGGACGTAGGGCAGCGTCTTCTCGAGGTATTTCAGATCGAGCTCGACGCCCTCGTAGCGATGGGTCAGGTACAGTTCGCCCGCGCGGCCAAAATCGCCGTCGGTGACGACGATGTACGGGAAGCCGCCGTTCACCTTCGAGACGACGAGCTGGTCGCGGATCGCCTCCCACGATTTGTCGGTGATGCGCCATTCCTGCCCCTTCTTCTCGAAAATGTACAGATCCAGCTCCTTCACCAGATCCTTCGTGAGATAGTTGCGCAGGAAGGAGATGTCGGAGTCGTTCTCGCGCACCTCGAACATTTTCTCCCGCCCCTGTCCCGGCTTCCGTCCGTACCGCTCCTGTTCCTCCTTCGTCGGATTGTCCCAGCGCCTCTCGATGTCCTCGAAGATTTTCAGCCCGAGGTAGTACGGGTTCAGGCTGCGGCGGGAAGGCGCGGTCACGGCCGCGTTCAGCTTCGCGTACTCGATCGTCTCGTCGCTCGTGAGATCCAGTTCCCGCATGATCCGCTGGTGCCAGTAGGTCGCCCAGCCCTCGTTCATGATCTTCGTCTCGATCTGCGGCCAGAAGTAGAGCATTTCTTCGCGGATCATCGACATGATGTCGCGCTGCCAGTCCTCGAGCGCGGTCGAGTATTCCTCGATGAACCAGACGATGTCCTTCTCCGGCTTCGGCGGAAACACGCGCTGCGGCTCCGGCTCCTCCCGCTTCTCCTTCGTCCGCTCGTCGAGCTCCCACAGGTCGTCGTACGGCGTCTTCCGCCGGGCCGCTTGTTCCGCCTCCCGCTCCCGCTCCTTCTTCAGCATTTCGATGTACCGCTTCTTGTCGAGGCCGTACGGGCGGATGAGCGACGGGTCGATGTGCTCCTGGATCGCGAGGACGGCGTCGAGGAACTGTTCGACCTCTTCGGCGCCGTGCTCGAGCTCGTAGCGGCGGATGCGCCCGGCCGCCGCCGACATGCTCTCGATCATGTCGCGGTTCGTCCGGCTGAAGCGGGCGTTGTTCTTGAAGAAGTCGCAATGGGCGAGCACGTGCGCGACGATCAGCTTGTTCTGGATGAGCGAATTGCCCTCGAGCAGGAACGCGTAGCACGGATTGGAGTTGATGACAAGCTCGTAGATTTTGCTCAGGCCGTAGTCGTACTGCATCTTCATCTTCCTGAACATCTTGCCGAAGCTCCAGTGGCTGAAGCGCGTCGGCATGCCGTAGGCGCCGAACGTGTAAATGATGTCCGCCGGAACGATCTCGTAGCGCATCGGATAGAAATCGAGACCGAATCCGCGGGCGATCTCGGTGATTTCATCGATGGCCCGCTCGAGCGCCCGGATCTCGTCCTGTCTCATGGCCGCATTCCTCCGCGTCTTCCGGGTGTCCGGCCGCCCGAAGGCGGCCGCCACTTGATAATTCATTCTATGAAGCCGCACGGAGGGTATGACGACGGACGGCTATCCGGGAAAAATTGGTGAACATTGTCCGGATGTCGTCTATAATCGAATCAACCTGTCATAAAAGGAGGCATCGTTTACGATGAAGTCGTCACCGGAATGGCGGCGCTTGATCGAGTACATCGGACTTACGGACGCGGACACGGCATTGCTGAACAGCAAGACGCCGGAGTTCGGCAAGATCGCGGACGCCGTGACGGATGAGCTGTACCGGCGCATCATGGCGAGCCCGGAACTGAAGTCGATCATCGAGCGGCACAGCACGGTGGAGCGCTTGAAAGTGACGCAGCGCGAATATTTCATGTCCATGTGCGCCAGGGAAATTGATGATGCTTACATATCCAGGCGGATGCAGATCGGCCGGATCCACGCGCGCATCGGCCTGACTTCGGGCTGGTATCTGGGTACATACATGATCTATCTGGATCTTTCGATCCAGCATCTGCGCCGGGTCTGTCCGGAAGACTGGACGGATGTGACGCTGGCGCTGTCCAAGATGTTCAACCTCGATTCGCAGATCGTCCTGGAAGTCTACCAGGAGGCGGAGAAAACCAGGATCGAGTCTCTGGCGGAGGAGCGCGGCAATATGCTGCGCGTCATCACCTCGTCGGTCCAGGAGCTGTCCGCCATGGTGAACGAGCTCGGCAAGAGCAGCCGGGCGGTGGCCGAAAACGCGCGGGAAGCGGCGCTCGCCCAGGAGCGGACGGGCGAATCGATCCGGGAGCTGGAGAGCGGGATCCTCGAAATATCGGAGATCGGCTCCGTCATGCGGGAGCTGTCGGACCGCACGCACATGCTCGGGCTGAACGCGGCGATCGAGGCGGCCCATGCCGGCGAGTACGGCCGGGGCTTCACCATCGTCGCGAGCGAGGTGCGCAAGCTGGCGGCGTCGTCCAAGGAATCGCTCGACAAGGTTCAGCAGAAGCTGGACCATATCCGGCGGACGATCCGGACGGCGATCGAAGATGCGGAGCGATCTTCCGGCAGCGCGATGCGGCAGGCGGAGATCGCCGGGGAGCTGGACGCCTACGTGCGGATGATCGAACGCGTGGCGGCGGAGCTGGATTCGCTCAGGGAACAGGCCGCCGCGGCGAAGGTCTGACAGGAGGCGGTCCACGGCCGGGGGCGTTGAAACGCCGCCGGCCTTTTTCACGTATTAAAGAGGGCACGGACGTCACACACACGGAGGGATTAGCGGACAGATGGAGGTCTATCAGGGCGGTCTGGACGGCAGAACGCGCAAACAGATGAACCTGCCTCCGGGATTGTGGAAAAAGGTCGCGATCGGCGCGGTCGTCGTGCTCGTGCTGCTCATCGGCTCCACTTGTTACTATACGGTGGAGGAGCAGGAACAGGCAGCCATTCTGACCTTCGGCCGATACACCGAGACGCAGGAGGAGCCGGGGCTGCATTTCAAACTGCCGTATCCGATCCAGCAGGTCGTGAAGGTGCCGGCCAATCTGACGCAGAAGCTGCAGATCGGATACCGCGAGGATGAGAACGGACAGGTCCGGGTCGTCGAGGAAGAAGCGCTCATGATCACGGGCGACGAGAACATCGTGCATGCGGACGCCGTCGTGGAATGGAAAATTTCGGACGTGCGCGCCTATCTGTACAACATCGAAGAT
>Ga0207872_100735_pt1 | contig 14280 bp, 6 predicted proteins | sample Passage260B_FD_187372 | JGI IMG/M metagenome (GOLD analysis project Ga0207872, IMG submission 187372) | Cellulose adapted compost microbial communities from Newby Island Compost Facility, Milpitas, CA, USA - Passage2 60B (SPAdes) (version 2) ...
AGCGTCCGGCAAGCTCGCGGGCTCCGGCCGCGCGCGCGGCCGTCCCGTCCAGCTCTTCCGCCAACGCGGCGTCACCGGCGGTCCCGGCGGCGCCGGCCATATCCGCCGTGACGGAACCGGATTCGGCCGACGACGGGACGGCACCGGATTCGGCGGCCGTCGCCGCGGCCGCTTCCGCGAGACCGGACCGGACGTCATCCGTCCCTTCGCCTCCCGCATCTTCCGACCCGCCGGCCGGCAGACCGGCGGTTTCGGCGAGCGAGCGGAGCGTCCGGCCGGCCTGTTGCAGCAGCGCGCCGACTTGCAGCCGCAGGCCGCCGAGCTCGTCGGCGAGCCTTTCGCATCGGCGGACGAGCGCCTCCGGAGCCTCGCCGTCTTCGGCATCGCCGGGGTCCGGCGCGTGCGGACGCGGATGCTTAAGCGAACCGCACACCGGGCAGGGCTGCCCGTCCGCAAGCGTCGCGGCCAGCCGGGCCGCCAACCGCCGGCGCTCCGCTTCGCGCGCCCGCTCGCGCAGCGCGGCCGTCAGCGCGGGAAGCCGCTCCATATCCCGCCGGATCGCCGCGTCCAGGGAGACCAGCCGGCGGAACGATTCGGCCGCCCGCCCGCACGACGCTTCCGCCCGCCGTGCCAATGCCCCGCGGCGGCGTTCCGCCTCCGTCGCCGCGTCACGCGCCCTTGCGAGCGCCTGCTCCGCCCGGGCCAGCTCCCGCGCCGCCTCGTCCCGGCGGGCGGCGGCGGCTCGCAGCTGCTCCGCCTGCGCGGCGGCCGCCATCCAGGCGCCGCGCTCCTCCGGTTTGAGCTCCACCGCCCGGAGCCGCTCCCGCAATTCCCGCTGCCGTTCAGCCGCCCGCCGGAGCATATCGGCGGCCTTCGCCGCCTGCGCCTCTGAGGCGCGCATCCGCTCTTCCGCTTCGGCGAGCCGCCGCCGGCTTTCCTCCGCCTCGCCGGCGACCGCCGCCGCCTCGCGCTCCAGCTCCTCCGCCTGCGCAAGCTGCTGGAGGCGCGCCGCCATGCGGGGTTCCGCTTCGGCCGCCTCCCGCTCCGCCTCCGCCCATGCGGTTTCCGCCGCGGCGGCGGCCTCCAGGCGGGCGGCGTGCTCGCGCTCGGCCTCCATCAGGCGCGCTTCGGCCTCCAGCCGCGCGCACCGCGCCTCATCCGCCGCCTCCAGCACGGGCGCAAGCCGCTCCGCCTGCCCGAGCCGGGCCAGCTCCGCCTCGAGCCGCGCGATTCGGGGCGCGTCGGCCAGCAGCGCTTCCCGCCGCGCCGTCAGATTCCGTCGCTCCTCCATCAGCTCGCGCACCTTGAGCAGCCCGGCGTACGCCTCCTCTGCGGCGGCGAGTTCCGCGCGGGCCGCCGCGGCGGCTTCCGCAGCCCGCCTGCAGGCTTCCGACGCGGCTTCCCGAGCCGCCTCCGACGCGTCGCCGAGCCCCTGTTGCTCGGCGATCGTCCGGTCCAGCTCCGCGCCCGTCTCCTGGACGCGCCGGTTCAGCTTCAACATGAGCTCGTCCCCGTACCGCTCGAGGGCGAACAGCCGTTGCAGCATCTGGCGCCGCTCCCTGCCGGCCAGCAAGAGAAATTCCGCGAACTTGCCCTGGGGCAGCACGACCGCGCGGGTGAAATCGTCCATCGTCAGGCCGATCCGCTCCTCGACGCAGCGGTTCACCTCGGTCTGCCGGTCCGCCAGCACGAGATCGCCCTCCGGCCGGATCTCGATGAACCGGCACAGGTGGCAGGCGACGGACGCATCGCCGGTCCGGCGGAAACCGCGCTCGACCCGGAACCGCTTCGTTCCCTCGGCCCCGGTCAGCTCGAACGTGAACGAGACCGACATCGTCTGCTCCGCCTGATTCATGATGCCCCGCGTCCCGTTCGCGGCCCGCTCGACCTTGCCGTACAGCGCCAGCGTCATCGCGTCGAGAATCGTCGACTTGCCGCTTCCCGTCGGGCCGAAAATGCCGAACACGCCGCCTTCGCAGAGCCGCTCGAAATCCACTTCCTGTTTCTCCCGGTAGCTCTGCAGACCGGCCAGCGTCAAACGGATCGGCTTCATGCCCCTTCATCTCCCCCGTCGGCCGCGGCCGCCTCGTCCGCATCCGGCCGCAGCCCGAAATCTTCCGCTTCCCCGGAGACCAGCTCGAGGAACAGCCGCATCGTCGCTTCGTCGGGCTCGGCGCCGCCGGTCTTCTGCGCGTAGAACCGCCGGAACAGCTCGTCCACCGGCAGTCCGTCCCGCGCCGCCGCGCCGCCGTCCTCCCGTTCCCGATCCGCGGGAAAGACGGGCCGGATATGCAGGATGCCGTCATGCGCCTTGCGCAGCCTCGCGATCTCGTCCGGCGCGATCAGGTCGGTCACGTGGATCTCGAGATCGATCCAGGCGCGCGGGTCCCGGCCTTCGTCAAGCCATCGCCACACCTCCGCGAGTCCGCCGGTCGCGATCCAGCGGACGAGCGGCCGTCCCGCCGACAGCAGCACTTCCCTCGGCTCGACCGGCCGGCCGGGAACGGCCTCGAACAACACGACCGATTTCGCCTGCCCCGCTTCCGAGAAGCTGTAGGCGAGCGGCGAGCCGGAGTAGCGCACCGTCTCCCGTCCGGCCACCCGCTGCGGCCGGTGCAGATGGCCGAGCGCCGTATATTGCGCCTCCGCGGGCAGCGCGTCCGGATCGACCGTGTAGGCGCCGCCGACCTGGATCGGGCGCTCCGAATCGGATTCGACGCCGCCGAGCACGTACAGATGGCTCATCGCGAGGTTGACCGCGTCCGGCCGGAACGCCGACGCCAGCTCCGCCATCAGCCGCCCGATCCGCTCCGAATAGGCGGCCCGCAGCAGCCGCTCGTCCGCCTCCGCCGCGAGCAGCTCGTTCAGCCGCGACTCGGACGGATAGGGCAGCGCCGCGATGACGGCGGTTTCGCCGGTGCGGGGGATGCCGATCACCAGCGGCCGCGCCTCCGGCAGCCCGACGAGACGGATGCCGCTCCGCACGGCAAGCGGCGCGCTGGCCGCAATCCGCTCCGGATGGTCGTGATTGCCCGCGATGACGGCCACGGCCCGGCGCCCGCCGTCCGCAAGCCGCGTCAGCGCTTCGTAATAAAGCTGTTCCGCGGCGGCCGGCGGATTGACCGAATCGTAGACGTCGCCCGCGACGAGCACGAGGTCGACCGCCTCCTCCTCCGCGATCCGCGCGAGCTCGTCGACGAACGCCTCCTGTTCCGGCAGCCGGCTCCTGCCCTCCAGCGACCGGCCGAAGTGCCAGTCGCCCGTATGCAGCACGCGCATGCCGCACAGCCTCCTCTCCATCGGAAAAAGAACATCCGCGCCCGGACACCCCTACAGAATCCGGACCGCCCGCCCCGCGTCGAAGAAGAACACGTGCGCCTCGTCGACCGGCCTGCCGAGAATGTCGCCGATCGACTCGGCGTAAAGCTCGAGCTGGAACCGGTGCCGCTCCGCGGCGGCACCGATGTCGCCGTCCCATATCCGGTCCGTCTTGTAATCGAGCAGCACGAGCCGGCCATCCGCGTCTTCGAACAGGCAGTCGATGACGCCCTGGATGAGCACGGGCTCTTCCGCCGCCGGATCGCCCGCCAGTTCCTGCCGGATGCGGCCCGCCGGCACCGTGCGGCTGAACGGCACTTCCCGCATCACGCGCCGCGCGGCGGCGAGCCTCCGCCCGAGTTCCCCGGCGAAGAACGCGGCGATCGCCGCGCAATCCACCGCTTCGGCCTGCGCCGGGGTGAGCAGCCGCCGCTCGACCATCGACCGGACGAGAGCGCGGATGTCCTCTTCGCCATGGGAACCGGCCGCCGGGACATGCTGCATGACGAGGTGCGCCGCCGTGCCGCGTTCCGCCGGCGTCAGCGACCGCTCCTCCAGGAAGCGCGGCCGGCGCAGCCGGAACGCGGGCGGCTCACCGCCGCCGGCCGCCGGCGCCCGCAGTTCTTCCGCCGGCGTCTCCCCGTCTTCCGCTTCGGCGGCCGCGGGCATCCGCTTCATCTCGGTGACGGACGTCTTCGCGGCGATGCCGACCGCGGCCTCATGCGGATAGCGCCAGGACAGACGGCGCTCCACCTCGGCCGCGTGCGCGCCCGCGGAAGGAACCGGCTCGCCCGCCGCCAGAAGGCGCGTCAGCTCCCCGCGATCCTCCGCTCCGTCAGCGGGCGCCTCGGCGGCCGCCGCGGCCTCCGCGGCCAGCCATTCCGCCCGCTCCACGCCGAAGCGCCATCCGAGGGCGGGCGCCCCGTCCGCGGCGGCAGCCTCCGCTTCCGGTTCGGCGAAGCTCAGAACCGGCGGCATCAGCCAGTCGAGATAACAGCGCGCCGACGTCAGCGCATGGTCCGGCATGACGCCGTCCTTCCGCATCAGGTTCCGCCACCGTTCCAGTTCCGCCGCCGCGTCCTTCGCCGTGCCGAGGAGGATCAATTTCTCCTTCGGGCGGGTCATCGCGACGTAGAGCACCCGCATCTCCTCCGCGAGCATCTCGGCCCTGAGCCGCCGGCGGATGGCGATCTGCGGCAGCGACGGGTGGCTGACGCGCAGGTCCGGATCGACGATCCGCGGGCCGAAGCCGAACTGTTTGTGCATCAGGAAGGCGCCGTTCAGATCCTTCAAATTGAACCGCTTTCCGAGCCCCGCGACGAAGACGACCGGAAATTCCAGCCCTTTGCTGGCGTGGATCGTCATGATCCGCACGACGTCGTCCTGCTCGCCGAGCGTCTTCGCCGTGCCGAGGTCTCCTCCCTGGTCGCGCAGCCGGTCGATGAAGCGCAGGAAGCGGAACAGCCCGCGGAACGACGTCGCCTCGTACTGCCGGGCGCGGTCGAGCAGCGCCTGCAGGTTCGCCTGCCGCTGCACGCCGCCGGGCAGCCCGCCCGCCAGATCGTAAAACCCGGTCTCGCGGTAGATGCGGCGGATGAGCTCGGTCAGCGACCCTTGCCGCGCCTCGTCCCGCCATTGCTCCAGCCGCCCGAGGAACTTGTCCAGCTTCTGCCGCAGCGCCTCGGGCACCTCCGGATCCCGCGCCGCCGCCAACACCGCGTCGATGAACGGCCCGCTGCGCGCGGCGATGCGCACGGCGGCCAGCTCCTCGGCGTTCAGCCCGCCGATCGGCGAGCGCAGCACGCCCGCGAGCGGGATGTCCTGGTACGGATTGTCGATGACGCGAAGCAGCGACAGCATCGTCTCCACTTCCGTCTGCTCGAAATAGCCGCCCTTCTGCTCGGCGTATGCCGGAATGCCCGCGGCCGCGAGCTCGTCCGCCATCGCCTGCGCCCACGATTCCTGCGCGCGCAGCAGGATGACGAAATCGCGCCACGTCGCGCGGCGATGGACGCGCCGCTTTCCGTCCCAGACGCGGAGCGGCGGCCGACCGTCCCCGCCGGCGATCATCGCGCGGATGCGCGCGGCGATCCAGCGCGCCTCGAGCTGCGCCGTCTCGAGCTCGGCCAGTTCCTCGGCGGCGGCCCGCGCCGCTTCGTCCTCTTCCGTACCGCCGTCCGTCCCGCTTTCTTCCGTTCCTTCCGCGGCGCCTACCCGGTCGAGCAGCACGCATTCGACGGCGAACCGGCCTTCGCCGTCGAGCGCCGGATCGGGATCCGGATACGGCGCCCCGTACTTCAGCTCGGCGCGTTCGTCGTAGTCCAGCTCCGCCGCGCGCTCGCGCATGATGAGGCGGAACAGGCCGTTGACGCCGTCAACGACCTCCTTCCGGCTGCGGAAATTGCGCGCGAGATCGATGCGCAGGCCGGGCGCCCCCTCGGCGTCCTCCGCCGCGTAGCGGCGGTACTTGTCCAGGAACAGCCCGGGCTCGGCCAGCCGGAACCGGTAAATGCTCTGCTTCACGTCGCCGACCATGAACCGGTTGCCGGCGCCGGGCCGGGCGATCAGATCGATGATCGCCTCCTGCACCTGGTTCGTGTCCTGATACTCGTCGAGCAGAATCTCTTCGAACTGCTCCCGGTATTCGAGCGCCGCGGCGGACGGAACCGGCCGGTCCGGCGTCGAGGCGGGATCGCGCAGAATGCGCAGGCAGTAATGCTCGAGATCGCCGAAGTCGATGAGGCCCCGCTCCCGCTTCACCGCTTCGTAGCGCCGTCCGAAGGCGATGACGAGCCCGGCCAGCGCCTCCATGAGCGGCGCGATTTCGTTCAATTCCTTCGCATAATCGTCGAGCGTCCGGGAGAACAGCTCCTCCTTCAGCCCGAGCACGATCGCCTTCGCGTCTTCGCGCAGCTTCTTGACCCGTTCCTGCAGTTCCTTGTCCACATCACCTCCGCGCTGCGCCTTGAGCTGATCGAACGAAGCCGCGCGGAACGCGTCGGACCATTCGGCCATCGGCCTCGTCCGCACCGTCTCGAGCAGCCCGCGCGCCAGGGCCAGGTCGCCGCGCAGCGTGTCGACGTAAGCCCCGGGACCGTCCGGGAGCATCGCGCCGGCAAGCGCCTGCCCGAGCAGCGCCTCCGCCGCTTCCAGCTCGAGCTGCACGGCGCGCCGGATCTCGCGTCCCCACTCGCTGTCCTCGAGACGGTCCGGATCCGCGATCCGGAACGCGGCGGCGGAGGCGCGCAGCCATTCTTCGGGCCACGGATGGCTGCGCGAGAACTCGAACAGGTCGAGCACGAGGCGCGCCAGCGGCTCGTCGCTCCGATCGCCGCCGAACGTCTCGGCGAGCCTGGTGAACCGGCCGTCCTCGTCTTCGGCGTACCGCTCCTCGAACAGATCCTGGAGCGTCTCGGCCTTCAGCAGCTCGGCCTCGGTCTCGTTCGCGACGCGGAATCCCGGGTCGAGCCCGATCATCGGATAATACCTGCGGATGACCTCGAGGCAGAACGAGTGGAGCGTCGTGATCGACGCCCGCCCCATCAGGGCAAGCTGGCGCCGCAGATGCTCGGAGCCGGGATTCCGCTCCAGCGCGTCCTCGAGCGCGAGCCGGATCCGCTCCTTCATCTCCGCCGCCGCCGCGTTCGTGAACGTCGCGACGAGCAGCCGGTCGACGTCGGTGTCAGAGGAGATTTTGCGGATGATGCGCTCGACGAGCACCGCCGTCTTGCCCGATCCGGCCGCCGCCGCGACGAGCACGTTCCGTCCGCCCGTCTTGATCGCCTTGAGCTGTTCTTCCGTCCAGGACGGGCCCGCCGCCTTCGCCGTCGCGCCGTCCGCCATCATCCCTCACCTCCGTCACCGGAAAAATCGTTCCCGCGGGCCGCGGCCTCTCTGCCGGCCGCGATTTCATCCGGCGCCTTGCCGGCTTCCGCGGCCGGTCCGGCGGACGCCGCGTCCGCAGCCGATTCCGCGCTTCCGGCCGCGATCCCGTCCGGCGCGCCGGCTTCCGCGGCCGATCCGATTGCCGCGCCTTCCCGCAGCAGCTCCCAGATCCGCTCCTTCGGGATCTTTCCGATTCTGCGGTAGCCGTTGCCTTCGACCAGCGGGTCGAAATGGCACACCGGCTTGTACGGACAGAACGCGCACGGCGTCCGGTCGTCCATCCGGTACGGCGCGATCGCGACTTCGCCGTCGAGGATGCGGCCGGCGATCCGCCCGATCGTCCGCCGGACGGCCCCGCGCAGCACTTCCCATTCGTCCCGCGTCACGACGGCCGAATCGCTGTAGAATCCGCCGCCCTTCCGGAGCCCGGCCGGAACGAGTTCCGAACGGCCCGTCTGAAGCTCCAGGTCCATCATCCGGACGATGTCCTCGTCCGCCGTCAGCAGCCCGCGGGTCCTGTAGCGCTTAAGCGCCTGCCTGCGCGCCTCGTCGCCCGGCAGCGGGGCCGGGGAAGCGATCAGCGGGTCGTGGACGTGGAAATAGAGCACCCCCGCCGGTTCGGCCGGCCTGCCGAGCCAATCCGGCGCGTGCGTGAGCAGCGCGTCCATGTAGGTGAGCAGTTGCAGGGCCAGTCCGAAGGCGACTTCCTCCAGCCGCAAAATTTTCGCCGACGACTTGTAATCGATGATGCGCAGGAACAGCCCGTCCTCCGTCTCCGCCGCGTCGACGCGGTCGATCCGTCCGACGACTTCGACGGACCGGCCCGGACCGGCCGGCAGCACGAGCGGCGGCAGCCGTTCTCCCGGCCCGAACGCGATCTCCAGTCCGACCGGCGTGAACCGGCCCCGCCGCGCATGCTCGGCGAGCGCCGACGCTGTCCGGGCGAGCGTCTGCTTGAGCCGGCGGGCGATGAAGCCGTAGCGGCTGCTGCTCATGAGAATGCGCGATTGCAGACGGGGCACCAGGCCGTCGACGATGTCCGACACCGTCTTCGCGATCTCCTCCGGCTCAAGTTCCCCCAGCCTGGAACCGCACGCGTCCGCGAGCCGCGACAGCGCCGCGTGGAACAGCTGCCCCACGTCCGGCGCCTCGAGCCGGTAAATGCGGCGTTCCTCAAGCCTGAGTCCGTAAGCGGCGAAATGCTGGAACGGACAGGCCGTAAACCGCTCCATGCGCGACACGCTCGCGAGCAGCCGGTCGCCGTACAACCGCCGGGCGGTCAAGAGCGGCAGGGGCGCCGCCTCGTTCCGGTAACGGAGCGACGAAGTGACCGTCCGAAGCCGGTCCCGCCATTCCGGCCGCGCGGCGAACCAGTTGTACACGTCGCGCCATAGATCCGGCAGGCGGCCGTCCGTCCGGAAGCGCCGAAGCCGGCCGACCAGCAGCGAGAGCGCGCGGTCCGGCCGGCGGATATGGCGCAGATGCTCCTCCGCTCCCGCCTCCTCTTCCGGTTCCCCGGTCTCGGACCGAATCCCGAGGCCGGGGAACAGCGCCCGGACCTGGCGGATCAACTCGGAAGCGTACAGCCCTTTCCCTTCCTCGTCCGCCGTCGCGTAGCTGATCCACAAGGTGCGCGAGGGCATCGTCAGCGCGACATAGATCAGGAACCGCTCGTCGAGCAGCCTTCGGCGTACGCCGGGCGCCAGCCTGATGCCGGCGTCGCCGAGGCGCTCCCGCTCCCGTTCGGTCAGCACGCCGTCCTCGCGCGACCGCATCGGCAGCACGCCTTCGTTCGCGCCGAGCAGATAGGCGGCCTTCACGCCGCCCGTGCGTGAGCGGTCAAGGCTGCCGACCAGCACCTGGTCGACCGACGGCGGCACGCTGCCGAGGCGCAGGCTGTCCAGCCCCGTCTCGACCATGCCCGCGAACAGTTCGGCCGGCATCCGCTCCTCGCCCGCCAGCTCGACGAGCTGATCGAGCAGGTGCATGACGCCGTCCCACAACTGGCGGTGCGCCCGCGACCGGAGCAGTTCGCCGCGCTCCGCGTCCTCCCGGCTCCACGCTTCCAGCCGGTCCGCCGCGCCGACCTCGTCCAGCAGATGGTACAAAGCCGCGCACATCGCCCGGACATCCCGGGCGCGGGCGAGCGCCCTCCCGAACCTGTCCAGCGGCCCGACGATCCGCTCCCGGCACCGGAGAATCCGCCGGAACCCTTCCGGATCTTCTTCCTTCGCGTTTCCCGGCTCGTCTTCGAGCGGATCGCGCACGAGCGGCCGCCAGCTTTCCGGGTCGAGCCATCTGCGGCCGTCGATGCCGGCGGCGAGCACATAATTTTCCAGCCGGTCCAGATCGCTCCGGTCGAACCCGGAACCCGGCTCCGTGAGCAGCTCCGTCTTCACGCACCGGATGACGGCGTCATGCCGCCATCCCTTCGTCACCGTCTCGAGCGCGGAGCGGATGAACTCGACGAGCGGATGGTGATGGTTGACGGTTTTCCGGTCGAGGAAGAAGGGAATGCCGTAATCGGAGAACGTCTGTTCGATCAGATCGGCGTAATCGGACAAATTGCGCACCATGACCGCAATGTCGCGCCAGCGCAGCCCGTCTTCCTGCACGCGGCGCAGGATGTCGCGGGCCGCGGCATCGACCTCGGCCCGCCGGTTCGCCGCGGCGCGGATCACGACGCCGCAACGCGGATGCTCCGGATCGAGCCACTCGGCGGGCACGGCCATCGGCGTCCGCGTGCCGTAGTGCCGCTCCAGATGAGCCAGCATCGGGCTGTCCGTCCAGCGGGGCGCCGGCTCCGGCCGGAGCACGACCGGCTCCTCCACGGGCACGCCCGCCCGCTCCGCGAGTTCGCGGAGCCTTATGTACGTCTCGGCCGTCGGCCGGAACAGATCGAGTTCGGCGGGCCGCTCGCCCGGTCCGTAGGGCCGGTCGAGGGTCAGCGTCACGGTCACGCCGCGGGCGGAGCGGATCAGCGCCTCGAGCGCGGCGTATTCGGCCGGCGTGAAGCCGTGGAAGCCGTCGACCCAGATCTCGGCCGCGGCGAGGCTGCTCGAGCCGAATCCGCGCGCCAGATGGTGAAGACCGTCCTCGGCGTCCAGATAGCGGCCGGCGAGCGCGTCCTCGAGCTCGGCGTACAGCAGCCGGATGTCGTGCAGCTTGCGGGCGAGCAGGTCGTCCGGCGAGCCAAGGCCGGCTTGTCCGGCCAGCTCGTCCAGCCTGTCCGGCGTCACGCCGTACCGCTTCATCTCGGTCAGCAGCTCGTTCAGCTTGTCGACGAAGCCGCGCTGTCCCGCGCTTCCGGCGAACAGGCGCAGGCGGTCGGCGTGGCGGTGGATCAGCTTGAACAGCAGCATGTTCTTCCCGTTCTCGCCGATCGGCACGAGCGCCGTGCCGCCCGTCTCCTGCATGACGCGGAAGGCGAGGCGCCGGAAGCTGAGCGCCTGCGCGCGCATCGTGCCGGAAATGCCCGCATCCTTCAGGAGCGCATATTCTGTTGTAAACGTCGCCTGCTCGGGAACGAGCAGGATGAGCGGCGGTCCGTCGGGCGATTCCGCGAGTCTCGCGCGCACCTCGTCGAGGCAGCGGCGCGTCTTGCCCGTCCCCGCGCGGCCGAGCACGAATCGAAGCATAGGCGGCGATTCCCCCTGTCCATGACGCTACTATTCTAGCACACCGGGGGAGGAAAATCACCCGAAAAACGAACATATGTTCCTTGGATCCGCATGCATGTCCGTGCAGGGATGTGCAACGCTAATGTCGAATAACGGGAGAACCGATCGAGGGGAGGCGGAGGGAAATGCGAGGGAAATGGCAACGGGGGAGACGTCTCCGTATCCTGTCATCGGTCGGCGCCGTTCTGCTTCTGACGCTGGTCCAGCTGTTCGACGGCGCCGCGGGCCGCGACGCGCGGAATGCCGTCCGTTCCGCCGCCGCGCCTGCTCCGCGCGCGCTCCATTCCGACCACGAAGTCTCCGCGGCCCGGCCGCTGATCGCCGCCCATCGCGGCGCCTCGAAATACGCTCCCGAGAACACGATGGCCGCCTTCCGTCTCGCCATGGAGATGGGTGCGGATTATATCGAGCTGGATGTGCGCATGACGCGGGACGGGCGGCTCATCGTGCTGCACGACGAGACAGTCGACCGGACGACGAACGGCAAGGGACGGGCGGAATGGATGACCTACGGCGAGATCCTCGAACTGGACGCCGGCGGTTGGTTCTCCGGGGCATTCCGGGGCGAACGCGTGCCGTCCCTCGAGGAAGTGCTGGACAATTTCGCCGGCTCGATCGGCCTGATCCTCGAATTGAAGCAGCCGTCCGCCTATCCCGGCATCGAGCGCAAACTGGCCGGCCTGCTGTCGGACCGCGGACTTGACCGGACGGATGGCAAGCTGATCATCCAGTCGTTCGACACCCGCTCGCTCCGCAGCATGCGCGAACTGATGCCGGACGTGCCGATCGCCGTGCTGGTCCGCCCGGGCCGGCGCGTCACCTCGCAGAGCCTGGCGGCTTACCGGATGTACGCCGACGCCGTCAGCCTGCCCGGAACGCTCGCGCGCAAGCCGGTGATCGACCGGATCCGGTCGTACGGCCTCTCCGTCCTCGTCTGGGACGTGCGCGACGGGAGACAACTCGGCCGGCTGCTTGCGTACGGCGTGGACGGCATCCTGACGAACGATCCGTTGCTGTTCGCCCGTTGAAATCCGCTGAAATCGGCGCGAAAAAATCGCGTACCGGTCCCCGAAGCCATACGGGCAATCTTCGCCGGATCGGCGAAGATTGCCCGCGCCCTTATTCCATCGTCTCCTCGATTGACGCCTTGATCCGGCGGATGATCGCCATCTTGTTGTCCCAGCACGCCTGGCTCAGGTCGACGGGATATTCGTGCGGATTCAGCGTCCGCTTGTATTCGTCCCAGAGCAGATCGAGATTTTCCCGCGCGAAGCGGCGGATGTCGTCGAGCTTCGGCAATTCGTAGACGAGCTTGCCGTCCTCGAAGATCGTGTGATGCAGGTCCCGCGCCTCGAAATTTGTCACGTACTTCATCAGATGCGTATGCACGGGGTGGAACATTTTCAGCCGCTCCTCGCGCCGCGGGTCCTCGTGCTCGAGCGCGATGTAGTCGCCCTCGGCCTTGCCGGTCCGCCGGCTCACGATGCGCCAGACCCGCTTCAGCCCGGGCGTCGAGATCTTCTCCGGGTTCGAGCTGATCTTGATCGTGTCCGCCATCTTCCCGTTCTCGTCCTCGATCGCGGCCATCTTGTAGACGGCGCCCAGCGCGGGCTGGTCGTACGCCGTAATCAGGCGGGTGCCGATGCCCCAGATGTCGATGCGCGCGCCCTGCGCCTTCAGGTTCAGGATCGTGTCCTCGTCGAGATCGTTCGATGCGATGATCTTCGCGTCCCTGAATCCCGCCTCGTCCAGCATCTTCCGCGCCTTCTTCGAGAGGTAAGCCAGGTCGCCGCTGTCGAGCCGGATGCCGACGAAGTTGATGCGGTCCTTGAGCTCCCTCGCCACCCGGATCGCGTTCGGCACGCCCGAGCGGAGCGTATCGTAGGTGTCGACGAGAAAGACGCAGTTCCGGTGCCGGGAAGCGTATTTTTTGAAGGCCGTGTATTCGTCCCCGTAGGCTTGCACCATCGCGTGGGCGTGCGTGCCGACGATCGGGATGCCGAACATCTTCCCGGCCCGGACGTTGGCGGTGCCGGCGAAGCCGCCGATGTACGCCGCCCTGGCCCCCCACACCGCGGCGTCCATCTCGTGCGCCCGCCGCGTGCCGAACTCCAGCGCGTCTTCATCGCCGATGATCTGCTTGATGCGCGAAGCCTTCGTCGCGATCAGCGTCTGGTAATTGACGATGTTCAGGATCGCGGTCTCGATGAGCTGGCATTGGATGAGCGGCGCCTCGACGCGCATGAGCGGCTCGTTCGCGAACACGAGCTCCCCTTCCCGCATCGAGCGGAGGGTGCCCGTGAACCGCAGATCGCGCAGGAACTCCAGATAATCCTCGTTGTACCCTTCCTCGCGCAGATAGGCCAGGTCGGTGTCCGAAAAGCGGAAATTCTGCAGGAAGCGCACCACCCGCTCCAGTCCGGCGAAAATCGCGTATCCGTTGCCGAACGGCATCTTCCGGAAATAAACCTCGAACACCGCCCGGCGGTTGTGCAGGTTGTCCGCCCAATAGACTTCACCCATGTTGAGCTGGTAGCGGTCGGTGTGGAGCGCCACGCTGTCATCCCGGTAAAGTTCGCGGTCCATCGGTCAATTCTCCCTTGTCGCTTATCCCACCACGTCCGCGCCCAGCGTGTTGCGGAAATGGCGCAGGGCCCACTCGTGGCCCGCCGGATCGAAGCTTGCGACGGCGCCTTCGTGCACGACGATCCGGAATCCCTTGTTGTAGGCGTCCACCGCCGTATGCAGCACGCAGATGTCCGTGCAGACGCCGACCAGGTGCAGCTCTTCGATTCCCCGCGCGCGCAGCACGATCTCGAGGTCCGTACCCGCGAAGGCGCTGTAGCGCGTCTTGTCCATCCAGATCACGTTCGGCCTGTCCCGGTTCGCCTCGTAGAGGGCCTGGAGGCTGCCGTACAGCTCGCGCCCCTTCGTCCCCTCCAGATTGTGCGGCGGGAACAGCTTCGTCTCGGGATGGTACGGATCGTCCTTCCGGTGCAGATCGATCGCGAACACGACGAGATCGCCCGCGTCGATGAACTGTCTCGTCAGCTCCGCGATCCGGCCCTCGATCGCCTGCGCGGGCTCGCCGCAGGTCAGGGCGCCATCCGCCGCGACGAAGTCGTTCGTATAATCGATGTGGATCAGCGCTCTCTTCATGGCCCATTCCTCCCTCGCCTGATATCCTTCCCCGGTGGCAAACGGATTTCGACCGTGGCAAACGGACGGACTCAGCCCGATGTTTCCTTGATTATACATTAACATTTAACGGCTCATTAATGCGAGCGGTTCGGAAGCGGCGTCTGAGTCAAGCTAGTGTGGGCACCTTTTTTGGATTCTGGATGCGAACTTGAAAAGAACCTTTCCCTTGTAAGCGCTTTTGATCTTCTTCCTTATG